>Ga0116172_10004371_pt1 | contig 11513 bp, 9 predicted proteins | sample AD_UKC083_MetaG_FD_89799 | JGI IMG/M metagenome (GOLD analysis project Ga0116172, IMG submission 89799) | Active sludge microbial communities of municipal wastewater-treating anaerobic digesters from USA - AD_UKC083_MetaG | ecosystem: Engineered > Bioreactor > Anaerobic > Digestate | place: USA...
GATCCTGACCTCGGCCATGTACACTTCCGCTTTTGAATGCTCCTACGGAACCTTTATCCGGCTGAATTACGACAAGACGTACGACAGCATGCTGGCCGCGCCACTTCTCCCGCGGGACATCCTGATCGGCGAGATGCTCTGGGCCGGCACCAAGGGCGCCTTCTTCTCGTCGGCTGTCCTCTCCGTGATTTCCGTCTTCGGGATGATCGGAACGGCCGGAAGCCTGCTCTCGCCCCTCGTGGGCTTCATCACGGGACTGGTCTTTGCCTCAGCCTCCCTCCTTGTGACATCCTTTGTCCGCTACAACATCGACCATTTCAACTTTTATTTTACCGGGTTTCTTTCCCCCCTCTTCTTTTTTTGCGGCATCCTCTTTCCCGTCTCGCAACTTCCAGCCCCTTTGAACAGCATCGCCGAGGCTCTCCCGCTGACCCACCTCGTCCGCCTGGAGCGGGCGGTCTGCTTCGGCAACTGGGGACCGGAGCATATCTGGGCATTGGTCTACGCCCTGGTCTTCATCCTGGGAGCGGGCTGGCTGGCCATCCACCGTCTCGAAAAACAGCTGATCGACTGACAGACTGCGCTTGTCGGTGTCTCTCTTTCATAGTATTTATTCAATGCAGTGCTTCTGCACACAAGGGGATGTTCATGAAACGTTCGACCGCTGTTCTTGTCCCGGGCTTGATCACCATCCTGACCCTGGCCGTCTTCGGATACAACCACACCGCCATGAGTGTCCTTTCGGGCGGAGTCTCCGAGTGGAACCTCTGGCGGAACCGCGACCCGGGTCGCGAGATCGACCTGTCCGACGCCGACCTCAAGGGCCGGAACCTCCGGAGTGCCAATTTCGAGCAGGCAATCCTTGAGCAGGCCAATCTTTCGGAAGCCGATCTCTCGTACGCTAAAATGGGTTTTGCCAAGTTGCGCCGGGCCAATTTCAGCAAGGCCAAGCTTTATCGGGCCATCCTCAATGATTCCGATCTCTCCGGGGCATCCCTGAATGATGCGATCCTGACCCTGGCCCAGCTCAACAACGCCAATCTCGAGCTCTGCAACCTGACCGGCGCGCTCCTCAGCGAAGCCTCCCTCGAGAACAGCGACGCAACCGATGCCAATATGAGCGGGGCCCAACTCCCCAAGGCCAACCTGTCCGCCTCCAAAATGATCGGAGCGAACTTCAAGGGAGCCAATCTCGCGGGAGCGGTCTTCTCCCAGGCCGATCTCCGCAACGCCAATTTCGCGGGCGCCAACCTCAAGGGTGCCAATTTCAGCGGAGCCAATCTCCAGAATGCCAATCTGGCCGGCGCCCAGGTGGATGACGCAAACTTCAGCTGGGCAAAACTCCAGGGTGCCCAGATCGACCGGAAAAACGAAGCCATCCTCCGTGCACGCGGTGCCCTGCAGCTTGCCCAGGTCAAATGGCTCCAGGCCGATGACGGTGTCTTGCGTTCCGGCAACGGGCAATAATCCGGATCAAAAGGCCGTTTGAGACACCCCGCAGGGCTTCCTCTGCGGGGTCTTTTTTTTGATGAACATCCTCAGGCCACATCCAGCAGTTCTTTCCTCTATATTGTATTTCTGCCGTTATCGAATTAAATTGACGTCTCCGGCATCCTCTGCTATGTTTCGATATATGTCGAATCCGAATCAGGAGGCTGATCATGCCCGAAAACGAATATCTGGCGGTCCTGCGCGCCCTGGCCGACAGCACCCGTCTCCGGATGCTGCGGACTCTCGGCTCCTGCCCATCCAGCGCCGAGGACCTGGCCACCCTGCTCGGGCTGGCGCCATCCACGGTCTCCTTCCATCTCAAAAAACTCGAACAGGCCGGTCTTGTGAGCGGGAAGCGGGAACAGTACTACCGGATCTTTTCCCGGGATGAGCAAGCCCTCACCCCCCGGCTCCTCGACATTGTCGACAGAGAGCCTGCCCGAAGCGGATCGGGGGCGGACAGGATCGCCCAATGGCGAATGGATGTTCTCGGCCAGTACATGCGTCGCGGCCGGCTTGTCAAACTCCCGCGGCAGCACGCCAAGCGCTGGGTGATTCTCGAAGCCATCGCCGAGTCATTCTCCGACACCCGGCCCTATACGGAGCAGGAGGTCAACACGATCCTCTCGGCGATCAACGAGGATCACTGTACCCTGCGCCGGGCCCTGGTCGACGAAGGATTTCTCCTGCGCGCACGGGACATCTGGCGGAAGACCCGACCCGGCCCGGCCAAACCCGGCAGTCTCCGAGCAAGCTATGAGGCCAGCATGCGCACGCTGCACCCACCCTCCGGGCACCAGTGATGCTCTGCCTGATCCTGAAACTGCGACACGAAGCCCGAATCAAGGATACGCCATGACACCGTCACGAAAAGAACTTCTGAGAGCCTACCGCGAGGCACCTCCGCCTCCCGGTGTCTGGCTGATCACCTGCACGGTCACCGGTCGGGCCCTGATGGGTTCAGCCGATGACGCCCGGGGAGCACTCAACCGGATGCGGATGGAACTCTTGACCGGCAGTCTCCCCAACCGGGAACTCCTGGCCGACTGGAAAGCGCACGGAGAGGAGGGGTTTACCTTTGAAATCCTCGACACGATCAAGCGCCCCTCCCCGCCCGACCCGCGCGCGGTCCAGGCGGAACTCGCCGCCCTGGAGTCTCTCTGGAGGGAACGACATCCCCGGGCCGAAGCCTATGATCTGCATGGCCGCTGAGTACTATATTTTCCGGCATGATACGACGGTTTCTTCCGGGTGACTTCAGCCTCTTCGCAATTGCGATCGCTTCGGCCGCGTTTGCCCAGAGCACGCTGGATGCCACCTTCAACAATTTCCTCAGCTCAACCTTTACCATGGGGAATTTCGAGCGCGGAATCCTCGAACTTCCGCGGGAACTCCCCGGCCTTCTGGTCATCTTTGTCTCGGCACTCCTCGCCTTTCTCTGCCCGCGGCACCTGGCTGTCACAGCCAACGCATTGACCGGCCTGGGAATGTTCCTCATCGCATTCTTCTCGTCCAGCTTCAACACCATGCTTCTCTGGCTCTTCATCGGTTCGGTCGGGCAGCACCTCTTCTTTCCCCTCCAATCCAGCATCGCCATGGAACTGGCGCCCGAAGGCCATACCGGGCGGGTCCTCGGGCGACTGCAATCTTGGGGAAATATGGCCGGACTCGCCGGCAGCCTGGTGGTCTGGGGCGGATTCCGCCTGGCCGGATTCGACTTCACGACAAGTTTTGTCATCGGAGGGTGCGGCTTCTTCTTTGCAGCCCTGATGATCGCCCTAATGTCCCGTGACCAACCCCACCCCGCGTCCAGCCGCTTTCGCCTCCGACGGGAATACGGACTCTTCTACTGGCTGACCGTGCTCTACGGGACACGCAAACAGCTCTTTCTGACCTTTGCCCCCTGGGTTCTCGTGACGATCTTCAAGGAGCCGACGGAAACCATCGCCATCCTGCTCTTCATCGGCGGCGTCATCGGGATCTTTTTCAAACCCTGGCTCGGTCATCTGATCGACACCCGCGGCGAACGCTTCGTCTTTACCGTGGAGGCCATTCTCCTGATCGTCATCTGCCTGGGATACGCCTTCGCCAGTGACCTCTTCATTCCCTCGGTTGCGCTTGTCTTGACCGCCATCTGCTACGTCGTGGACCAGCTCCTCGTTTCGGCAGGGATGGCACGGGCCACCTGGCTCAAAAAAATCGCCCTGGCTCCCGAGGATGTCCAACAGACCCTCACCATGGGTGTCTCGATCGATCACGTCTTTTCCATTTCGATCGCCCTGATCGGGGGTCTCCTCTGGCATGATCTCGGGCACAGTGCCGTCTTTCTGGTCGGCGCCGGAATTGCGGTCGTCAACCTGATCTCGGCCCGCTTTGTCCGCGTCCCCGGACATAAAAAAACCGCCCCGTGACAGAGCGGTTGTACCCGGTGGAGAGAAGCCTCACTTGAGAGCCGTCAGACCTGAAAAATCAAACCCGTTGACGATGGCGTCGAGTTCATCCATCGAGGCCAGCTTTTTCCCTTCCCACTGCACGAGGAAGCGACCGGCAACGAGCAGCATGACTGTATGCTTTTTACTGCTGTTCTCCTGCTGTCTGATCCCGGCATGTCCATTGATCGTGACACCCTTGACATACCCGTCGCTCGTCTCGTACGAGAACATCTTGAGGGCATTGAACGCCGCGTAGGCCTGTTCCATATACGCTCCGTCCAGAATGGTTATCTTGACGCGCTTCTGGCCTTTTTTGAACTCACGAACAGCCGTACTCCAGCTTCCCTCGCCCATATCGAGCCTGCTGCCCTCTGCCTTGCCCACAGCGGTAAAACCGGCGGGCGGAGTTGCCAGCAGAGCCACAAGCTTTTTGAAATCAACCGCAGCAACCGTCTGTTCCCCGTCCGCCGCGAGAACCCCCGGCAACACCACGAACGCTAGCAGGCAGACACCAACAATCCATGTTGAGTATTTCATACAAATTCAGTTCCTTTGTTTTGAAGATGCCCGGATCGGGAGATTCCCGCCCGGCTGTATCACTCTATTGTATCACATCCTGAAAGTCTTTCAAATTCACCAGGCCTGGCGCCTGGCTATCCGTCGAATGTTTTCCGTATTTGTTCTTCCACAAAACTGATCACAACAAAAAATCACCGTTTTTCACCCAAATCCTGCTATACTGGTCAGACTGTCACATCTCATTGACAAAGGAATCAATATGATCGCCATCATCCTCCTTGTTGTCTTCTTTGCCGTCATGATCGGCATCGGGATCTGGGGCATGCGCAAAACCAGTTCCCTCTCCGACTTTTTCCTGGGCGGACGTTCCATCGGCCCCTGGGTCTCCGCCATGGCCTACGGCACCTCGTACTTCTCGGCTGTCCTGTTTATCGGATTCGCGGGAAAATTCGGCTGGGGCCTCGGCCTCGATGTCCTCTGGATCATTCTCGGAAACACATTCTTCGGTGCACTGGCTGCCTGGCTCGTCCTTGGCCGTCGCACCCGACGCATGACCCAAAATCTGGACGTGATGACCATGCCGGAGTACCTCCAGGAGCGCTACGGGGCCAAATCCTTCAAGATGGTTAGTGCCGTCATCATTTTCGTCTTCCTTCTCCCCTACTGCGCCTCGGTCTTCAAAGGACTCGGCCATCTCTTCGAGATCAATTTCGGGATGTCCTACGATGTGGCCCTCTTGATCATGATCGGAATCACCGGGGTCTACATGATCCTTGGCGGGTACTTCGCCATCACGCTGACCGATTTCATCCAGGGCATCATCATGATCATCGGCTCGATTGCCATGATCGCGATCATGGTCGGTGAAGCCGGCGGAGTCAGCAAGGCCATCGCCGCTGTCCAGAGCGAATATGCCGCCCATGTTCCCTCGGGAGCGCAACCGGGCTGGCTGATGGTCTTCAGCCTCGTCTTCATGACCTCCTTTGGGACCTGGGGTCTGCCCCAGATGGTCCAGAAGTTTTACGCAATCAAGAGCGAAGGCGTGATCATCAAGGCCGCCATCGTGACAACGGTCTTTTCACTGGTCATCGTCTTTGCCGCCTATTTCAACGGTGCGCTCTCCCATGTCTTTTACGAGGCACCCAAAAAGAGCGTACAGACAACGGCGCAGCAAGCCCCGCAACAAAAACCGGCTGCAGTTTCCACAACCACGGCCGGCAACGAGACACTCAAGCGAACTGCTACAACACAGGCTGCTGCCACCGCACAGCCATCCGATACCCAGGTGAAGACAAAACCTGTCGTGCCGAACAAGGACGGAAAAGTCGATTATGACCGGATCGTCCCGGACATGCTCAGCACACATCTCCCGGAACTCCTGATGGCGGTCATCCTGCTCCTCGTCCTCTCCGCATCCATGTCCACACTTTCCTCCCTGGTCCTGGTCTCGGCTTCGGCCGTCGCCATCGACATGTACAAGGGGCACATCAACCCGAACATCTCCAAAGAAAATTCCGTGGCCATGATGCGGTTCCTCTCCGGGCTCTTCATCATCATCTCGTTCTTTATCGCGCGGTACGAACTCTCGGTGATCGTCACCCTGATGTCCCTCTCCTGGGGGGCCGTCGCCGGCACATTCATGGCGCCATTCCTCTACGGACTCTACTGGAAGGGCGCAACCAGAACGGGTATTGCTGCGGGCATGGGGACAGGACTTGTTCTCTCCATCAGCCTCTTCTTTATCCTGGGGCCCAACAATTCACCCATCGCCTCGACCATAGCCATGATCGCGCCATTTTTGGTCATCCCTCTGGTCAGCATCTGGACGCGCAAACCGGATCAAGCCCTGCTTGCCAAAGCCTTTGACGGGATCGGCCGAAAGCGCTGAACCACTCCCGCACACAACCCGCCCTGGAACGAATGCTCCCGGGCGGGCCCCCGGAGTCTGCGATGCCAGCACAAAATCACGGTACGACAATGAAAAACCAATATCCTCTCAAGGCGCTCTTCTCGCAAATCGGCATGCTCATCACGTCATCGCTCGAACTCCCTGTCATCCTTGACCGGATCATGCACGAGATCCGTGAATACTTCGAGCCGCAGAACTGGAGTCTCCTGCGTCTTGATCCCAACACGAACGAACTCTTTTTCATGATCGCCGAAGGAATCGACACTGGACTGATGGAAGACCTCCGACTCCGTCCGGGCGAGGGCATAGCCGGGAAGGTCGCCCAGACAGGGCAGGCCATCTATGTCCCTGACGTGACCAAATCCGATCTTTTTTCTGCCAGAGTGGATGCCATCTCCGGAGTCACGACACGTTCCATCATCGCAGTCCCCCTCAATTTCCGCAATCGAGTCTACGGTGTGATCGAACTGATCAATACCGAGGAGGGCCCGCTCTTTTCAGATGACGACTACCTGGTTTTGCAGACGATCGCCGATTTCGCCGCCATCGCTTTCGCCAATGCACAGATGTACGAGGAAGCGATCCTGATTGCCAACCACGATCCCCTGACAGGGCTTCTCAACCGCAACCGCCTTGAAGAGATTCTCGGACAGTATGACAGCAGCGACCACCCGGCCCGTCGTTCGATGGACATCCGGGAGCAGGCACTGACGATTGTCATTGATCTCGACAATTTCAAGGAAGTCAACGACCGTCATGGGCACCAGGCCGGGGATCGCGTCCTGCGCCATACCGCCCAGTCCCTCAGAAGCTGCATGCGCACCGAAGACCTGCTCTTCCGGATCGGTGGAGACGAGTTCCTGGCACTTGTCTTCATTCCCGCACATGGGGTTGAACCTGAGACCGTTCGCGAACAATTCACACGCAAGCTCGGAATCTGCCAGTGCCAGGATTCGCGCGAGCCGTTTACGGTGCGTCTCTCCTGGGGAATGGCCTGCGGGCCTGTCACACGGCTTCGCGCCCTGATCAATGAAGCCGACCAGGCAATGTACCATCTCAAGCGCTCCCGCAAAGGCATCTGACACGGCACTTCGCCAGATTGCGGGGACTGGAACAATTTGCAAAACTCTGGTACACTCTATTCTCCAGTCGCACGTACTCCTGAACTCTGGAAGGGACCATGACGCAGAGCACTCCGGCACGCATCCTGATTGTGGAAGACGACCCGGTCGTTTCGGCCACCCTCGAACACATGTTGTTATCTGCCGGATACACTATCGCCGGCAAAGCCAGCGGTGGTCATAAAGCAGTCGAGCTTGCCGGACAGCTTGCGCCGGACCTGATTCTCATGGACATCCTGCTGGATGACGATATCGACGGGATCACCGCCAGCCACGAGATCGCCCGTGCAACTGCGACACCTGTCGTCTTCATCTCCTCGCTGGATGACGCCGAAACCATCGAGTCCACCAGAAAATCCGGACCTTTCGGCTATATCCGCAAACCCTGTGACGAACGCGAATTGGTGATCGTCATTGAAAACGCTCTCTATCGCCATTCGACAGAGAAGGACCGGGACAGTCATAACCGGCGTCTCTCGATGATCCTTGAAAACATGGGGGAGGCCCTGATCTACTGCCTGGCTGACGGCTCGATTGACTACATCAATCCGGCTGGTGAAGCCCTTTTTGACTCTCGACTCTCGTCGGTTTTCGGCGGGCCTCTTTCACAACTCTTCAGCCTGCCGGGCAGCACTCAACCACCACAGCCGGACACGCTTCCGGAAGAAACCAGGATCATCACGGCTTCCGGCCAGCAACTTGACGTGACGATCCGCCATACTACGCTGCACGGGGATGACGGCATGATTTTCCTCATCAGGAACGAGGAGGAACGGGCACGCCACGAGGAAAGTCGCAGAGAGTCCGAACGCCAATTCCACCAACTTGTAGAACTCTCGCCGGAGGCGATCTTTGTCGTCGATGAGGATGAGATTGTCTTCATGAATGCGGCCGGAAAACGGCTCCTCAATCTCCCCCCGAACGGTCGGGCTCCCGGCGCCTCCCGACTCTTCGAAGGGATTGCCATCCGGGACGCCGGTTCCGACTGGTCGCAGGCTGTCGAAACGACCCTGATCCTCCCCTCCGGCGGATCGATTGATACAGAAATCCTCGCGACAGCCATCACCTTCCGCGGACGGCCATGCATCCAACTCCTCTGCCAAAATATCACCGCCCGGAAGCAGCGGATGGATTCCGAGCGACAGGCCCACAAAATGGAGGCCATAGGCCGGCTTGCCGGTGGCATTGCCCATGATTTCAACAACATCCTGACGGCCATTCTCGGGTACTGTGAACTGGCGCAGCTCCAGATTCCTGACGAATACCCTGGACGGGAAGAAATCGAGCAGATCCGCCAGGCTGCGGACCGGGCCAGTGGCCTGACCCGCCAGCTTCTGGCATTCAGCCGGCGCCAGGTTCTGCAGCGCAAACTCCTCGATCCGGTCCTGATTGTCAGCGAGATGGAAAAACTCCTGCGCCGGGTGATCGGTGAAAACGTCGAACTGATCATCAATACCGACCCGGAGGTTTCACCGATTCTCGCGGACGCCAGCCAGATGCAACAGGTTGTCATCAATCTTGCAGTCAATGCCCGGGATGCCATGCCTGAGGGCGGTACGCTGACAATCGAGATACGCAATTCGTCCACGCCAAAAACCCTGTCGGGAGTCGAATTGCTCGTGAGCGACAATGGATGCGGCATGTCCGAAGACATTCGCCGCCATCTTTTTGAACCGTTCTACACCACCAAGGCGCCCGGACAGGGAACCGGACTCGGTCTCTCGACCGTATACGGGATCATCACGCAGACGGGCGGAACCATCTCGGTCCAGAGCAGCCCAGGCGCGGGAACCACCTTCCGGATATTCTTTCCCGCCGCTGACCCGTCCCTGATCACCCCGCAAACATCCCCGATTGATACCGACACCCACGGCATCCACAACGAGACAGTCCTCTTGATCGAAGACGACGCGATGGTACGGTCTCTCGCAGCAACCTTCCTCCGCAGAAACGGCTACGTCGTCCTGGAAGCCGACAGCGGCTCGACCGGACTGGCCATGGCCCAAACACAGCAGGGACGGCTCGATCTTCTGCTGACCGACATGATTCTGCCCGACCAATCCGGTGAAAAAATCGCCAAACAGATCCAGGCCAACCATCCGGAGACAGCTGTTCTTTTCATTTCCGGCTATGGTGACTCGAGATCCCGGACCGGCCAGGAGAAGAGCCAACCCAGACTCCTGCAAAAACCCTTTACCGGCAGCGAACTCCTGATGACGGTCCGCCAGATCCTCCTCCACCCGCGGGGCTAAACTTTTTTTGTCCAGTGTCGATATTCAGAAGGTATCTTGCTGCACAGGCGCGCCCAGATTGTTTGTTGCCGGATTGCAGCCCGGAGGGAACCGCATGACGCGAATCTACAGCTATGACGAATATAAGGAAATGACATTCGAGGCCGTCGAGGACTTCAACAACCGTGAATACGGGAAGGCCCTGGAAAAATTCCTCGATCTGGCCGAAACAAACCCGGAGAATCCCAAGGTTCATGAAATCCTGGTTCTGATCTACCTCAAGCTCGACATGCTCGACAAAGCACAAGCAGAGTTCGAGACCTATCACAAACTCTTGGGACAGAGTGTGCCCGGACTCGCCCTTCCACCCCGGAAGACCTTCGGACAGCTCGCGTCCGAAGCCGGCGACCGTGTCGAACTGGAGCGGGCTTGCGATGCCATCATGAGCGGGAGCGAAAAACTCGACCCTTGGCAGAGTACAGACATGGTCTCGAAACTGGGTATCGTGTACATGTCCCAGGGCGAGTACCGCAAAGCCGAAGAACTCCTTCTGGGATTCAAGCAGAAGCTACTCGAAAACTGTCCGGCCGGGATCCGCGAGAGCATCGCCGTCTGAGTACGTCCCGCAACACGGGTCAGTCTTGATCACACCCCGGCAACTCGCCGGGGTGTTCCGCATCCGGGCTCAGGGCCTGCCCTCGGGCGGGATGTCCAGACAGACCACACAGATATCGTCCTCGTAATCCAGTCCACCCCTGAATTCACTCAGCTCGGCAAGAATGGCATCCACACAGGCTGAGGAATCGAGACCGGCTGTCCTCTGGAGGACACCGTCCAGGGCTGATCCACCAAAGAGATCCTCCGGGTTCTCATGTGGCGCCGATTCAAGAAGCCCATCGGTACAGAGAAAGATGCGGCAATACCCGGGCAATACTGATCGTGCACTTTTGTACTCCCTGCCGATTCCGGCGAGGCCACCCCCGGACATGACCGCCAGAGGGAGATTATGCCAGGGCCCCTCCAGCTTTGATACGGTTCCGGACGCGACAAGCCAGGGGTCACCATGACCGGCATTCGTCCAGACCAGGGTTCGAGACCGGTAGTTCACAATTCCGTACCAGGCCGTCACGAAATTCCCCCCGGTTTGACCGTTCAAAACGGTATTCAGTGCATCCATCAGGGCTGCCGGATCCCGGGCCAGACTGCCCGCCTGAAGAAGAAACGCCTTGATCATGCTGGTAATCAGCGCCGCCGGGACTCCGTGCCCAGAAACATCACTGATGAAGCAGCCCACCTCATCCGGGTCGCCGGTCTGAAGGAAATCGAAATAATCCCCGCCAACCTTGCTCATCGGAAGATAGGCGAAGGCGATTCCGGGTCCCGGGACGGCCCGGGGAACAATCTGCATCTGGATTCTGCGTGCCAGATCGAGTTCCTGCTCCATGGTCTCATTCCGCCGCCTGAGGAGATTGCGTTCGTTTTCCAGTTCGTGCATGAGGGTCTTGAAACTGGACTCGGCCCTGCGTCGTTCAGCGATCTCCTCTTCAAGCTGGAGCGTCCCCCGCAAGTCGTGCGCCACCAGCACACCGCCCGCGATCGACTTGTAACGATCGGCAACGAGGGACAAAAACAGGACTACAGGAACCTGTATCCCCGAGGAAGCATGGAAATGCGCCACAAACCGCACACAAAGCGTGGGCTGAACGCGGATGTTTCCGAGCTCCCTGTCAAACTCTTCCCTCTCGACGAGCAGATCCCTGACGGGACGCTTCCGCAACTCCGAAACCCGATATCCGAGATTTTGTACAAC
>Ga0116172_10004376_pt1 | contig 11505 bp, 9 predicted proteins | sample AD_UKC083_MetaG_FD_89799 | JGI IMG/M metagenome (GOLD analysis project Ga0116172, IMG submission 89799) | Active sludge microbial communities of municipal wastewater-treating anaerobic digesters from USA - AD_UKC083_MetaG | ecosystem: Engineered > Bioreactor > Anaerobic > Digestate | place: USA...
CCCGACAAGGACTACCGCGAAATGACCGGGGACAAGTGGTGGGAAATGATGGACGGGCACTTCAGGGCGTTGCTCCGTGGCCTGGGCTTCTCAGGCGTGCTCCTGGACCGCATCAGCTCGGATATTAGGGCGGAGATACTGGACGTGAAGAGATATCCGGTTTACCCTGACGCCGAGGCGGCCCTTAGGGCGGCAATGGACAAAGGCTACGGCAACTATGTGCTTTCGAACAATTTCCCTGAGCTGGAGCAGGTCGTCGCAGAGCTGGGACTGCGAAGCTTCTTCTCGGGGGTCATCACCTCGTCGCTGGTCGGGTTTGAGAAGCCGAACCAGGGCATCTTCGACTATGCAAAAGGGCTGGCCGGACATCCCCAAGCCTGCTTCATGGTCGGCGACAATCCTGTCGCCGACATAGAAGGCGGCAAAGCGGCCGGCATGAAGACGGTGCTCGTCCACAGGGGGGCCGACCCAAGGGCGGATTACTGCTTCGACAGCCTCATCGAAATACCGGAAATACTGTAGCCGGCGAGCCCAAGCAAAAGAAAAGGGGAAAATAGCATGAAGTTCATCGACCTGCACTGCGACACCCTGATGAATACGTACCTTTCCGGCAAGGAAGGGCTTTATGAGACGGACGGGATGGTGGACTTCAGGAGGATGAAGGAGGCAGGCCAGATGGCGCAGTTCTTCGCCATTTGGATGCTGTCGCCGGACATGAGGCAATGGGGCGGCGACTACAAGGAAATCTCCGACGAGGACTACATAAGCCGCCTCACAAGGACATTGAAGGAGAACCTGGAGAAGCACGAGGGCATCATCGCCCTTGCGCGGAACGCACCGGAAATGCTGGCAAACGAGAAGGCGGGCAGGATGTCGGCCTTCCTGGCCATCGAAGACGGGCGCAGCGTGCTGGGCGACTTGGCGAACATCGACAGGTACTACGAGATGGGGGTGAGGCTCATAACCCTCACCTGGAACCACGAGAACAGCTTAGGTTGGCCCAATTACAAGAACGACGACTACATGGCCAAGGGGTTGAAACCGTTCGGCGTCGAGGCCGTGAGGCATATGAACGGGATAGGCATGCTTGTCGACGTGTCCCACCTTTCGGATGCGGGCTTCTACGACGTGGCGCGGGCGGCCGAGAGGCCATTCGTCGCCTCTCACTCCAACTGCCGGGCGATATGCCCGCACATGAGGAACCTCACCGATGACATGATAAGGCTCCTCGCCGACAAAGGCGGGGTCATGGGAGTCAACTTCGCACCTGCCTTCATAGGCCCCGATGTCGAAACGAAGAAGACGACGGTAGAGATGATATGCGCCCATCTCAAGCACATGATGAATGTGGGAGGCGAAGATGTAGCGGCGCTTGGTTCGGACTTCGACGGCATAAGCGGCGAACTGGAGGTCTCGGATCCGACGAGGATGGAGCTCATATTCGAAAGGCTTTCTAAAGAGGGCGTGCCGTCAAGCGCGATAGAGAAGGTCGCATGGAAGAACGCGGCGAGGGTGATAACGGAAAGCCTGAAGTGAAACATCCATAGCCAAGCAAGATGACGGATGGATATGTCGGAATGCCGGCCTTCGGGCCGGCTTCGCTTTCTTCTGGAGCGGGAAAAAATATACAATAAAACGTATATATGAGGCTAACCAGAATCCAACGACAACTTGTACATTAATCATATTGATGTGGGACTAAGGCTATAAGCACCTTCTTGGCAAAATTATAAATATACTATTGACAACGCATATTATAAGAATTAGGATAGATAGCAATTCAACAAATTCCGAAGAGGTGTTCGAGATGAAGCATCCTATAACGTTCACGAAACTCACAGTCATCGCCCTGTTGATCATCAGCATGGGATTCATTCTGGGCGGCAGCCTGGCCGCCGAGGAGGCAGCCCTGACCCCAGTGCAGGAATATGCTGTCAAGCTCGCTGCCGAAAAGAAGGACCTTACCTACGATGTGGCAGCGTCGCTGGGCACCTTCAACGAGGTTGGACTCGCCGAGTATAAATCGTACGTAAAGGTCACCGACATCCTGATGGAAAACGGGTTCAAGGTCGACCATTCTGCGGCTGACATCCCCACCGCGATAGTCGCCACATACGGCTCCGGAAAGCCCGTAGTCGGCATTTACGAGGACTACGACGCGCTGCCCAACATCGGGTCCGGCTGCGGGCACAACCTGAATACGGCAGCAGGCGTATCGGCGGCCATCGCCATCAAGGAGACGATGAAGGCCTTCAACCTAAAGGGCACGATCAAGCTCTTCATCACCCCCGCTGAGGAGATATGGGACGTGGCCCCCGTCGTGGCCGGGGCGGGTTACTATGACGGCCTGGACGTCCTGTTCAGCGTCCATGCAGGTTCCGAGAACGTCTCCGAATACGGAAGCACCATGGCGATGGACCATGTCGAGTACAAGTTCAAGGGGCTGGCGTCCCACTCCTCGGCGGCCCCCGAGAAGGGCAGGAGCGCCCTTGACGCTGTCGAGCTGATGAACATCGGCGTAAACTTCCTCAGGGAGCATCTCATCCAGGAGATGAGGATACACTACGTCATAACCGACGGCGGCGCGGCCCCCAACATCGTGCCGGCGACGGCGGCAAGCCGCTACTTCATACGCGGGCCAAAGTACCCCGACGTGGAATACGCCCGCAAGAGGATAGACGACATAGCCAAGGCGGCGGCAATGATGGCAGGCGTGGAACTTGAGATCGGCTTCAGCTCCGGCATATACAACAAGGTGCCCAACAAGACGCTTGCCCTGATGGCCATGGACGCGTTCAAGTCGGTAGGCGCGACCAAGTACACCGAAGCCGAGCTGGCGGCCGCCAAGGCGCTGGGCTACGCCAAGGCGCCCACGGCGGATTTCAAGGAGCCTTCAGGAAGCCAGAGCTTCGGTTCGAATCCGATAGGGGACGTGACCTGGAAGACGCCAACGACCACCATCACGGTCGCGACCTGGGTGCCCGGCACGGCGGGACATTCCACCGATTCTGCTGCGCAGTCGTGCTCCGTATACGGCTTCGAAGGGGCGGTCACAGGCTCCAAAGTGCTAGCAGCCCTGGCCATTAAGCTAATGACCGACGAGGCGGCGCTGGCATCCGTGAAAGCGGAGTTCGACGAGAGGATGAAGGGCATGCCCGAATACGTCGGCAAGGCGATGATACCCGAGGTGGCGTACGCCGAAGCGCCGGGCGTCGTCGTGGACTCGGCCAAGGGCACGGCCAGCATCGTCGGATCCCTCACCGCCTTCGACGAGAAGCCGGGGGACAAGCTGGTCATAATGAAGAAGGACGGCACAATCGTAGCCCAGCTCATATGGGGCCAGGATGCAGGAAAGGACGTTGAGGTCAAGCTCCTGGCCAAAGTAGCCGCGAAGGAATGGCTGAAGATCAGCTACGTGAATTCAGCCAAGGGCTATGCCTGGTTCTACGGCTACGTGCACGCCAAATAGCAGGCGATTAAGGTTCAACGGGGCACTACAGGAAAGGCGGGACCGATTTGAGGGCCCGCCTTTCCTTCCTTTCCTCGGCCGGGCGCACTTTGGCACGACAAACCCACCATATTTTAACTATAATCTAATCAGAGCGTTAAGAAGCGGCTCACCCCTGCAGGTGACTTCCGCGAGGAGATATCATGCAAAACGGCGGACAGAAGGTTAACACTGCGCATTACCTAGTTTTCTCAGGGCTCATCGTTGCTTATCTCATCTCATTCTTCTTCAGGACGTCCGCGTCCGTAGTGCTGCCTCAGCTGGCGAAGGAATGGAGCATGGACGCAGCCCTTACCAGCTTCGTCTCGTCGCTGTACTTCTATGCCTACGGGGCCGTTCAGCCTCTGTCAGGGGCGCTGAACGACAAGTTCGGCCCGTCTAAGGTGGTGGCCGGCGGGCTTGTCCTGGGCAGCGTCGGCTCCGTTCTGTTCGGGATGGCCCGGACTCCGTCGATGCTTGCCATAGGGCGGCTCCTCACGGGCCTCGGCCTTGCCCCCATGCTGTCCGGCGCCCTGGTCTATCAAAGCGCTCATTTCGACCACAGGAGGTACTCGCTCTACTCAAGCATCACGTTCTTCATGGGCAACCTCGGCGCCGTAGCCTCTGTCGCGCCGCTCGGCTACATGCTGGACAGATGGGGGAGAGGCGCATCCTTCACCGCCCTTGGGGCGGCTGCTTTCGTACTGGCCGCGCTCCTTTTCGCAGGACGCAGATACGACAGGACCGCCGCCGCCGGCAGGGGCAAGAAGATCGACCTGAATGAAATCGGGCACAAGATAGCCCTGGCATGGAAGAGCATAAGGCGTCACAAGCCGCTCACCGCGATACTGATCATGTGGGCGACTTTCCTGGGCCCGATGCTGACTCTACAGGGTTTATGGGCCATCGCCTGGTGCGACAAGGTCTATCCGGGCAACATAGGGGCCGCTAGGCTGTGGGCTACATTGATCGGCCTCGGCGTAATGGCGGGGAACATCCTGTCCGCCGGCATCAAGGCCACGGGAAGAAAGAGGCTTGCCATAGTCTCGGCAGGTGTCGCCGCATACGGCGCGGTCTGGGTCGCCCTCGTCATAGGCATGCATTTCGGGGCCCCCTACTGGCTGACAGCCGCATTCGCATTCGCCCTCGGGGCCTTCGTAGGGCTCTGCCCGCCGCTTCTTTCTGCCATCATGAACGGCCTCTGCGAACCCGGGGAAAGCGGCTCGGTGTTCGGCATAATCAACATGGCGACATTTGCGATGATAGTGTTCGGGCAGTCTTCGACAGGATTGGTCATAAAGGCAGTATCCGGGGCTTCGGGGTATACGACAGGTGCGTTTACGTCGGCCATGATGATACCTGCCGCAATCGCGGTGGCGGGCGTGCTGGCGATAAAGTACCTCTACGACGGCGGCGCCATCAGCAGGTGACACCGGAAGGCCAGCCTACCCGATGAAGCAGTCGCTTTGCCAAAAATCCTCACATAGGCGGGGTCAGGGAATGGAACGTGGCTCGTTCGCAATCTACAACGGCAGGGTCATAACCGAGAAGGCTGTGATCAGAAAAGGCGGCGTGCTGGTCCGGGACGGGCTGATAGAGGCCGTCTTCGAGGGCGATGCCCTGCCTTCGTTAGCCTCAGTCGGGCGGATGGACCTGATAGACGCCGACGGCCGCTTCATATCCCCCGGTTTCGTGGACCTTCACGTGCACGGGGGCGGAGGCTCCGACTTCATGGACGGGACCGAGGAGGCGATCGAGGACATCTGCGCATGCCACGCCAAGGGCGGGACGACGTCCCTTCTTCTTACTACGCTCACCAGCACGGACGACGACCTGAAAGCCGCCCTGGGCGCCTATAAGAGGAGGGTCGCGTCACCTGAGCCGATAAAAGGGGCAAGGCCCGTCGGCGTGCACATGGAGGGGCCCTATTTCGCCCTCTCACAGAAGGGGGCCCAGGACGAACGGTTTTTGAGGAACCCGTCTGCTGACCATTACGTCCCCATTATGGAGGACAACCCCGAAATACTCAGAGTCTCCGCCGCCCCTGAGCTAGGAGGGGCCATCGAGCTGGGAAGGTATCTCAGAAGCAGGGGCGTGCTGGCCTCTATTGGGCATACCGACGCGTCGTTCGAGCAGGTGGAGCTGGCATATGAAGCGGGATACGGCCACATGACGCACCTCTACTCGGCTATGTCCGGCGTGAAAAGGGTGCGCGGCAGGCGGATCGCCGGCGCAGTAGAGGCGGGGCTTGCAATCGACGGGCTCACTGTGGAGGTCATAGCGGACGGGATGCACCTTCCGGCCGGGCTCCTCAGGCTGGTGCTCAAGTGCAAGGGGCCTGACAGGATTGCGCTTGTGACCGACGCGATGAGGGCAGCCGGCTTGCCCGATGGGGAGTACCTGCTCGGCAGCGGCGGCGAAGGGCGGAAGGTTATCGTGGACGAAGGGGTCGCATGGCTTCCAGACAGGTCGGCTTTCGCAGGCAGCGTGGCTCTTGGCATCACGCTTGTGGGCAACATGGTGAGGCTGGCTGGGGCCGGCGTCGTGGAGGCCGTCAGGATGATGAGCCTCAACCCTGCGCGGATGATCGGCCTTGACGGCTCCGTCGGAAGCATAGCCGAAGGGAAGATCGCCGATTTGACGCTGTTCGACGACGGATTCAGGGTAAGCGGCACATTCGTGGCAGGCGAAGCCGTATATCGGGCTTGATCAATAGAAGACCTTGTCATTCTTTAGGCGTCCGGTTTGGTGTAGATTATATTTACATGCCTATCGTTTGGAGGTTGTTCCCATGGCAAAGAACATTGCTGGAAAGCAGATCCTGGCGCTTGCCTCCGTCGTCCTTTTGGTTTCGCTGTTCATAGGCGGCTCACCTGCGGCCGTATCCGCGGCCCAGGCCCAGCTCACGGCATCCGAGGCGGCGCACCTTAGGTTCATACGCGAGGAGGAGAAGCTCGCCCGCGATATCTATTACGTGCTGGCGGACATGTGGGACCTCAGGATCTTCGTCAAGATAGCGGAAAGCGAGCAGAGGCACACCGACGCTGTGAGGCTGGCCATAGAGAAGTACAACATATCGGACCCAGCCAAGGCGACCCCGCCCGGGGTGTTCATGGACGGGGAAGTCCAGAAGCTGTACAACGTGCTGAATGAGAGAGGCAAGGCCTCCTCCCTGGAGGCCCTGAAGATAGGGGCGCTGACCGAGGAGAAGGACATCTCGGACATAAACGTGGCGGTTGCCGGCACGAACAAGCCCGACCTGCTTGAGCTCTACAGATACCTCAAGGAAGGCTCCTCCATACATCTAAGAGGATTCATGGCGGAGATCAGGAAGGCCGGAGGCGACTATGTACCGCAGTTTTTGAGCACCGAGGATTTCGAGAAGGCATTGAAGGCGAACTGATGCACGAGGGCGGCCCCTTTCGGGCCGCCTTTTTATTGCCGTCCTGTAGCGGGGCTTAGGCCGCATAGCCCTTTGAAGTGGGAGGATGCCGTAAGGGAACTTGCCGTTTCCTGTTGCGGGAAAAGAGGATTCTTTGAAAGCGCATAGAAGTAATCATTGGTGGTGTGATGCTCATACCACTTTCCCGCGAGAGATCATAGGACGGAGGACTGTATGACCATCAGGACTGGCGGCGTACGCAGGATAAAGGTCTCCGACAGCATAGTCGAGCACATAACCTCCCTCATAATGAGCGGCGAGCTCAAGGCGGGCGACAAGCTTCCATCAGAGAGGGAGCTGGCCATGAGCCTCGGCGTAAGCAGGACGGCCCTGAGGGAGGCAGTGCGGACTTTGAGCCTGATGGACCTTCTGAGCGTGAAGCAGGGCGGCGGCACGTTCGTGACCGAGCTGGTCCCAGGCTCCTTCATGAAGCCCCTCTCCCCGATGCTGGCGATGGGGAAGATGAACATACTGGAGCTGATAGAGGCAAGGCGGATCATAGAGCCGAAGGCCGCGGCCCTATGCGCCGGAAGGTCCAGCGAAGACGACATTGGGGAGATAAACAGGATCGTAGGCGAGATGAAGGCGGGACTTAACAGCATGAGGCGGTTCAACGACCTCGACCTCATGTTCCATATGTCGGTGGCCAAGGGCGCGCACAACTCGGTCATATCTGCGACGCTGGACGCGATAAAAGACGCGCTGTACGAGCAGGTGCAGGAGATACAGAGCCTGCCGGGGGCCCAGGAGAGGGCGCTTCTTTTCCACAGCGCGATGGCCGAGGCCATAACCGCCCGCGACTGCGCGAAGGCTGAGAAGCTCATGTTGAGGCACATAGAGGACGTAGAGAAGACGGCCAAGAGATACATGGCCAAGAAGTAAGGCGGAAGGGGTGGTCACGGGAATCGAAGGCAGACTCGGCGTATCCTACCTGGGCAGGTTCGATAAATCCCAATTTGAGGAGGAGTTAAAGTGAACGTAGGCATCAAGCGTGGTATCATCTGGCGCATCGCCCTAGTGCTGACCATGGTAGCTGTGTTCATACCGATGGTCGGGTCCGCAGCGGAGACGACCATAAAGCTAGGCACCGTATATCCTCTCACAGGCTCGCTCGCCACGACCGGAGACGACTGCGTAACGGGCGTGCAGATGGCGTTCGACATCATCAACAACGTCTACGACATAGACTTCCCGTTCGCCAGGACCTCGGGCATACCGAACCTGGGCGGGGCGAAGCTCGAGCTGGTGCTCGGCGACAGCCGCGGCGACGCGACGGTCGGCATGGCAGAGACCGAGCGCATAATCACCGAGCAGAAGGTAGTGGCGTTCTTCGGCGGATACCAGAGCGGCGTCGTCAAGACGACCAGCATGGCCGCTGAAAGGCTCCAGATACCGTACGTGCTCTCCGACGCGACTTCACCGACCCTCACCCAGCAGGGCTATCAGTGGTTCTTCAGGGTAATCCCGCACGACGGCATCCAGGCCAAGAACGCACTGGACATGGTGGCGGAGATCCAGGAGAAGGAGAAGACCAGCCTCAAGAGGCTCGCAATCGTCTGGGAGAACACCGAGTGGGGTTCGAGCCTGGCAGTCGAGCTCAGGAAGTGGGCGGCGTTCCACAAGTTCGAGATAGTCGCCGACATCTCCTACGTCTACAAGGCCACCGACGTATCGGCCGAGGTGCTCAAGGTCAAGGCTGCCAACCCGGACGTCATAGTCCACGGCGCCTATGTCTCCGACGCGATCCTCTTCACCCAGACCTTCAAGGCTATGAAGGTCACCCCGAAGGTGTTCATCGGCATGTCCGGATACCTCGATCCGAACTATACGAAGACTGTAGGCGATGACTGCGAGAACATCTTCATACGCGGGGTCTATGGCCTCGACCTGTCAGCCAAGAAGCCCTTCGTCGCGCAGATCAACGAGCTTTACAAGAAGAAGTACGGGCGCGACATGAGCCCGAGCGCGGCGCGCAGCTTCACCGCCCCGTTCATACTGGCCGACGCCATCAACCGCGCCAAGTCGACCAAGCCGGATGACATCAGGAAGGCCCTGCTTGAGACCAACCTGCCGGCAAGCGCGGTAATCACCGCGTACGACGGAGTCAAGTTCGACCCCGTGACCCACGACAACCTGCTCGCCAAGTCCCTCTACCTGCAGATCCAGGACGGAAAGATGAGGGTCGTATGGCCATCCAACCTCGCGGCTGTCCCGTACGTATACCCCTTCAAGTGGGGCAAGTAATACGGCTTAGCTAAGCAAAGCGGGGCGCCGCCCGTAAGAAAGGCGGCGCCCCGCTGTAAAGGCAGAGTTCACGTTCACTAGACAGGGGTGGTCACATTTGTTGCTCCAATTACTGACAGGAGGGGTGCTCTTAGGCTGCATCTACAGCCTGGTCGCCATGGGCTTGAGCCTCATCTACGGCGTGATGGGGATAGTCAACTTCGCCCACGGCGCGCTGGTGATGCTTGCCATGTACGCCAGCTACTGGCTGAACACCTACCTCCATCTTGACCCCGTGCTGGGCACGCCGGTCGTGGCATTGATAATGTTCGGCCTCGGCATAGTAATCTACCATCTTATAATCACGAAAGTCCTCAGAGGGCCCTTCCTTGCGCGCATGTTGGTGACGTTCGGGCTCAGCATCTTCATAATCAACCTTGCCCAATTCCTTTGGACGCCCGACTACCGCAGGATCATGGAATCCATTTCCAAGGGCACGTTCATGCTGGGACCGATTTTCATAGAGCTTCCCAAGCTGGTCGCAAGCATAGGAAGCCTCATAGTCGCCGCGCTGGTCTACTGGTTCCTCAGAAGGACGAAGACGGGCCTGGCGATCCAGGCCATCTCCATAGACCGGGCCGCGGCATCGCTGATGGGCATCAACCTAGAGAAGCTCAACGGCATAGCGTTCGGCATAGGCCTGGCCTGCGCAGGGGCCGCAGGGGCCCTGCTGGCAAGCTTCTACTACATCTTCCCCGACGTCGGCACGATGTTCGGGCTTGTGGCGCTGGTAGCAGTCGCCCTTGGAGGGTTCGGCAGCACCGAGGGCGCGCTCATCGGGGCCATACTCATCGGGATAATCGAGACGCTCGGCGGCTTCTACGTAGGCCCCGAGTACAAATACGCCCTCATATTCCTCGCATACGTGCTGATCGTAATCGTGAGGCCCAAAGGGCTCATGGGATGGGGGGCTGACTGATGCAGAACAGGAAGTTGGTAGGCTTGCTGCCGTTTCTGGCCCTGGCTCTGGCCATTGTGGCCCCTCTGGTCCTCAAGGCGAGGTTCCAGCAGCACGTGTTGGTGATCGTGGTGCTCTACGCCGTCATGTCCCAGGCATGGAACATAATGGCAGGCTATGCGGGAATGGTGTCGGTGGGCCAGGCGGCGTTCTTCGGCCTGGGGGCATACATCTCCACCGTGCTCTTCGTCCAGTACAAAGTCAACCCTTGGATAGGGTTCCTGGCTGCAGGGCTCGGGACGGCGCTTTTCGCCACGATAATCGGCCTGCCTTTCTCGAGGCTCAAGGGAAGGTATTTCGCAATAGGCACGATAGCGCTGGCGCAGATGATAAAAGTCGTGTTCGAGAACTGGCCCCAGGTAGGCGGGGCTACGGGGATCATAGTCCCGATGACCAAGGAGGGTTTCTGGAACTTCCAGTTCCATTCCTCCAAGCTGGGATATTACTACATCGTGCTGGCGATGCTAGTGCTTGTGGTCGCGTTCATCTACTTCATGGAGAGGTCCAAGATGGGCTTCTACTTCAAGGCCATAAGGGAGAACGAGGAAGTGGCGACCGGCCTTGGGGTCAACAAGACGCTGTACAAGCTCATAGCCATCGCAATCAGCGCCGGCATAACCGGCATGTGCGGGACGATACTGGCGCAGTACATACTCTATGCCGAGCCGTCCTACATGTTCGACCATACGGTCTCGGTCACAATAGCCCTCATCGCCGTCTTCGGAGGGTCGGGCAACATAGTAGGGCCGATAATCGGCTCGGTCATCCTCATGCCGATATCAGAGCTCACAAGGGCATGGCTGGGATCAGGCGGCACGGGCATAGACCTCATGATCTACGGCGCCTTCATAGTCCTCATGTGCGTATATGAACCGGATGGGCTCACAGGGATAGCCGCCAAGGTAGGTCGCAGGCTCAAAGCCAGGCGCGAAGGGAGGGTCGCGGCATGACGACGCACGAACTCGTCGTAACTAACCTCACCAAGCGTTTCGGAGGCCTTACCGCGGTGAACGACGTTACGTTCTCCGTTAAGAGCGGGGAGATATTAGGGCTCATAGGACCCAACGGGGCGGGCAAGACGACGCTGTTCTCATGCCTTTCCGGCTTCTACAGGCCAGAGGCGGGGAAGGTGCTCTACGACGGCAAGGACATAACGGGTTGGAGCCCGAACAACATATGCTCGCTGGGCATCGCAAGGACGTTCCAGGTCGTGCAGATCCTGCAGGGCATGAGCGTCCTGGAGAACGTCCAGGTGGGGGCGTACCTGAGGCACAGCCGCACCGCGGCGGCCAGGAAGAAGGCGGCGGAGACCCTGGAGAAGGTCGGCATGGCAAA
>Ga0116172_10004377_pt1 | contig 11503 bp, 8 predicted proteins | sample AD_UKC083_MetaG_FD_89799 | JGI IMG/M metagenome (GOLD analysis project Ga0116172, IMG submission 89799) | Active sludge microbial communities of municipal wastewater-treating anaerobic digesters from USA - AD_UKC083_MetaG | ecosystem: Engineered > Bioreactor > Anaerobic > Digestate | place: USA...
TATCTGGCTTGCTCCTGCCGTCGCTCGACCCATATTTGCCTCCGTTTCACTACGGCAAACATCAGATATACTGAAACGTTATACGCAATTCAAAAAATATTTTTCTTATAATAAGGGATTTTGACAGGCTTTTTAAAAAGGGGAATAAATTTGTTTTTTTATTTATTAGAAAGGGGTATAAGGTGTTTTCTCCGCTCCGCTCCGAAAACGATTTATTTATAAGGGAAAAACTAATACAATAAGAATTGTTAATCTAAAAAAAATATGTCTAAAAACATCGATTTATTAATAAATAAAATCAACGGTCAATATTTTCAAAATTTTATCTCAAAAAGAGATCATATTTCTAGTGAAGAAGATTTAAGAGTAGCCTTTTCATCTTTAATAGATTTAATATGCACAGAAAACCAAATAAAAATTCCAGAGGAACATCATGAGTATACTGTCTTAAAAGGTCGAATTGATTCTCTTTATGGTGAAGTTATTGTCGAGTATAAAGAACCGCATTATCTTAATGTGTCAAACAGTTCGCCTAGTAATCAAAAAGCGATAGAGCAAGTTAAAAGGCATATTACAGGAATAGAACAAAGGCAAAAAAAGAGTATTAACAGATATCTCGGAGTTATTTTTGACGGATATAATATTGTTTTCATTAGGAGAAGAAATAATTTATGGGATATTGAAGACCCAACTCAGGTTGAAGAAAAATCATTTAAATTATTACTCCAGCGATTATTCTCTGTTGGTATACAGGGAAAAGCCTTAATAATTGATAATTTAATTAAAGATTTTAGTATCATTTCTAATGATACGATTGAAGATGTAAAAATTTTGCTACTTAATTTTATTAAAAATGATGAGAAAAAAATAAATCTTTTATATGAACAATGGAAAATATTATTCCGCGAAGTATGTGGCTACGATTTTGATTCAAAAAAACTTGAAATAAAAGAATTGCTAAAAACGTTCCACCTAGAAAATGAAACGGACGATCTGTCAAAGATAATATTTGCAATTCAATCTTATTATGCAATTTTTATCAAATTACTTGGAGCAGAAACATTAACTTATTTTAGGCATAGAGATCAAAGCTTTATCTCTTCTTTAAGTCAAAACAATCTTGAATATCAAATTACAGCACTAGAAAATGGAGATATCTTCAAAAGTGAAGGAGTGAATAATTTTAATGAAGGAGACTTTTTTAGTTGGTATTTATTGTGCTGGAATAATGAAATCAAAAAAGTTGTTTCTGGGATGATAGAAAAACTAAAAAACTATGATTTCAGTTCTTTAAACCTTGAACCAAAAGAAGCCAAAGATTTAATCAAAAATATTTATCATTACTTATTGCCTCAAAAAATTCGGCACTCTCTTGGTGAATACTATACCCCCGACTGGTTAGCTGAATTTTTAATAGATAAACTGGATATTAATTTATCCAAAAATGTTAGGATTTTAGATCCAACATGTGGATCGGGTACATTTTTATCCTTACTTATCGAAAAGATTAAAAAAAATGACCACATACCAGAGCATGAAAAGTTAGATAAAACCTTAAAAAGCATTGCGGGCATTGACTTAAATCCATTGGCTGTAATTTCAGCAAAAACTAATTATTTAATCGCTCTATCTGAATATTTAAAAGATATTCGAGAAGGTGGGATTGATATTCCTATTTATTTAAGTGACTCATTACTTGCCCCATTGGAATTTAAGACTCAAACGCAAAATTATTATTCATTACCAACAAAAGTAGGTATTTTTAAAATACCTGTTGCTTTAATACAGAACAAACAATTAGATGTATTCTTAAATTTAGTTATTGAATGTGTAGAAATAGAAATTGGAATTGAAACATTTAAAGAAAAGTATAATTTACTATCTCTTGGCTTATCTGCTGTTGAAAATCAGTTGAATTTCGAATTTTATGAAAAACTTCTTGATCTACAAAAAAAAGGACTTAATGGAATATGGGGGAAAATAATTAAAAATATATTTGCACCAGCATTTTTTAAAGATTTTGATTACATAGTAGGTAACCCTCCTTGGATTAATTGGCAAAGTTTGCCGGAAGAATATCGCAATTCAATAAAAAAGTACTGGGAAGATTATAAAATTTTCCTTCATAAAGGATTGAAGGCAAGACTAGGATCTGCCCATGACGATATAAGCGTACTTCTTACCTATGTGGTTCTTGATAAATATTTAAAAAAGGATGGCTTGCTAGGATTTGTATTGCCACAAAATTTATTGCAATCTTCAGGTGGCGGAGACGGATTTAGAAGATTTCAAATTAAAGATAATGAATTTGTGAAAGTTTTAGCAGTAGATGATTTTGTCGCTGTACAACCATTTGCAGATATAGGTGCAAGCAATAAGGCAGCAACAATCATATTAAAGAAAAATCAAAAAACAACCTATCCTGTTCCTTATTCAAAATGGTTTAAAAAAACAAGAGGGATAATACCTTCAGATCAGCCTCTAAATGCCGTCCTGCCTATTTTAGAGAAAGAGGATTTCGTAACAGAGCCTATAAAAGATGAAAAGATTAATTCTTCATGGTTTATATCTAAACCAAATAAAATCAAAATACTAAAATCCTTAGTCGGTCATTCAAGCTACAAGGCAAGAAAAGGGGTTGATTTTAGTCTCAATGGTTTATACTGGGGCAAAGTAAGTTCTTCAAAAATAAAAGATAATATTGTTTTCCAAAATGAAGCAGATATAGGAAGAAAAAAACTCAAACAGTATCAAGCACCTATTGAAAAAGACCTAGTTTTCCCAATATTGAGAGGAAAGGATATTAAACGATGGCAAACAATGCCTGAATATCAAGCAATAATACCGTATCACACAAATGGTAAATGTTTATCCACAGAAGAATTACAAACTAATTATGCAAATACATACAAATTTTTTTATAAAACTGACGCTGAAATCATGAATTGGCTGGAAACGAGAGGAATTTATCAAAAACACCTCAAACCTGCGAATATTCCTGTTTATGGTCTTTATGATATTGGCGAATACACATTTAGCAAATACAAGGTTGTCTGGAAAGCGCTGGCAAATGGCATGATATCTAGTGTTATATCTTCTATTGATCATAATATTCTAGGAGAAAGCATTGTGATTCCGGATCACAATGTTCTAATGATTCCATTTGAAAATGAAGAAGAAGCTCATTATTTATGTGGAATTCTAAACAGTGAAATATTAAATGATTTTGTTGTTGCATATATCTCTTGGTTTTTTTCGAGCCATATATTAGAGCACATTAATATTCCAAATTTTAAGAATACAGATAATAAATATTTACGAATTAGTGAATTATCCAAAATTGCTCATAAAAATGGACTATTAACCCAAAAGGAGCAGGATGAATTAAATAAATTATCTGAAGAAATTTTACAGGGAAATTAAGGTGTTTTGGGCTACGGGCATTCACCCCTTAATCCCCTCTGCCCTTCGCCCAAAACGGAAAAAGAAATTTGAAATTTTGAAAACCAAATTTTCCTATCGGAAAACAAAAGAAAAGGAATACATCAGCTAACAGCGTGTATGCGGCTACGGCTTGCTCCGTACCTCCGCAAGCCTCCACCCATATTTGCCAGTGGTAAGCACTTCGTGCAATTATACCACTGGCAAACATCGCATACGCAGAAACGTTAGACAAAATATTTTTGTGGCAATGGATTTATAAGGATAAAAACTTTTATTCTCTTGCTATAAAAAAGTAACGAAAACTATTTGTTACTATAAATTTATTTTTTAATTATCTTTATTATGAAAAAAAAATATTTGCTTTCTTTTCTCTATTTTTAATTACTGCTTGTTCTGTGAACAATAATGAAGTTATTTTTGAAATTAAAAATAATTCAAATAATGATATTAAAAATGTTGAAATACTAGCATCAGAAGAAACTTGTAGTACAAAAAATTACAAAGAAATAATTTCACAAAATTCCAAAGAAAAACTCATTTTAGATTTTTCTTATATAAAAAATTCTGAATGTTCTCATCCAACTTCTGACGGAGCATATATTTTTACTTACAAAATTGATGATGAAACGTTTGAAAAAAGATTCGGTTATTACACAAATGGCACACCTTTAGACAAAAAAGTTGAGATAGAAATAAAAGAAGATAATCAGATTTTTATTAATGGTGAAGAGCAAATAAGAAAAAGTAAAAAACATGATTCTAATGATAATATTTTAAATTTTCTAGAAAAAAAATTAGCTTGGATAAATGAAGATGATGGTGTTGCGTTTTGTGCTTATGAAAAATTAGGAGAACAAAATAGCGAAATTTATTTAAGTGCCTTTTGTCAAGAATATTATGTAAGAGATGAAGAAATAATCTGTCCTGATAATAAATCAAAAGAACTTTGTTTTATTACAAAAGATCCAAACAAAAAAGAGTGTAAAGAAAAATGTAAGTATAATAAAATAAAACCTTATTTAGCGATTGGAGGAGGTGTTTCAGTTCCTATAAAATTAACAAAAGAAAACGATTCGTTTACTTTTTGGAAACCGAGAGATGGAAGCTATTATACTAAAGACTTAAAAGAGACTTTTCCAAAAGAATTTTATGAAAAAATAGATGATGTTGATGGTTTTTTACTTAATTCTGAAAATATCAGAAAAGCAGAAAAACATTTTGGTGTAAAAGCAAGTTTTGAAAATAAAGAATCTGTAAATAAATCTTGTAAAACAGATAATGATTGTGGGATTCTTCCTGCAGATTATGCAATTCGTTCAAATTGTCCTTATACAACGAGATGTGAAGAAAATCAGTGTTTTGTTGGGTGTTATAATTTTAGAGATTATACAGATTTTCCGAAACTAAAAGAATATTCTTGGGAAGATATTGAAAAGATAATCAATTCAGGTGAAGTGACAGAAGTTTTTCAGTCTCATGCTTTAGATGTAGAAATTAATCTAAAAGATGGAACAAAAATTTCTACAAAAGAACCAAAAATTGATGCAATTTTTGGTTTAATAGATACTTGTGGAGAAAAATGTAAAGATATCATAAAAGCAACAGAATAAAGTTTTTAATTTGGTGATTTATTGCAACAAAAAGACATCATCTAACAGTCACTATCCAAAATTGTTCGCACCTCACAACTTCGGATCAGTGGCAAACGTTGTTATACGAAAACCAAATCTTATATGAGATTGAAAATATTAACCGAACTTTTATTTATCATACCACTTGCCCTCGCTTTGTTCGGTGGACTTTATCTATACAGCCTCGTCATTGCGATCAGTATTTTGACCGCGATGCTTTATCATTTAAATAACGAAAAAAAATATTTTATAGCGGATGTGATAACCTCCATAGCACTTCTTTCAACCAATCTATATTTCGCTTACCTATCGAACTTCAAATATCCATACTTTCACTTAGCATTGATCCCCTTGGTATCTTCATTCTACTTCTGGATTCGTGCACAAAAGAAAGATTACGACTTCAATCATTCAATGTGGCATATCGCAAGCGTGATGATAACAGGATTTTGTTTGTTAGCTTATATTTCATGAGTTTTGCTTTTTTCAATAACTGATTTATAATCCTCTCATGAAACGAATTCTTTCCGGCGTACAACCAAGCGGACAAATTCACTTAGGCAATTACCTAGGCGCAATTCGCCAACACATCGAAATGCAGGAGTCTTTCGAGACTTTTCTTTTCATCGCTGACCTACATGCACTCACTACAATCCGTGACGCCGCACTCCTCAAGACACTGACGACAGAACTAGTGAAAGCCTATCTCGCACTCGGACTCGCCCCAGACAAAACAGTATTCTTCCAACAATCCGCTATTCCGGAACACGCAGAACTTTGCTGGATTCTCGACACAGTTACGCCGATGGCTCTGCTCGAACGCGCACACGCATTCAAAGACGCAGTCGCAAAAAAGAAGAAAGATGAAACTGTCGGACTTTTCAACTACCCTGTCCTGCAAGCCGCAGACATTCTTCTCTATCAACCGGACCTCGTTCCAGTCGGCCAAGATCAGAAACAACACATCGAAATGACTCGCGACATCGCGATCAAATTCAACAATACATACGGAGACACTTTCAAAATTCCTGAAGCCTATATCAAAAAAGAAGTCGCTGTCGTGCCGGGCACTGACGGTCAAAAAATGAGCAAATCATACGGCAACACGATCGACATTTTCGCACCCGAAGCGACATTGAAAAAACAAGTAATGGGGATCGTAACAGATTCCACCCCGGTAGATCAGCCAAAAGATCCGAAGAAATGTAACGTATTTCGCCTCTACGAACTTTTAGCAAACAAAAAAGAAATCGCCGACCTCACAGATAAATATACCGCAGGCGGATTCGGCTATGGCGACGCCAAAAAACTCCTACTGAGCAAGCTCCTCGAGCTCTTCGAAGACGCCCGCACGCGCAAAGCCGACCTCGACAAAAAAGACAAACACATCCGTGAAATTCTCGAAGAAGGCACTGCCAAAGCAAAAAAAACAGCTTCAAAAACACTCGAAGAAGTGAAGAAAAAAACTGGGCTAATCATATAAACTTTTTAATTAACCAAAACCATGAAAAAAAACTCATTATCAGTTTTAACGCTGTCAATTCTCTTGGTTTCATCGTTCGCACTTTCGGCTTGCCTAGCACAAGATCCAAAAGACGACTCAAGCAAATCATCGGCAATCACCACAAGCAAAACATGTGAAACCGCATGCGAAAATTACAAAAATCAATGTCTAAAACTCGTCCCGGGTGCAACTCAACAACTTTTCGAAGAAGGAATAAAATCTTGCATGCAAGAATGTGCTGAATGGCCGGAATCAAAAGCTTCATGCATCGCGACAACTCTAGACTGCGCAAGTATGACGAGCGTGTGTGAACTTTAAAAAAACGCACTTGACAATCCAGTCGTGACATGATTTAATATCGCCTTATTTAAATTACCCAAAAATATGGAAAACCCACGTTTATTAGAGACACTAGCCTTTAACGCAAAAGACATTACATTTAAGGTAAGAAGTATTCTTCCTATGATAGCGCTAGCATTAGCAGCATCCGCAGGATGCAAAGACAGTCCAGAGGCAGTTGCACAACAAACATTAGATGAATGCACAGAGATAATGGGTTTATTAGACGATTCATTAGAAGGACTTCCAGGATATTGCAAGGACCCATTAACGCAAGCCGGAATACTACGCGATCCATCTGCGCCACTAGTCAAACCTGAACCAACAGGAAATTGCGATGCATTAATAAAAGAATTGGACGCGAAAGGCATAGAGTGTGATGCTCCATATACAAGCAAGGAAGACGGAACTACAATAACCTGCAGAGACATGGGAGACCCGGGAACAGACAAATACTCAACTGGATACCAAATCAATTGCGCACAATAATTGGCACAATACTTAAGAACTCCATCAAATCAATCAAGACTGATGGAGTTCTTTTAATATTCAAAAAAATCCCTCTTGCACTTTCGGCAAGTTTAAACTAAATTGGCACAAGTAGAAAAAATTCCAGAAAATTAACGATTTTTAAAAAATAGTGAACACCAAATTTATATTTGTTACCGGCGGGGTATGTAGTTCTTTAGGTAAGGGAATCGCAACATCTTCAATCGGAGCACTTCTAAAAGCATCAGGCTTCAAAGTGTTTATCCAGAAATTAGATCCTTACCTCAATGTCGACCCCGGAACAATGAGCCCTTTTCAACATGGGGAGGTATTCGTTTTGGACGATGGTGGAGAGACAGACTTGGACCTTGGCCACTACGAGAGATTCATTGATACTCACCTATCAAAACTTTCTAGTGTAACTACAGGTAAAATTTACAGAAAAGTTCTCGATGAAGAGCGTGAAGGTAAATTTTTAGGGAAAACAATCCAAATCATTCCGCATATCACAGACGAAATTAAAATTAATATCAAGAAAGCGGCAAAAGAATCAGGATGCGACATCATGATGTGCGAAATTGGAGGCACAGTCGGAGACATCGAAGGACTCCCCTATCTCGAAGCTATTCGTCAGATGAGAAACGAACTCGGCGCTGAAAACACATTATTCGTTCACCTCACATTACTTCCATACTTGGGCGGTTCAAAAGAATTAAAAACAAAACCAACACAAGCATCAGTACGTGAATTACGAGCAATCGGTATTCAACCGGATTTCATTATTGCCCGAGCCGATCGTTCAATCAGAAAAGAACATTTGAAGAAAATTTCACTATTCTGCGACGTACCAGAAACACATGTGATCCCAGCACAAACAGTCAGTTCTATTTACGAAGTTCCACTAAACTACGAGGATTACAATGTTTCAAAATTAGTCGCCGAGAAATTGAATTTGGGACGAATTAAACCTGAAATGAAAGAGTGGAAAGCTCTCGTCGAGAAAATCAAAGCAACAAGACCAAAATTAAAAATCGCATTAGCAGGAAAATACACAGGATTGGACGATGCATATCTATCAGTTGTTGAATCTCTGAAAATCGCATGCTATCACGCCAACCGTGAATTGGATTTGATCTGGGTAGACACCGAAAAATTAGAAGAAAATGACAAAGAGACTTGGGACGAATTGAAATCAGCAAAAGGAATTTTGATACCTGGAGGATTCGGATCACGCGGAATTGAAGGCAAAATTCTTGCAGCTCGCTACGCTCGCGAAAACTCCGTTCCATACTTAGGCCTATGTCTTGGAATGCAGATCATGACAATTGAATTTGCAAGAAACGTACTAAAAGACGAGACAATCACTTCCGAAGAATTTGACGAAGAAAAGAAATTAAATCCGGACAAATACGTGATCCATTTCATGCCGGATCAAAACGAACACAGAGCAAAAGGCGGAACACTCAGACTAGGTCTATACGACTGCGCGATCAAAAAAGGCACACTCACTCATAAACTATACAAACAAGATTTGATTCAGGAACGTCATCGCCACAGATACGAATTCAACAACGCATACAAAGAACTTCTCGAAAACGCAGGCATGGTATTCTCAGGCACAAATCCGAAGTCGGACCTAGTCGAAATATCAGAGAATTCGAATCATCCATTTATGATCGGCTCACAGTTTCATCCGGAATTCTTAAGCCGACCGTTGAAACCACATCCACTTTTCAAAGGATTCATCGACGCGGCAATCTCTTAAGAACACAATCTCTTAATGACTGCTTAAGAATTGCTTAAGATAAGGGTTTAATGTAAAATCACATCAAGTTTTTACCCCCTCTTTTCAATTTTCCTATGCCACTTTTTCACTACACAGTAGCCAATAAGGAAAATAAAAAACTGTCAGGTTCAATAGAGGCAGCTGATGAATCCATCGCAAGAGCCCAGTTGAATAATTTGGGGTTTTCGATTTTGGAAATTTCTGAAGGATCAGAAACAGAGCAATCGATTCCATCGGCAGAAACTTTTCAACCTCAAAAGTCACATCAAAAATACATATTTGAGGCAATCAATCCGCAAGGTCAAAAAATAACAGGAACAATAGTTAGTAATGACGAACTGTCGGCTTTTAGAAGATTAAAAGAAGAATATGAGTTAGCGGTAACCGCAATTTACAAAGAAAACGCAAAAGAAGAAGAGGTGGCTGAAGCGCGAGCAAAAGGCACATATTCATTAAATCAAGTAATAGAACAGGAGCAACAATTAAAAGATATCGGAAATAAAGATCTGATAACACAAGATCGACTAAAAAAAGAAATTGAAGTGCGAACACGCGTGGAATACATATTAAAACAAGTAAATGAACTTCTTCTGGAATACGATCAGGACATCCCGGCGGACAAACACAAAGAAATAAACCAACGAATAGACAAACTTCTTCGTATAAAAAGCTCAACAAATCTCGAATACGTAATATCGACTGCCGAGGAACTTTTGGAATTCATCAAAAACACCGAAATTTCAATAAAACAAAAAAATTACCTCGAAAAACGCACCCGATTAAAATTGCAAATAAAAAACATGTTATCGAAACTTCACGAAACCGGAAAATCGAAAACCATTGCGGAAGATATAGTAAAAACCATTCAAAAATGGCAACAAAAAAACATTCAAAAAACAATAAAAATTCCTTGGTACACAAGAACAACAAACAACATCCTGACAGCAATTAAAAAATTCTTCGAAACACCAGAGGAAATAGCAACGCTAAAATCACAAATCAAAAACTTAAACACTCAGCTTTTTGAATACATCAAAATCTACATCAAAGAACCGGCCAAAGAATACAAACAAAAAGCGCGTGAAGCGATAATTTCGATCTGGACAATGAGAAAAAAAACAGTCGCCCAGCTCAACGAAATAAAACTTCACATCAAAGAAGAAAAGAAACAAAAAAGACTGGAAGCGTCCAAAAACAAAGCAAAAGAAGAAACTTCCGACGCTTTAGAAGATTTTTCTGAGTTCACAGGATGGCTACTGGCATTCTATCTCGCCTACTATTTTGTCTCACTCTACGTCATCACAAAAGATTTCGGATTCGGCGGCATTGACAACATTCCAAAATTGCTCAATTTTTACGCCACGTCGATATTCAAATATATACTTGCAACAGTTTTTTTGCTACACGCCAGCTTTTCGATCAAAAACAATTTCTTCAGAAAGTCCAAAATTGCAAGCCTAATTATCTTCCCACTTACGACATTTTTAGTTATCTTTATCATCGTTAATTTTTAACAACAGCATTTTAACAACAGCAGATGTTTCCAATCATATTTCAATTCAAGCACTTCACTATTCATTCACTTTGGGTATTTATAACAATCGCAATAATCGTCGGATCCTACACTTTTATAAAACTAGGCCTCAAAAACGGGCTTAAACTACAGTTCATGACAGAGTCGATGTTTAAAATATTTATATTTTCAATAATCGGCGCAAGGATTTTTGCAATACTTTCAAACTGGAAAACATTCTTCCACGAGTACTCTATCAATTCATTTTTACAAATTTTTGCGATATGGGATAAAGGACTGTCTTTGTGGGGAGGCATTCTGGCCGGCACGATAACTCTCTATTATTTAAGCAAAAAAAACGATCAAAATTTCTTCAAGTGGATAGACTCTCTCACTCCGGCATTTTTGGTAGCACTTTCTATCACGGGACTTGGACTTTTCTTGGACGGAGCATGGTACGGACGCGAGACGGCTATGCCCTGGGGAGTTAATTTTGAAAGTCCAGACATTAAATATACCGTTCCAATACATCCGACACAAACATACATCATGCTTTATTCAGCGGCCATAGCTATGGGAGCAATTTTATTCAGAAACCATAAATTCTTCGAAAAAAATGGCAAACTAGCAACGGTAACCATAGGAATTTTCAGTTTAATCCATTTTTTACAGGAATTTTTAAGAGGAGACGACGTAAGTTTATTTTTTGGAATAAGGGTTCCACAAATCATATCTGGCGCAATATTCATATTCTCTTTAATTTTTTACTTTCTCTACTATAATGGTGAGGCTTCGGA
>Ga0116172_10004380_pt1 | contig 11499 bp, 9 predicted proteins | sample AD_UKC083_MetaG_FD_89799 | JGI IMG/M metagenome (GOLD analysis project Ga0116172, IMG submission 89799) | Active sludge microbial communities of municipal wastewater-treating anaerobic digesters from USA - AD_UKC083_MetaG | ecosystem: Engineered > Bioreactor > Anaerobic > Digestate | place: USA...
GGTTTTGCTGCTGCGCAGAACCAGGGGCCGGAAAAGCCCGTTGCCCGAGAGCGGAATGCCGCGGTTGCGCACCAGCAGTGGCAGCGAGCGCCGGTAGTCAAGCCGGCCATCGAGCTGGATGATCAACTCGTTCTCCTCGTTGAGGAAGAGATCCTGCTTGCCAACCTGGATGGCAAACGGGGCGCTGCCGGCTGAATGGGTGGCGATGATCTTCTTGTTCAGATAGATGGTGCTGAGGCCGTCAAGCCCGTCGAACGCCAGCTCATAAGAAGAGGAGATCATGGTGCTGTCCAGCGCGAACTTTTTCTCGAGGGTGCACTGCTCGCGCAGCCTCAGCGCGGCCGGCATCTCCAGAGAACGCCGATCCCCGCCGCTGATCTGCAAATGCCAGACACCATCGAGCGGCATGGCGTTGCGGCGGGCCAGACTGTCCTGCATCAGGCGCGCAGGTCCATAAGAATAGGCGTCCGCGCCAGCCTTCCCTGGCAAGAGGGAGAAGAGCACAACTAGGGACAAAATTACGAGTGTCTTGACTGGTCTCATAGGGCTCTCATGCTGTGAAGGTGGGTGATCTCCCCCTGCTCACAACGCAAAAAGTTCTGCTGCGATCGACGCCGCGAGGCATCGCCCTCATCCATGGTCAAACTGAGGAATCGCATCACTTTTTTATCACTTTGACCGCCTCGCGGACCGCCTCCAGGAGGGGTTCGACAGAGACTGGACTGCCGACCGCGGCGCTCATCCAGCCATCCGGGGTGAGCATCCCCAGCCGGCACATCCGCTCCATCTCCGTTCCGAGATTCTTGTCCTGAAGATAGCGCTCAATCTGGAAACTGATGATGTGACCGAGGGCATAGTCGGGCAGGTAGAGGCCGCTGTCGATCATGTGCGAATAAATGGCGAGCAGGATGACGTCGCGCACCCCGAAGAGGGGGGCGAAATAGCTGTTCCAGACCTGGCGGGCGATCTCGACGACCGCCGCCTTGAGCTCGGCCGGGGTCGCATCCGGATGTTCGTACATCCAGTTCCAGACGCGTATATCCACCAGCCCGACAGCCGCGATCTCGCAGGCGCCCCAGTAGGTGTCCAGAGCGTTGAGGTGCGCCGCCTGCGCATCCGGGGCCGCCAGGCCGAGCAGCTCGAGATCGCGGCTCTGGAAGACAAAAGCGAAAGCCTCCGTGAAGGCCGTATTGGGCACCCCGGCCAGCAGGGTATGATCAATCCTGTTCAGGGAAAAAACCTGCTCGACGCAGTGGCCAAGCTCGTGGACGGCGATGTTGTAGCCCTTGTAGCGCATCCCCCCTTCCGGGATACGGGTGCGCAGATGGGCATTGTCCTCCCTACGCATGGCTCCCATGGCATGGCCGGCGCCGCGCGAGGGGTCGACTGTTATCTTGGATTCCAGATAGGCGGCGGTTTCAGGATTGAATCCGAGGCGCGTGAGGATCTCCGGCAAACCCTGTTGAAAAGCCGCTGTGGTCGGGTATTTTGCACTGACAATGCGGTCCAACTCGCTCTCGCCCAAGGCGCTCTTCGGCTTGAAACCGTTGTACCAGATGTCAAAGGGCTCAAGGGGGCGCTGCAACCGGCGTGAGATGAGCCGGGCCACCCGGGGGGCGATGGGATCGGTGAGCAGACGGATCAGCAGGGTCTCGAATTCCGCCTCGGGGATCTCCCGCTCGCGGTCGAACCGGCGCGCGATTTTAGTCGGCTGGCCTGGATAATAGGGATCGACTCCGCATTCGGCCGCAAAGATCGCCAGCAGATGGGAGTAGCGCACATCCTCTTCCGGGGCCGCTGGCGCCATCCGGCCCTCCTCCCCGGCCAGGTTGGTGTAGGGAGCCCAAAGCGGGACGGGGGCGTTGATCACCGCCTGCGGAATCTCCTGGCGGATAATGCGCTCCATCACCTTGCTGATCATGCGCTGGCGCGCCAGCCCTTCCTTCTCCGCATACTGCCCCTTGAGTTCATCCCGGAGCCCCCAGTGGCTGATCAGCTTGAGCCCCTCCGGAAAAAGCCTCCGGCCCTGCTCATCAACCAGAGCATGCATATAGATATTGTAGTTGGAGATATAGTCATCCGCCTGGACATAGGCGACGCTCGAGGCCTGCAGAACCTCCGCTGGAACCCGGGCGCTGAATTGTCCGGCCAGCCGCATCTCTGCCCACTCCTCACGGCTCCAGGAGGGGCCCAGCCTGAGCCGCTCCTCCAGGGTGTAAAATGGAAAATTGAGCAGGGCGGAGAAGGCGATCTTGTTGTGAAAAAGATCATCCGCTATATGGGCAAAGGGGCTGTATTCGGCGAAGAGGTAATCGACGGGCAGCACCGGTCCGAGCTCAAGCTGCAGGGGGATGGACCATGCCCGGCTCACCTCGTGGGCATGGCCGTACAGGGTCTCAAGGTTGCTCTCAAAGCGATCCAGCAGGGCCGCCCGCTGCTGCGGATCGGCGACGAAATGGGCGGCGCAAAAATCGCTGAACTCGCTCTCCGTGCCGTCCTCTTCCCGCCACAGAGAGGCGGCCTGACGCACGCCCCGCTCGATGCGCTGGTGCACCCCCGCTTCATGCCGGCTCTGCAGGAGGGCAATCGTCCGTTCAACCGCACTCTGCGGAACCCCGGCCGCTGCATTGGAAGCCATGCTGATCATCATGCCGATTCCAGCCAGAAGCAGAACAAGCCCTCCCGCCTTCTCTTGCATTGTCTTTAACATCTCTGTCCTCTTCGGGAGTTAAAAGGAAACTGATTCGATAACCATTAAGGTATCCATTTTGCGGAACAATTCAAAACAAAATATGGGTGAGCCGGGCGGCCGCCTGCCTGGGCGAAAATTATTCCACCTTGATGCCCTCTTCGCTGATGCCGTGCACAAAGTAGGCGGGATCATCGAGAAAACGATAAAAAATAACGATGAAGGCGATGGAGGCTTCCACCATCAGATCCTTGTCCTTGTAGAGTTCGGCCAGGTTTCTGGTGCGGACGCGGCGGTCCGGCTCGTTGAACCATTTCAGGAAGAGCCCGTCCAGCATCTTGCCCAGGGTGGGTGCCGTCACCGCATCGATTCCACCTTCCATGATATACTGCATGGTCTCGATCACCAGCTCGCGCATGCGGGTGATGTTGGTCTGGTGGTAGGAGAAAATATGCTGCGCAATCCGTTTCGCCTCCTTGATGCTGGCTTGAATAAGGATTTTGAAAAGGGTGATGGAGATGGCATCATCTTCAGCGGCCTTTTTCTGCCGGACAAGCGAGATGAGGACAATGTTTTTGTAAAGTTGATAGAGGCGCTCGGAGCCATCCATGGCCGAGTGAGAGGGGTGGGCAAAATTGCTTTTATTGGGATGATAGGAGGGGAGAAACATCATCTGAAAAAGCTCTTCGAAAAAATCGATATTGTCATTGGCGTGGCGAAAATCCATGCGCATGTCGAGAGTGTTATCAAGCCGGTCGGCCAGCTTGACGCGCACAGCCTCGGGCGTCCGGCAGGCTTCGCTGAGCATACGGCCGATATAGCGGTAATAATTCTCTCCTGATCTTTTGGTCAGCCAGTAGAGCCGCTCGGTCAGGAACCATTGCTCGTCCTCTGGAAGCTTGTTCATGATCGCGCGCAAGGGTGGATCGATAGATTCGCCAAAATCAGCCGGCCGGCTGACGGAGGGAAAATCCTCGAACCGGTCGTGCAGGAGAGAGGCCATCATATCCAGATGCAGCGGCACAGGCATGCTGCGCACCAGCAGGGCCGTTGCACGCAGGGGATGGATGATCGCCTGAGCGCCCATGCGCCGCCGCTTCCGGCCGTAAACCTGATCGAGATACTCCATGGTCTCGAGCAGGATCTCCTGCTTGGCGACCGGCAGGTGCTGTTCGTTGAGAATCTTGTCGAGAACACTCGACCAGTTGGTCGGTTTGACCACCAGCAGGTAGTTCAAATCGGCGGAGAGGCGTAAAAACACCTCCAGATCGTATATCGGCATAATCTGCTCCTGCCCTTCACGGAAGGGCGGTTAGCTATTCTGGCAGCCGTTCGGCCACCCGTCTCATCTCCTGCAGGCGCGGCTCTTCGGGATGGGCCGACTGCATCAGTTCGATGACCTCCAGCAGCGGCCTCCGTTCGGCGCGCCGGTAAAAATATTCGGCCCATCCCGAGAGGATCTCTTGCTGCTGCTCCATCTCCGCCGGTCCCAGCAGCGCCAGCTCGGTCATCTCCATGACCAGACGGCGACTCTCCGGCCAGTTCAGCTGTTGCCCATGCCGGCGCAGGGCCTGAAAATAGGCCGCACGGCTGTTCTGGGCCAGTTCCTTCATCTCCGGGTAACGGTAGGCACCGTCGGCGAAAACCGCAAAGGCGTCATCGAAAGAACCGGCTTCGTAAAGGGTCTTGCCCCACTGAAAATAGAGGCTCTGTTCGAAGGGTATATTGGATCGGGAATCGCGGTTGAACTCCTGCGCCAGCAGCACAAACTCATAGGCGGCGGCGAAATCGTTCCGCTCCCGAGCGAAATAGGCGCGGTTGTAGGCCAGCAGGCCGAGCAGCTCTGTATTGTTGATCCGCCGGCCCCGGGAATTTTCATAGGCGTAGATGCGATCCAGCCCGATCTGCGCGGCACGATGCTCCGGATAGTAGTTCAACAGGTAGGCGGAGTAGGCCTGGAGATTGCGCATGATATTGAATCCCATCGGCGAAGTGTTCTCGACCGTGACCGTACGGGTAAAGTCGGGAAAGATCGTATAGACATGGGTGGGAGTCTCAAAGGCCTCGGTGGCGTAACCCAGATCAGCGCAGACGAGATTGTAAAGAATGGTCCCGGCCACACAGTTGAACTTTTGCCGGTGGACGACATCGAGCAGGGTTGTCGCCTCTTCCTTGTATTCCCGGAGATAAAAAGAATGGAGATAGCTGAAGATCGTCGAGGCTGATTCAAGCCGCTTGAAGGGATCCAGATAAAGTGCGCGCAGGCGCGAGAGCACCTCCTCATACCAGGAGAGACAGCTGGCCAAGCTGTCCTCGGTCGCGGCGCCACTGAGGATGAAAGCCGCCTGGATAAGGGTGAATTCATCCAGCCTCTCGTCAGCGATATCTTCCTGCAAACGGTGCAAAAGAATGGGCTCAGGGAGCTGACTGGATGCGGGCTGCGCTTCCCCCCTGTTCCAGGGCAGCAGCAGGAGCAGGATCAGAAGAGAGAGCAGGGGCTCGCTGCAGCGCCCTCGACGCTCCCCGCCCCGGCATTTCCCGCCATTTTCCCCGTCTCTCACAGCATTCTCTCCTATTGAATCGGAAAGAGGACAAATATCAGAGGATCCCAAAGCATGTGTGACAACAGGACCGGGAAGAGATGGCCCCGCCATGCATAAAGAGCCCCCCAGAAGAGGCCGCAGGTCAATGCGGCCAAAAGCAATACATAGTTGCCGGTGGCAAAATGGACGGCCGTATAGAGAAAGGTGGCGATCAGAAAACCGCGCCAGCGGCCCAGGGTGCCTGCGAAGTGCTTCTGTACCAGACCCCGCCAGAAGAACTCCTCACCGAAGCCGACCGGGAAAAAAAGCAGCAGAGCAACCCAGTGGGGTGCCAACTCACCACGGTTGCCGTAAATCGCCGCCAGATTCTGCGGCCGGTCGGCAAAGAGGCCGGGCATGACCCTTTCCATGAGAATCAGCCCCTGGTTTCCGGCCCAGAAAATGGCGTAAAGCAGCAGGGCTGAAGTCACTCCTAGCCAGAGGTTGCTCCAGCTCCATTCCCCACGGTCGGCAAAGGGCTTGCCAATCCAAAGGACAACCAGCGAGAGCAGAGAGGTGCTGAAGGCCATCATCGCCCAAAAGTTGAAAGGCCTGAGCACGAACATGATGTACCAGAGAACAAAGGCCAGAGCGATGGCAGTGTAGAGAATCCTTTTATGCATGGCGTCTCTCATGGCAGAAAGAAGATCCGGCCGGCAAGGGCGGCGATGAAGAGCAGGCCGAAAAGCAGATGGAGCTTGGCGGTGGCGGCGTCGATGCCCGCAAACTGCTCAATCGCCATTTCCTGCTTGCGGCGTACGGTGCGAATATTCTGCAGCGCCACCGGCAGGGAGAGGAAAACCAGCAGGCTCAACCAGGTCAGCCCGGTGCCGATAACCAGCAGGGGAATCAAGGCGTAGGCGCCCAGGACCAGCACGTAATACATCGTCTGCGCCCTGCGCTCGCCGATGAGTATGGGCACCGTCCTGATGTGGACGGCGCTGTCGAAGGGGATATCGCGCAGATTGTTGCTGTGCAGAATGGCATCCACCAGCAGCGCGGCCGGAATGCACCAGAGCAGAGGCTTCCAGGAAAAGAGTCCGGCCTGGACCGCGTAGGAGCCCAGCGGAATCAGCAGCCCAAAGGCGAGAAACACCCCGACATCCCCGAGGGCATGATACTTGAAATTGAACGGGGCCATGGTGTAAAAGAAACCCAGGATGAAACCGGCTGCGACCAGGGCGATGAGCAGGCCAGGGTTTCCCGAGCTGAGGATCAAATAGAGTCCGATCGCCCCGGCGGCGGCATAAAGGATCAGGGCCCAGCGCAGCATTTCAGGCGGGGTCATAACCTTGGCCACCAGCATGCCGCTCGAGCCGTAAGTCCCCTCGCGGTCTACCCTGGTCTTGAAATCAAAATAGTCCGAGAGGGTGTTGGACCCGGAGTGGGCGAGATTGCAGCCGAGCAGGGTAAGGACGAACTTGACCCAGTCTACCTGCAACCCGGCCACATCGATGATGGCGATCAGCAGCCCGAAAACGGGCGGCAGCACACTCACCGTGTAAGACCAGGGCCGGGTGGCCAGAAAATAGGCTTTCAGCGTCGCCATGTTTGGATTCCTCGTTCTTAAGTCACTGGCCGGTCACTGCGGCTTGCCGCCGCTCACCAGATGGACCATCCCGAAAAAAAAACTCCTGATGCGGATATCCCTGAAACCGGCGCCTTCGAGCAGAGTGCAAAAGTCGGGCACGGTCCGGAATGTGAATATCGAGTTGAATAGATAGCGATAAGGACCAACACGTCCGGTCAACACAAAACCCAGAAATGGAAAAATCAGGGCATTATAACTCTTCAGCACCGCCTTGATGAGCAAATTGCCGGGGATGAAAAACTCGAGCACATTCAGCCGGCCGCCCGGCCGCAGCAGACGCAGGGACTCCTGCAGATCATCGGCAAGGGCGACAAAATTGCGCACACCGAAGGCACAGGTGATCGCCGAAAAAACGCCGTCCGGAAAGGGCAGAAGGGAGACCGCTTGCACCACGGCAATGCGGCCATTCCAGGTCTCGAATTTCTCCCTGCCGTAATGCAGCATCGCCGCTGAGGGGTCCGATCCGACCACCTGCACCCCCGGGTGCGCACGGGCGACGGCGGCAGCCATATCCCCGGTGCCGCAAGCAAGATCCAGCACCGCCCCCGGACAGGCCGTGCCGTTGAGGTCGCGGCTCACCTGCTCCGCGGCTTTGCGCCGCCAGAAAAGATCAAGCCCCAGGGTGGCGACATGGTTAAAGAGATCATAGCCCCTGGTGAAGGTGCCCTCAAATTTGAACCGGGTATAATGACGCCTCCTGGCCATGGGCCTGGGACTCCCTATCGCTGTAGAGTATCTTCCTGATATTTTTTCCAGACCGCATCGGCGTATTCGATCACCCCGTTGACGTAGGAGTCGATCGGATTGTAGGCATGAATGGCCCGTCGCCGCCCCCTCCCGGAGGCTCCATAACCGTTCGCATGCAGATAATTGGCCACGGAATGGATGGCATCCGGCCAGGTGCAGAGATCGATGCGGCCATCGCTGTCGCCATCCCTCGCAAACTGCATCGAGCTGGGCATGAACTGAACGTAGCCAATCGCTCCGCCCCAGGAGCCGCGCAGTTCGGCCGCCTCCACCCCCTTCTCCTTGCTCATGCGGAGGAGAGCCGCCAGGTTGAGCGCGGCGCTCCGCCGCAGACGGTCGAGCCGCTTTTTCTCCGCCTCCCCGAGCTTCAACGCCGTCGTGTCCGCCTCCCCCTTGATGATGAGCTCGCGTACAGCCAGATCGCGGGCCTGATCGAGGTAAAGAATCTGCCCGAGAAAAACGTTGACAATAAAATGGCTGCCGACAAACTCGCCCAGGCCCGATTCCCACATCAGGATGGAGACGATATCCCGCACCTCCACCCGGTAGCGTGCCTGCGCACTGTCCAGCTCGGCGCGATGTCGGGCGATGAATCGAGCCCCCTCCGCTATCCGGCGCGGCTTGAGGAAGACCTTGCGGTAGTCCGTATGCTCGTGGTTCTGGATGGTCACGCTCTGGGGCGTGGCGTATTTGATGATGTTCTCGGGATAGACCTCGGGGGAGAGCCTGCCCCACAGCTCCCTGAATTCGCCCTCAGAAACCGGCTTGCCCTGCCCGGAGGTGGCGGCGAGGGATTCCAGCAGGGTGGCGACAAAAGCATTCACGGGCCGCCCCTCCTTGAACACGGCGCGCTCCGAGAGCTCCCACAAGGCCGCAGCCGATTGCGTCGTCGCCGAGAGTTCATGATCACCGCAGCCGACCACACCCAGCACCACAGCACAAACCGTGACGAGAACGCCCACCCCCATCTTCACTCCACCCATACTGCCTCCCAATCGATGCGATTACTCGTGCAGCGGATTCTTTCCGCGCGCTGCTCCCGGCAGAGACCAATCCACCCGCTCCCTGATGCGCATGAAACTCATGCCCTGATAGAGCGGCCTTTTGCTGATCTTTGCGATATACTCTGCAAAGGGCTCATCCACAACCTTCCCCGCACTCATGCTGGCATGACGAAACCAGGTGCGTCCCTCTCGCTTGATGACCATGAGCATATGCGCCGAAAAAATATCCGGCTTGTCCTGGATCAGGGCGACGACATCCCCGCTGTTGAGCGCCTGCTCATGCAGCGCGAGCTTTTGCAGCGGGATATAGGCCGCGCACACTGTCCGGTCAGGGAGCACGGCGGGCAAGTCATCAATACCCTTGCCCTGAAAAAAAAGACCGTGGCGGATGGTGCGCGTCGATTCCACGACGTCCGCCCCGCCAACCTGCCGGGTAACCTCCTCAAGACACCAGCTGTTAGCCGGCAACCAGTCCACCATAGTATAGTGGTTGCGTGTGGCCATACTGATATAACCGTCGCGATAGCGGATATGCTGGAGAACGTTGAACATCTCTTCATAATTGCGTGAGAGCGTCAAGGCCATGACGATCTCACAATAGGTCATGCAGTTAATCTTTTGCAAATTGAGGAGAGGCTGGGTCTCATAGCGGCCGTTTTCACCCTCCCCTTCACAGACCAGCAGATAGGGCGCACCCATAAAGCGCCCGGAGTAATAGACCATCTTTTCCGCATTGGTCAGTCCGCGCGCCGTGGTCTGGCGGATATCCTGGTCGATCACCGGCAGCGGGGCCAGATGATAGAGCGGGGAATCGCTCGCCTGCAGGCAGGTGAGCAGGACAGCCAATCCCAATACAGCAGTGAACACCGGCAAACGGTCAGACATGGCAACCCTCTTCGACAAAGCGCAAAATCCATTTTATCATATTATAAAATTATCCCCTCTTTTGCAAGGAGATAATCGCCATAAAAAGGTGTCGGCCGATAAAAAAAGCCCCTCTTCGCCAACCGCCCCCAGTAACCTCGCATTTAATCGGCAGTTGTAAACAAGCATCCCCTCCCCTTCGCAAGGAAAGAGCTCTGCTCCGGGAACATCCCGCATCCGCACATCGTATCAATCTTGTTAATTCAGAGCATAGGCCTTTCCATCTGCAAGGAGTCATCGCCATGAAACGCCCATGGTTGGTTTTACCCCTCGCCCTCCTGTTTATTCTGTCGGGCTGCTCCCGAGATGCCTCCCCGACCGATCCCCGGGATAATCCGCCCGCCCGTCCACTCACCGCGCACGAGAGCGCCCTCGCCCGCGACAGCAACGAATTCGGCTGGCGGCTGGTGCAGAGAATGGCCCTGGAAGAGGGGCAAAAAAACAGCTTCATCTCCCCCCTCAGCGTCACCCTGGCGCTCGCGATGGCCTATAACGGCGCCGGCGGTGAAACCGAGCAAGCCATGCGCACCACCCTCGGATTTCCCGACCTCTCCCGCGATGAATTGAATGCCGCCCTCTCCGGGCTCTCCAGCCTGCTGATGGGCCTCGATCCGTCCGTCCAGTTCAGGATCGCCAATGCCATTTGGTACCGTCAGGGATTGCAGGTCAAGCCCGATTTCACCGAGCGCAACCGGCTCGCCTACAATGCGACCATTGCCCCCCTGGACTTTAACTCCCCGCAGGCGCCCTCGATCATCAACGCCTGGGCCAGCGACAAGACCAAAGGCCGCATCCCCAGGGTTATCGACACCATCGCTCCCGATTTGATGATGCTCCTGCTCAATGCGATCTATTTCAAGGGAGATTGGACCACCGAATTCGATCCCTCTGAGACCAGGCCGGACCGCTTTTTTCTGGCCGACAGCAGCCAGGCCTCCTGCCAGATGATGCAGCTGACCGACAACCTGCCCTACTTCGAGAACGAGCTCTTCCAGGCTGTGGATCTGCCCTATGGAGACGGACAGTTCGCCATGGCCCTCCTTCTGCCCAGGACCACTCTCGAGGACCTGACCAGCCGTCTTGACAATGCGGCCTGGGACGAGTGGCACTCCAGCTTCAGCCGGCAGCGGGGCACCCTCCAGCTTCCCAAATTCAAACTCTCCTGTGATGTGACTATGAATAACGCCCTCAAAGCCATGGGCATGGCGGTCGCCTTTGACGACCACCGCGCCGATTTTTCCGGAATCAGCACCATGATGCCGTTGTTTATCAGTTATGTGAAACACTCCTCCTTCGTCCAGGTGGACGAGGAGGGCACCGAAGCCGCCGCCGTGACGGTGGTCGGCGTCGGTACAACCTCGATCGGCGGACCAGGCGGATTCTTCATGCGCATCGACCGCCCCTTCCTGGTGGTCATTCATGATCACCACAGCCGGACCGCCCTCTTTGTCGGACGTATCTATCAACCGGAATGGAATTAGGGCATGATCCGCCCCGGACATGCTCCCCGCTTTTTATCACCGTGCGGCGCAGACAAGGCCAGCCTGAGTTCCGCACCAATCCAGGGAGTACTACCATGAAATACGCTCAAAAATCTTTTGCCCTCGTGGCCACCGCAGCGCTGCTCCTTCTGGGCGCAGCGTCCCGGCCGGCGGCCCAGGACGCGGGCGGCAGCCCCGTCTCAACGATGGAAAAGGGATCCATCAGCGGCCGGATCAGCGGCCTCGACTCCAGCCTCATCGGCATCGCCTCGGTCACCGCCTGGAGCAACGATCCCTCGATCATGGAGTGGGGCAAAGGCCGCGCCGTGGTCGACAGCCTCTTCTCTTTCCGCATTGACAGCCTCGCCCCCGGCGGCTATTATGTCGTCGCCGAGGCCCCGGGCTACCTGCCCCAGTATTACAATGGGGTCGCATACTGGAGCGCAGCCACCCTTGTCACTGTCTATCCCGGACAGGTGAC
>Ga0116172_10004388_pt1 | contig 11488 bp, 9 predicted proteins | sample AD_UKC083_MetaG_FD_89799 | JGI IMG/M metagenome (GOLD analysis project Ga0116172, IMG submission 89799) | Active sludge microbial communities of municipal wastewater-treating anaerobic digesters from USA - AD_UKC083_MetaG | ecosystem: Engineered > Bioreactor > Anaerobic > Digestate | place: USA...
AATGCACTGGTCGAAAATGCAGGACGGGCGGATCGCATCAACATGCTATTGCACTATGGCAGCGGCAAATAGGAGCACATGGACCACATCCTTGTTGCCGTCAGGAAGTGTACTTGGAATCTGATTCGTTGCCTCACGTAGTACGGTAGCCAAGATCGCCGCTCCGTCTCTGGTTAGGTAGTGACCGTCCCCGTGGCTGCCCGTGAAATCTACCGGCCTCCGGTCTTGCTCATAACGGGCAGTCCTGTTTATCAGGCAACTCAGTCCATAAATAGATTGCATACGTAATCATGATTGTCGACTCAATGATTATCAAAACAGTCTCTATCGTTCCTTGAACTAATGCAATCCAATTAATGAAGTCATATGACACATGCCACATAATTACGGGTATAATGCTTTTTGTTAACACTGCAATTTCCGAAGCAACAATACCAAACAGCAATGCGTTAATTATGGTAAGTGCAACCATGAGGATTCCTGCTCCTGAAAATGCTTGAGAAGCATGCACAGCTGCAAAGAACACAGAAGACAAGATGACTGTCTGTTTGATTGTAAAACAAGCCCTCAGCTTTCTCAGTATAATTCCCCTGAAGTAGAGTTCTTCTGACAATCCAATTGCGATTGTGAAAAATGCCAAAGCCACAGCGGTATGTATGTCATGATTTATTCCGTAGAAGAGAAACCCGATTTTTGCTGCAATTACCGGCAGAAAGTATAATACTGTTCCTGCACTGCCCTTTTCAACTCGGACAAAACCGACTTGGGCAGGTTTCGCGTTGGTAATCCACATGAAGATCGCAGGTACTGATATGGATAACATCATAAAGGCACCTTGCAGCCAATAGCTTCGTATGGCGTCCATACCATTCATAACTACAATCGCGCCGGATGCTACGGGAAACATCATCAAAACTATGGCAAATACAAGGGAACTCAATATGGCTCTTGATTTGGTGTTTGTCCTTCTTTCACCCAATTCTGCTTTTTCCGTTCGTGACATTGTATGTTTTCCTCCTGTGGGAACTCTCGAAATTTAGTCAAAAGTAATCTAATAGTATCATCTATAGGTTTTGTTCCATCAACAGAAATAATAGGACAGGATACACCTTTTACCCATCTATCCGTTTCTTCCATGGTTTTCCGTACAATAGAATCAAAAAATCCCTGCTCCTGCTCATACATATCACCACCCTCAAGAACTCTGTCTCCAAACCTATCATAAACTCGTTGTTTTACACGCTTAAGCCGAATTTCAAGAGGAACCTTAAGATAAATGACGCACTCATAAAGTGAGTTGATTTTATCTCCAAAGTCGCAATTTACTGCCGATATGATAAAATTCGGATATTGCACGGCATCTAGTTCCATTGATTGTACCACCTCTTTACGTGTGCGAGGCTGCGAATATGGATTTTCTGCCTCCCTGAAATAGTAGTCCTCTATATCCATATGCTTGTAATTCAGTTCTTCAGAAAGTGCCGCTCCGAGAGCTGTCTTTCCACTCCCATTACCTCCAACTATGGCTATTCCTTTTGGCATGTAGAGTGATCCTCCTTTTATATCAAAGCATTTTCACGCTCTTACTTATCAACCCTTGACATTGATACTACCGTCTCCACATGATGGGTATGGGGGAACATGTCCACCGGCTGCACCTCAACGATTCGGTAGCCTAGGCCCGACAGAATAGCCAAATCGCGTGCGAGTGTTGACGGATTGCAGCTTATGTAGATTATCCGCGGCACGCCGCCGAGCGCTCGCGTTTCATCTGAGCCCATCGCTTCGCCGGCCAAGGCAAGCAGCGCCTCGCGATCACACCCTGCCCTCGGAGGATCCACCACGGCCACATCAAAGGTTACGCCTTCGCGCAAAAGCGCCGGCAGCGCTCGTTCGACCCTGCCCTCGATGAACCGCGCGTTGGTGATGGCATTGAGTTCGGCATTGGCCCGGGCGTCGTGCACGGCCGTCCGAACCGACTCGATCCCGTATACTTCCCGCGCGGCTCTGGCCATGAACAGGCTCACAGTACCCACTCCCGAGTAGGCGTCGAGCACGCGCTCGCGCCCCGTGAGCCCTGCATATTCCACGGCCTTTCGATACAGCGTCACAGTCTGAGACGGGTTCACCTGGTAAAACGAGGTCGCCGATATCCTGAACTTGAGACCATCCAAGACATCGACGATTGCGGGTTCGCCCCAGAGAACGATTGTGTTGCCCTCAGGAGTGTTGCTGCCTATCGATGCCTTCCCGCGCCTGCTGATCCCCCGCGCAACATGTTGCATGTCGCCCGCCGCGTCCGCGACTACCTGGGCAACGCTCCTGACCTCGGCAAACTGGTCCGCAATCCTCTGTGCGAAATCACGACCGCGCGCTTGCCCTCCGGGGAATCGTGCGCCGTTTGTGACGAGCACCACCATGACCTGTCCCGTGCCGAAGGCGTTCTTCACAATGATGTTCTTGAGGAATCCCGCCTGAGAGCGCTCATCATATATGGAAAGCCCGAACGCGGCCGCCAGCAGGCGCACGCTGCCTGCCACACGGGAGTTCAGCTCATGCTGAATGGCGCAGTCATCGGCAGGCACGACGCGGTGAGTGCCATGAGCCAGATACCCTGCGACTACCTGCCCATCTCGGATTCCCACTGCGTACTGGGCCTTGTTGCGATACCGCCATGGCTCGCTCATGCCAATCACGGGATGGACCATGACGTGATCCAGCTTGCCTATCCTCTCAAGCGCATCCACCACGCGCTGGCGTTTCATCTCAAGCTGAGCGGGATAGCTCAGGTGAAGCAGTTGGCAGCCGCCGCATTCACCGTACAAGACGCAGGCGGGGTCGACCCGATCAGGCGATGCCTGCAGCACGCGCTCAAGACGTGCCCGGGCGTAGCTGCCTTTCACTTGTTCCACGCGGACGGCGACTTCCTCGCCGGCAAGTGCCCCCGGCACGAACACGGCGAACCTATCGACGTGACCCACGCCCTCGCCTTCGTTTGAGTAGCCGCCGATGGCGAGGTCCAGGAAATCGCCGACGTGCACTGGGGGATTGAGTTGCGCGCTCATATTGGCCCTCCGTCTCATTCGGCAGGTGTTCAGTCCGCTGCTCGATGCTCACCCATATGTATGCCCTGAGCGGCGGCCCAAGTATCAGCGATTGCACGCTGTCTTTGCTATCCTCATAGTAGCTTCAGCGATCGGGCCTGTGAGAGCGGCGCCCAGCAAGGTGCCGACGCCGATCCGCGCTCCCAGAGCAACCCCAACAAGGACTGCCACAACATCCATGCATATGCGGCTGAGGCGGACCGGAATCCGAAGGCGATCGCTTGCGACGAGCATAACGCCTTCCAACGCGCCTTCTCCCAGTCCACCGCTGACGTACAGCCCTACACCCACGCCCATCATCAGCACGGCGGCAGACGCCATGCCGACGGTGGACAGAGGGCTCGTCGGCCGAGGAGCAGAGCGCAGCACGATATCGGCGAACCCGCCTACCAGCACTGCGTTGAGTAACGTACCGATACCTATATGTCTTCGGTCTACAGCGAGGAGGAGTACAAGGAGTCCCGCCCCGACCAGTTGCGTGGCCACACCTACAGTAGTGCCGGTGCAGTTGGACACACCCAAAGCCAGCACGGTGAAGGGATCGGCGCCCACATCGGCCCTGACGTAGAGCGCAATGCTCGCCCCCAACACGAACAACCCGACCAACACCATCACGATCCGAGCTGCCAGGCTCGCCGGGCGCGTCGGGCCTGGCGGGCTCGATTTGGGCGTCTGGCTCGAGCCGGAATCCGAGTAGTTCATAGACCACGCTCCATGAAGCGCTTGCTTCCCCGAGTCTCATCCAGGGCGCGCTCAAGTGTCTCGGCGACGTAGTCCACTTCTTCGCAAGTAATGTGGTTATGGAATGGTATGGCGATGCTCGTCCGCCCGGCCAGCTCAGTCATGGGGAAGTCGCCCTTCTTGAAGCCGAACGTATCACGGTAGAAGGGTTGCAGATGGATAGGGGTGAAGTAGGGGCGGCACCCTATGTTCGCCTCCTGAAATCGCCGCATCACGTGGTCGCGCACTGCCGACTGGCGGTCGTGCGAGTGCTCGTCAACGCCGACGCGTATGACGTACACAAACCAGCTCATCCTGGTGACGTCCGGGTTGACCTGGGGCAACTTGACCTCCGGTATGCCGGACAGTCGCTCGCGATACATGTCGGCCACGCGCTGACGCTTGGCGATGATCTCGTCGATCCTGGACATCTGTACAGCGCCCAGAGCTGCCGACAACTCGTCCATTCGGTAGTTGTAGCCCAGGCGCTCATGGGAGAGCCACACGCCCGCCTCTCCCCGCCCCTGATTACACATGCTCCTCGCCAGGAAGGCCGTGCGGTCGTCGTCCGTGACCAACATTCCCCCCTCGCCCGTTGTGATCTGCTTGTTCGGGTAGAACGCAAAGACCGCGCCATCACAGAATGCGCCGTTGCCGGTGCGCGTTCCCTTGTACTCCGAGCCCAGCGATTCGCAGGAGTCTTCAATGACTCTGAGGCCATGCCTTGCGGCAATCTCCCGAATGGCGTCGAGCCTGGCCGGTTGGCCGAACGCGTCCACCGGCAAGATAGCCTTAGTGCGGGGAGTTATCGCGTCTTCTATCAGACTCGGATCTATGTTGGCCGTTCCGATCTCGATATCCACGAATACGGGCCGGGCCCGCTCATACACGATGCAGTTGCTGGAGGCAATGAAACTGAATGGGGTGGTGATAACCTCATCGCCTTCGCCGATTCCAAACGCGCGCACCAACAGATGCAGCCCGCTTGTGCCGCTGTTCACGGCAATTGCGTGCTTTGCCCCAACGTAGTCGGCCATCGCCTTCTCAAACCGCATGGCCCAGGGGCCCAGGGCCAATATGGGTGATTGGATGACCTCGTTAACTGCGTCGACTTCAGCCTGCGTGATATCAGGACGCGCGAGATGAACCTGCAACTTGCGGCCTCCTCAACTGATCCCTGCAGCGGATCACACTCGGGCAACAGCCTCTATCTGCAATTCGACAAAAGACCATCCTATCCTCCAGCTGACTGTGGAGTGAGCTTGCCTGGAATCACCCAGGCACTCGAAAGACTAGGACGGGGACACGCCCCGCCCCGGATCCCACTCAGTTCCGGTGGATTGCCGGATCCTGATCACTTGCTGTTGCTAGCGCCTGCACGGAGCGAAGAGGGGCCAATCGGAGGGCACTGGACGGCCGCAGGGTCGGTCCATGACAGTAGATACACGATTTCGTTCTGCCACAGCTCCTCGGCATCAGCCACCCCGTCCGCATCGCTATCAACATCGGCGCCTGCTCCTGTGCCGTCCTGCGCACAGTCAAGAAGGAAGCTGCCAAACACAGTGAGTTTGCTGTCCGTCACGAACACAATACCTTGTCCGGCCTGGTATGCGGGGGTTATGCCGGCAATGGCCGTACCCCCTGGGCTCTCATGGGCCAATACTCCTTCGATAATGTAACTATTTGCGTCGTCTACAGAGATGTCCGGGACAGCATTCGGCGATTTGAAGATCACATGATCCGCAGCCCACCTAAACACCGTGAATGGATCCTCATCCAGGACGTCATCATCGGCTAATCCGGAGAAGTCCGCACCTAGTTTCGCCCAGAGCGCATGCGCTCCTGATTCTTTAGGATCAAACGAGGATATGGCAAGGCGCCCGCCCATATCAACATAGTCGGAGAGGTAATCCAACATAGCCTCGCTGCTACTAGAGCTGCACTGGTCCGCCACGATCAGGTGCCATGGCTGGTCCGTCATCTCATCCACAAGTCCGTCCGGATCATCGACCTGTGTGAAAGCAATCCCCAGCGCCTCCAGGGCGTCGGCCGCGAAATGGTTTTGGGAGTCATCGTACACAAGCACTTTCAAGTCGCCTGGCCTGACCATGTTCATCGAGACTGTTGTCGTAACGCCCTTGGCTACCGTCACCCCGTCCCCTAGCCTATCAACATACCCATCCTTCACAACCTTCACTTCATAGGTTCCCGCTGCTACAGAAGGCAATCTGTAGGATCCGTCCGACCCGGTGGTGGCAGTGAGTATCGCAGTGCTAATGAGCGTTACCTTTGCCCCAGCTATAGGCAGCAGGGTGACCGCGTCCGTGATGGTCCCCTGAACCGACCCCACGTTTTTCGCGGATCCGCATCCGGCGAGAGTCGCGGACGCAACAACTAGGAGAATAAGAATGTGCAGAATCTTGGTATTGCGATGCGTGCTGAGGATGAACAACTGACTTCTCCTCCCTATCATGGTTCATTTTGGTTGCATGCTTCTGCAGGCTTCGATAATCTGCGCTCCCCGGACCGCGAGTGCAGGTGCCCGCCGTGCCAGTCCATACCCGCCGGCACTGGCCCTATGCCACAGTGTGCACCGCAGTGTGCTGTTCTCGCGAGTTCGGGTTTGATAGCCGAATTATTCTTTGTCTTGGATGTCTTTCCTGCTGACTGTCGATCGACTGCGGGGGGTAATCTGGGTGTGGAAGGCAGCGCGCGGCAGTACGTAAGGCCGAACGGAGCCGCGACACGGGTGCAGCACCGATCAGCGGGATCGAGACGTCGAGGCGAGGCTGTAGTTGAACTCGACGTCGGGCAGAATCGTCGACTTGAAGGCAACAACGCCCAAGCCCTTCTTGAAAACCCTGGTTTCTCGGTACAGCCCATCAGGCATGCTCATGTCGGGAGTGGTGTACTCGACTTCGCAGTATGCTAAGTCATCGTCAATTTCTGTCCCCGTCCGGGTGATCCTGGCATCTACCTCGCTTCCGTCTTCGGCTCTGAAGCTCCACTTCTGTCCTTCCTTGACCGGAGCCTTGAGCATCACCAGACCATCTATCCGGTGAGGGAATGCGTCCTTGTGAAGTATTCGTTCGCGCACGTCATCACGGGTGAAGATGTACTCAAGATCAAAGCTGAAGTCGCGCCCGGATTCGCCGTCTGACATGTCGAACACAGCGCCGGAGATCTCGTAGACCACGTTGCCCGGCGACTTCGTGTTAGTTATCCGATCGATACTCATCTTGTGCCCGTACTCGGCGAACCCAAAATACGTCCAGGTAAACCCCTCATTGTCAGGAAAATACGACATGACTTCGTCCCGCAGCGCAGAGCCCCCGCGACACCCTGCACAGAGCAGCATCGCTGCAGCCGCCATGACCGTTAAGGCGACGAGAGCGCCTCGCCTCCATACGCCGGCCGCCCTGGAGTAGCCCATGAAACTGGCCATAGGTTGAGATCCTCCCGATCAGAAACCCGACTAACCCTGCCGATGTCAGCCATTAAGAAGAACCACATGCGCGACTGACTGATTCCAGCGCCTCCAGCACCCTTCCTTTTCAGCCTGACAGTTCAGATATTCCCAGTCTATCGAGGCTTCATGCAACGCGATCAACTGAGCACACGGAGGCGATACTTCCCTCTCGCTGCAATGGCAGATTCACCGCTGGCAAGCGGGCGGTCAGACCTGGCTTTGGCCAGTTTCGTGAGGATAGCGATTCCCTCTGAATCCCTTGGACGACGCCTTACCGAACGCTGCGAGCCCATTATCGATCCTTGGGCCCGGAGCCATGCCTGCCGCGCTGCCCGCCTGTTCTGTTGAGTGTACTCGTCAAGGTCGAGTCTTCCAGCGTCCAGATGGCAGGCGACAGGCAACTCGGAACGGACACCGAGCAGGGATGCCGGGATCATTGGCATCAGCACCTTGATACCAGCATGTCGGGTTGAGGCCCCCGTGTCGCCTGGGCATCGTCAACAATGAACTGAGACACTCGGCCGCCAGTTGGCGAAGAGGCGCGGAGGCAAGAGTATCCATGCTGATCTGCCATGTCTGGCGAGATCGACGCCGCTGTCAACTGGGTGTGAGAGTATCGCCCTGATGGGGCTGATCCGTCTGAGAAAACGTTCTCCCTGTAGCCGGGCGCGACGGCCGCCGATAGGATCCGCGAACCTGTGCCCTGCGGGACACGATTTTCGAGGGGCCTGGGTAAACTGGCGCAGGATGGCCCAAAAAGGTGTCCCGTAGGGCACAGGATACTGCCAACAGCCTTCTCCCGGACCGCGCGGCCTACGGCGACCGTGTCGGCCCGGGCGGAGGTATGCGGGGCGTCGGTGGTCCAAACCGACGGTGCTTGCGCAATTCGCCCTCACGTGCTATCATCATGCTTAACATCCGGCCATATATGCTAAAGCGATGATCGGGGAGAGTAGGCGCGGCAATTTCGGGCAGCGAGCCGGGGGCGGTGTGAGCCCGGTCCGAGACAGCGACTGAACCACTCCCGGGAGTGCGGACCAAACGTGGTCGCGTTGGCGTGACCGCAAGTAGGCTCCGACGGAGGCTTTCACCGTTACAGGAAAGGGGATATAAGGCAGGGGCCTTCCGCGCCACGTTTGTCGGCACGGCACACGCTGCTGTCCGTATCCTTGATGAGTGGGCCTTTGGCGCGAGCTGCGGGCCAATTAGGGTGGGACCACGGGAACATCTGCTTCTCGTCCCTTTGCGGGGGCGAGGAGCTTTTTTGTTTGTCAAGCGACCAACACAGCAGACAGGAGCGTGGCGCAACATGGACAACCTGCACCTTTCGGGGAGATACTACCTCCCTGCCGACGCCGTCGTCCGGCGACGTATCGAGAGCGGCCTGTCACGGACGTTCGAAACCCGCGGCTACTATGAGATAATCCCACCGATGCTTGTAGGGCTGGGACTGGCGCAGTTCGGGCCGGATGGCCCGGGCAACTCCGGCGGCATGAGTAGCTCGTGCGGTTCCAAAGCAGCGGGCTGCGCGGAACACTCAGGGCACGATCTAGAGGGTGAATGCACATCATACGTGGTCTTGACTAGGGATGGCCACTTGCTGACGTTGTGCTCTGACCTTACCACGCCAGTCGCTGCCCTGGCAGCGCGCCATCTGCTGTCGGCGGATGGGCCTACGCGTCTGTATTACTCCGGCACTGTGTTCCGCGCCCAAAAGCCAGGAAGCGGCAAGCCGGAGGAACGGCGGCAGGTGGGAGCGGAGCTTATCGGGGAAAGCGCCACAGGCGTCCAGGCAGATGCAGAGATTCTGTCGATGGCCGCCGAAGGGCTGATCAGCGTGGGGTTGCACGATTTCTGCATCGGACTGAGTGACGCAAAGCTTCTCGCGGCGATACTTGACGCCGCAGGCGCCCAGCCCGATACAGGACAGCGCATACGTTCTGCCCTGGCAGTGCGCGACTATGTCCTCTATGGCGAACTAGTGTCGTCACTGGACGCAGCTCCCACACGTTGTCAGCCCGGCTACGTTCGTTCCGACACAGGTGATCGAGGGCGCAGGGAGCGCTGTGTAGATCTTCTCAAGCGCCTGCCCCACCTCCAAGCCCGCGCTGAGGTTCTGGAGGCTCTGCGAACTGCAGGCGTGGGCGAAGCAGCCGAGGGACTGGTCCAGACTCTCGACGCCCTGGACAACCGGAGCCTTAACAAGTACTTCCGTCTGGACCTGGCCATAACGAGGCGATTTCGCTACTACACCGGGATTGTATTTGAAGGATATGCGCCCGGATGCGGAAACGCGGTGATCGGAGGGGGGCGCTATGACGACTTGCTGGCCTGTTTCGGCGCCTCCGCGCCCGCAGCTGGGTTCGCTGTGGATGTCGATTCCGTGGCATCGGCGCTCGGTGCGCTGGACGAACCTGAGAAGTTGGGAGGAGGTGCAGCACAATGGGGTTGGAGATTGTGGGCGAGCCCCACATCGTTCGAGACCGTGAGGTCACGCCACTGAGCATCGCGCTCCCCAAGGGTAGGCTGCTCCGACCGTCGCTGGAGGCTCTTGGGGCGATCGGCCTCAGCTGCCCCGACGTGGACGAACTCGACAGAAGGTTAGTGTATGAAACCACAGATAGCCACGTCAGGTTCATCATCGCACGCCCGGCGGACGTACCGGCTTACGTAGAGCACGGCGCCGCTGACCTGGGCATAGCGGGCAAGGATGCTCTCATTGAGGGCGACTGGAATGTGTGCGAACTGCTTGATCTGGGCTTCGGACAATGCCGTATGGCTGTAGCCGCGCCGGCGATCGTTACTGAGCTCGACTCCGCCGCGATACCCTCCGGCCCAAGACTACCGCGCCTCGGCCACACCCTGCGGGTGGCCACCAAGTTCCCAAGCATAGCCAGACGCTACTTTGCGCCCAGGCGAGATCTGTGCGTCCAGATCATCAAGCTGAACGGGGCCGTGGAGATCGCGCCAATCGTAGGGCTCGCCGATGTGATCGTGGACATCGTCGACACCGGCCGTACACTGGCCGACAACGGTCTCGTGGCGGTGGAGGAGATCATGCAGGTATCGGCGCGCCTAATAGCAAACCGAGCGAGCCTGCAACTGAGATCTGCGGCCATCTATCCAGTTACGTCGGCGCTCGGTGAGCACTGCCATCGACTCGATGACGCGATGGCTAAATGACAGAACCGCCATTTCAGGAGGTGTTGGCGTGAACACGCCATTTACGATTCACAGTATCGCCGCAGCCGACCTGCTGCGACGGGGAATCCGGCGCGGACTGGAAGGCCTCGATCAGATCGAACATGAGGTCCGTCCCATTATTGAAGACGTCCGAAACCGCGGCGACAGGGCCGTTCTCGACTACACCGAAAGGTTCGACGGAGCCGAGTCGGTTCCGAGCAAAGTAGAGGTGACGCCCTGCGAGATCCGCCGCGCCTACGCCGCGGTGGATGACTCCGTCACAAGCGCGCTCCTGAAGGCCGCGGAGAATATCAGTCGGTTCCATGAGCGGCAGGTGCAGCAATCCTGGACCTGCATCCTCGACGACGGCACACAGATGGGGCAAATCATACGTCCGCTGGAGCGAGTCGGCCTGTATGTGCCGGGCGGCACTGCCGCCTACCCGTCTTCCGTGCTCATGGGAGCGATACCGGCCCGGGTGGCCGGGGTTCGCCAGGTGATAGCCTGCACGCCGCCGGGCCCCGGCGGGGTCGCAAACCCTTACGTGCTGGTGGCAGCCGACATTGCAGGAGTCGATAGAGTGTTCAAGGTAGGCGGGTGTCAGGCCATAGCGGCGATGGCTTTTGGAACCGACTCTATCTGCGCAGTGGACAAGATAGTCGGCCCGGGAAATGCCTACGTGACCGCAGCCAAGAAGCTGGTATTCGGCTATGTGGATATCGATATGCTGGCCGGCCCAAGCGAGCTGGTTGTGCTGGCCGACGAGTCAGCCGACGCGCGCCTTGCGGCGGCCGACCTGCTCTCCCAGGCTGAACACGGTCCCGACTCAGAAGCGATCCTGGTAACCACCAGCGCTGAGCTGGCCGCACAAGTCCAGCGCGAGCTCTGCATCCAGGTCGATGCCTTGTCCAGGCGCAGCACAATCGCACGTTCGCTCGGCCAGCGCGGCCTCATGATCATCGCCAACGACCTTGACCAGGCCATAGACGTGGTCAACCAGTATGCCCCCGAG
>Ga0116172_10004393_pt1 | contig 11481 bp, 8 predicted proteins | sample AD_UKC083_MetaG_FD_89799 | JGI IMG/M metagenome (GOLD analysis project Ga0116172, IMG submission 89799) | Active sludge microbial communities of municipal wastewater-treating anaerobic digesters from USA - AD_UKC083_MetaG | ecosystem: Engineered > Bioreactor > Anaerobic > Digestate | place: USA...
CAGCGCCCCCCCAGCGTGATCGTGGTGGACGCCGATTCGATGTAGTACGCGAGCGAGAGGGTCGAGTTGAAGCCCGCCTCGCGCGCGGCCGACGATCCCCCGCCCATGGATGCGTCATGCCTCTCCCGTCCGAAGCCGTACAGGCCGGAAAGGTTGCCGAGCAGAAAGACGCTGTCCGAAAGAGGAAGCGTGAGTCCCACACCCAGCGCGGGGCCGACCCCGTAATGACTGCCGTCCGCCCAGTCGTAGCCCATCACCTTGACGCCCCCGAAAAGCTTAACGTAGCGGTTGATTGAGTAGTTGAGCGCGGTATCGGAGTCGTAGCGCCTGATCGACTCGCTGTTTCCGGGCGACATCTCCATATCATACATGCCGTAGAGGAACACGGCCGTGAGGCTCCACTTCGGCGAAAAACCAATCGCCACGACAGGGCCATAGAGCAATGAGGGATCGATCGAGGGATCATCCCTGTCCTTAAGGCTCTCTTCCCACCAGGCGTACCAGACCGAGCCGCCGATGCTCAGATCGGCGGCATTTGCCGCGGACGGCGTCGCCGCGAGCAGAAGAATGCACGATATGACCGCGAACCATTTTCCAGACTTCATTCAATCCTCCATGCCCGCACCGGAATACCGGCGCGGGCATACCTGTTACAGCTCGAACGAATACACCGCCGAGAAGGTGATGCCGTAGAAGGTTATATTGGATTCGGGGAACTCGTTCGGATCGTCTTTTTCGTAATCGATATTGAACCACTGATAACGCCCGCCCAGCGTGATCGTTGTGGACGCCGATTCGATGTAGTACGCGAGCGAGAGTGTCGTATTGAATCCAAGCTCCCGCGCGTCAGAGGACGATCCCCCGTCGTGCTCCTCGCGGCCGAATCCGTACACGCCCGACACATTGCCGAGAAGGAACAGACTGTCCGAGAGCGGAAGCGTAAGGCCCAGCCCGAGCGCCGGCCCCACTCCGTAATGAGAACCTTGATCAAACGAGTACCCCATCACCTTCGCGCCGCCGAATACTTTTATATAGCGGTTGATGGAATAGTTGAGCGCGATATCCGAGTCGTACCGCCGCAACGGCTCCGTTTCGCCCGGGGTCATCGGGTAGTCGTACACACCGTACAGGAACACCGCGGTGAGGCTCCACCTGGGGGCGAAGCCGAGAGCGAACATGGGCCCGTAGAGAAAGGTCGGATCCACCGAGGGATCGCTGTTATCGATCTGATTCTCGTTATACCACGCATACCAGACGGAAGCCCCCACGCTGAAATCGGCGGCACCCGAAACCGCGGGGAACAGCAGGACAAAGAGCAGGCACACTCCCGAAAAAACGCGACACGAAGCCTTCATTCAATCCTCCTGACAATCGGAAAAATCTGATTACGAGCGCGGCCGGCGTTCCGTTCGGCGCGCGATCAAAGCGCAAAGGCGTAGACGGCCGACAGGGTGATGCCGTAGAACTGGTGTGTCATGTCGCCAAAGCCTTCCCTATCGTAATAGGTGCCGAATAGCTGATATCGGAATCCGAGGGAGACGGTCGTCGACATGGACTCCAGGTACCACGCAAGCGAAAGGTTGGTGTTTAGTCCAGGTTCCTTGTAGGCGGACTTTTCACCGTCGTCTCCGCCATCCTTGTGTTTTCCGAAAAGCAAAGCCCCCGAGGCGTTCCATAGCACGAAAAGGCTGTCGGAGAGCGGCAAGGTCAAGCCAATTCCCAGGGCCGGGCCGATCGCCATGTGCGAGAACGAGCCCTTGATATCGTAGCCCATGAATTTGGGGCCGGCGAAAACCTTTATATAGCGGTTTATTGAGTAATTCAGCGCCGTGTCGGAATCGTAGCGATCGATCTTCTCGCTCTTATCGTTCTCGTTGTCCATATTGAACCGGCCGTACAGGAAGATGGAGGAAAGGCTCCAGCGCTCGGCAAAGCCAAGCGCAAGGACCGGGCCGTATAGCAGGGCTGGATCGAATTTATCGGTCCTGTTTCCTTCCTCGAAGCGCCACCACGAATACCAGGTGGAGGCGCCCACGCTGAGGTCGGCCGCCCGGGCCGCCGCCGAAAACAAGAGCGTCATGGCAAGCGCCGCGGCGCACGGTAACGCTATGTATCTTTTCATTTCACCCTCCAATTGCACGGCTTTTGAGCAGTGCCCCTTGAAGCGGCACAAAAATACTTATTTGTTCAAACATTCAGAAAGTCAATTGTTTTTCGTACCGTAAAGGGCGCGCTAAGCCCGGCCTGAAGGATTCATTTCCGATAATTCGACATCCACCCCAAAAAATGCTTGCCTTGCGCGGAGGCATCCGCGAAGTATCACATTTGTACTATCGTCCGATTGCCGAACGCCTCTTGGCATGGCCGTTTCCCGGCCGCATCCGCGGCGCGGACGGTGTATAGAGCTCATATATCCTGACGCGCGAAACCACGGCTGCGCCATCTCAAACGGAATTTCCAAAAAACGGCATGGACCTATCACACGTACGAAATTTTTCCATCATAGCGCACATAGACCACGGCAAATCCACGCTTGCCGACCGCATAATCGAAAAATGCGAGCTGGTGGACCCTCGCAATCACGTTGACCAGATGCTCGACACGATGGACATCGAACGCGAGCGCGGCATTACAATCAAATCAAATACGGTAACGCTGAACTACCACTCTCGCGGCGGCCGCAACTACACCTTCAACCTCATAGACACGCCGGGCCACGTCGATTTTACCTACGAGGTGTCGAGGGCGCTGGCCGCCTGCGACGGGGTGCTGCTCGTCGTCGACGCCTCGCAGGGTGTGGAGGCGCAGACCATCGCCAACCTCTATCTTGCCCTCGAAAACGACCTCGAGATCCTGCCGGTAATAAACAAGATCGACATGCCGAGCGCCGACGTGGAGCGCACCAAGGAGGGGATCCAAAAATCCCTGGGGCTCGACCCGGAGCACGCGGTGCCCGTTTCCGCGAAAGAGGGCATCGGGATCGAAGACCTTTTGGAACGCGTTGTGGAAACCATCCCGCCGCCCCGCGGGGAGGAGAGCAAACCGCTCACAGCCCTTGTCTTCGACTCTTACTTCGACAAGTACGTGGGAGCGGTCGTTAAGGTGCGCGTCTTCGACGGCACGGTGCGCCGCGGCGACGCGGTGAAGTTTATGTCCACCGACCGCCAATATGAGGTGACGGAGGTCGGCATATTCCGGCCGGACCGCGAGAAGGCCGACAGGCTCGTGCCCGGCGATGTGGGCTATATTATCGCCGGCATAAAGACCGTTAGCGACACGAGGATCGGCGACACCATTACAGGCGCGCACAACCCGGCCCCCTCGCCCCTCAAGGGTTTTCGCGAAGTGAAGCCCATGGTGTTCTCGGGGCTCTACCCCATGTACAGCGACGACTACGAGGCGCTTAAAGACGCCCTGCAGAAGCTCCGCTTAAACGACGCCTCGCTCATATTCGAGCCGGACAATTCGTACGCGCTTGGCTTCGGATTTAGGTGCGGATACCTCGGCCTTCTTCACATGGAAATAGTACAGGAGCGGCTTGAGCGCGAATTCGATCTGGCCCTTGTTACCACCGCGCCAAGCGTAGAATATCGCCTAACAAACCTGCGAGGCGAATCCTATACCATAGACAACCCGGTCAAGATGCCCGATCCCGGCCTTGTCGAGAAGATCGAGGAGCCCTTCGTGGAGGCGACCATAATCACGCCCTCCGAGTTCGTCGGAAACATCATGGCGCTCGTTCAGGACTGCCGGGGAATCCACAAGGACATGCAGTATATAGACTCCATCCGCATGCAGCTTCACTACGACCTTCCGCTCTCGGAGATCGTGTTCAACTTTTACGACAAGCTTAAGTCCTACTCCAGGGGTTACGCGTCGTTCGATTACGAATTCCGCGACTTCAGGCCCTCGGAGATGGTGAAGGTGGACATACTGGTTAACGGCGAGCCAGTCGACGCCCTCTCGTTCATTGTCCACAAGGACAAGGCCTACTACCGAGGCAAGGAGATCATCGAGAAGCTGAAGGACATCATTCCCCGCCACCAGTTCAAGATCCCCCTGCAGGCGGCCATAGGCGCGAAGATCATCGCGCGCGAGAACATCTCGGCGATGGGCAAGAACGTCACGGCCAAGTGCTATGGCGGCGACATCACCCGCAAGCGCAAGCTCCTCGAGAAACAGAAGGAGGGCAAGAAGCGCATGAAGCAGATCGGCTCTGTCGACATCCCGCAGGAGGCCTTTATGACCATCCTGCGAATCAACTGATCGCAAGGACGCGCTCCATGGACCGCGATGCAATGACCGCCAGAGCACTTGAGTACGCCCGCGGGCGCATGCAATCGGTAAAGCCGAGCCACGGCTGGGACCACGTTGAGCGGGTGATGGCGTTCGCCGAACGACTGGCGCTCGCCGAGGGGGCCGACCCCTTTATCGTGCGTCTGGCTGCGGCCTTGCACGACATAGCCCGCGCCGAAGAGGACGCCTCGCCCGGCACATTGTGTCACGCCGAAGAAGGGAGCCGCGAGGCCTATTTGTTTCTAAGAGAACTTGGCCTCGACGAGGGGCCGTCCCGGCACGTGGCAGACTGCGTCCTCACCCACCGGTTCCGTAAGGCCCGCGTTCCCGCAACCGTCGAGGCGGCGGTGCTCCACGACGCAGACAAGCTCGACGCGATAGGAGCCATAGGTGTGGGGAGGGCCTTTCTCTTCGCCGGGGAGGTGGGTGCCATAGTGCATAACGGTGACGTCGACATACGCCTGACCGAGGACTACTCCGAGGAGGACACCGCCTACCGCGAGTACAGCGTTAAGCTCAAACATCTGAAAGAGCGCATGCTGACGGCCGAGGGGCGGAGGCTGGCGGAAGGTCGTCACGACTTTATGGTGGAATTCTTCGAGCGCCTTGACCGGGAGCACCGGGGCGAGGCCTGATATGAGCCTCATTCCCTTATAGGCCGCCCCGGGAAAACACCGATAGTTTAAGCATCCATTGAAAAAGGCGCGGCCGGACAATCTCCAAAAGAGAACGCCCGATTTGTCCGGCCAGATCAACCGGTGTTAGACCGACTCCTTTAATGGTCCTCTATGTACCTTGCGAGCGTCCGGCGCATCAGGCGCAGGTTCTCCGGATTCACTCGGTCCATGCAGTCGGCAACACTATGGAAGCCGCCCTCGCCGAGTCCCGGAATCCCCGTATGCCCCACGGTTATGGCCGGAACTCCGGCGCGCAGGAAGTTGAGCGCGTCGTCGGTAATGGCGCCGCCCTCGTCCATGGACCTGCCCGACACGGCCTTCCAGGCCGCGTCTAAGCGCTCCCTGAGCCCCCGGTCCGTCTCGAGGAACGAGAGAAAGATGCCGTTCTTCTTCCAGTAGAGCATATTGCCGTTCTGGCCCACCAGCTCCAGGTTGACCAGCGATACCGGCGCGCCCGGCGCAAGGGTACCGTTTCTCATTCGTTCCTTCACATAGCTATAAGACCCCTGAAGGCCCACCTCCTCCCCGCAGAAGAAAACGATCGTCACACTGGAGTTACCGGTTTTTATCTTTCCTTCCTTAATGTCTTTGGCGAGGGCGAGCAGCGTCACCACAGAGCCGCCGTCGTCCACTGCGCCGCAGCTCTGGCCGGAAAGAAAAATGTAGCCGCCGAATCCAAGGGCCACAAGGCCCCAGTATGCCGAAAGGAGCGCGGCAAGGCCGACGGTCGCGATAGACAGGGCCCGTTTGCGAAGCGAGGCGAATTTATTTCTTATAAGCACCCACAGCGACATGAGCATGGTTAGCACGCCGGCAAGCGGGATGAAGCGATAGACCTTCGCGCGCTCGATATGGTCGAAGAAATCGGTTTTGGAATCGTAATGCGCGGCTAAGATGAGCTCGCGCGCCGCGTCCGCCGCCGGAAAACTGACTATGATATTTTGTCCCGTTTTCGAGACAAGTCGGCTTACAAGAGGAATGAAGAACTCAAACTCGAGGATTAATATTACCGGTATCGCCAACGCCGCGACAAGGACCCAGAGAGGCTTTCGTTTTATTACAAAATACAGGACGAGTAGCGAAAGGGCGAAGCAGGCGTATCCGACCAGGAGCTGCTGGTGGGGCCTCAGAACGAACTCCTGCGCCGAGAACGAAATATCCCACGACGACAGAAGCTCTTTTATAAACGCGGCAGTTTTGTCCACCGCCCCGCTGTGATTCGGGCGGGGGACGGCCATCTTTTCGAGTATCGTGTACATGTCCATGGAGCTTCTCCTGTTGTAGATTGTGCCTCTCCTGGCCTCGTGCGTTATTTGATTCCGAACTTCCCTCCGATCCAGCCGATTAAAAGCAGCGTTTTACCGGTTTCGGGATCGATTATTTTAATGTCGGTCCCGACCTCCGGCAGCAGGAACTCGTGACTCCGGGCCTTTTTACCGATCTTTGCGTTTATATCCCCTTCCGACGGAAAGCCCTCATAGTCCTTCCACCCTCCATCCGGCTGCGGGACGAGCAGACGAAACATGTTGCACATGCATCCCTCGCCGCACGGTCTGTTTATCGCGACGAGCCTGATTCCAGGCGCGGTGAAAAGCGCCACCTGCATCGAATAGCCCTCGGAACGGGCCTCGATATACCCCGCCGGTATGTTCGACTTAGTTATTTGTTTTCTCTTGAACGCTGCCGAGAGGTCATCCGGGACTATTTCACAGTAGAAGCAGTCGTCCGGCAGGGTAAGGTAGTAATCCATCACGCTCATCTTCTTGGCCTGCGCCCATGCGCCGCAGGCGGTAATTGCAATAAGCGCGAAAACAAGGGCGAGCGACAGGGCGTATCTTCTCATGGCGTTCTCTCCGGTATTGATTTATCCGCGTTCCCGGCGGGGCGGTAGAGTTATAAACCCTCGGCTGGTAAATGTCAAAGACTATTATCCTGCGGATTCCGCGGTGCCGCTTAACCGGAAATTATTGCTTGTATTCGATAAAGGTCCGGTGGGACGACGATCGAACTCGTATACCGGAAAAATGATTGCTTTTATCATGATGTTCGGTCTAATCGGTCGAAGGATCTTCGATTTATTCCCAATGGTCCGGGGGTTTTTGTGATATTCCATTCCCATCGGATGCGGATATTAGAGAATTTTTCGGTCACTTGGACCCAGGGGATACCGATCTTTTGATTAAAAATATAAAAGCAAAGCATACCTTGGCGGAATGCGCATATGAGTCCTCCCGGTACCGGAAAAAATAAAAGGCGTAGCGTGCTCGTCATCGATGACAGCAGGCTGAACAGGGCCGTCGTAAGCAGTACACTCTCCAGGCTCGATATCGAGGTTGTAGAGGCGGGCGACGGCATCGAAGGCCTCGACCTGCTCGGAAAGCGTCGCTTCGACCTGGTCCTGGTCGACATCATTATGCCCCGGCTGGACGGCTACGGATTTCTGGAGCGCTTCAAGGAAAGGGGAAACAGTGATTTCACTCCGGTGATCCTCATGACCGGCACCGAAGACCTGAACGCCAAGATAATGGGGCTCAATACCGGCGCCGACGACTACCTGATGAAACCCCTCAACGAAAGCGAGCTCGCGGCGCGGGTACAGTCCCTGCTCCGTCTTAAAACCATGCACGACGACCTCTTCGAAAAGGACCTGCAGATCCGGAAGGAATTGGATATAGCGCGGAACATCCAGCGGTTCATCATTCCCGCCGACTTTTCCAGGATAAGCTACCCGATCATCAACGGCCGTTACCTCCCGATAGAAGATATCGGCGGCGATTTCTACGACTGCTATGCCCTGGGTGAGGATACCGGAATCCTCATAGCCGACGTGACCGGGCACGGCATACCCGCGGCCATGGTTATGACCATGTCCAAAATGATATTCGGGCTCTATGCCGCGCAGATAGATTCCCCCGGCGTACTGCTCTCTCGCATCAACAGCGAGATATATAAGCTCATCCTCGACGACCAGTATATCACCGCCTTTTACCTCATCTACGATTCGGAAAGAAGGGAATTGCGTTTCACCAACGCCGGACATGCACGGCCGCTGTATTTCAGAAAAAACGGCGGAAAGATTCTCGCGCTCGACACCGACGGCCTCTTCGTGGGAATTAAGGAAGACGCGGAATATGAGGAGAAAACCATTCCGGTGCTGGAGGGCGACCGCCTCCTGCTCTATACGGACGGCATTACGGAGCTTAGAAACGCGCGGCGCGAGCAGTTTGGCGAAAAGCGCCTCGCCCGCTTCATCATGGAACATGCGGACGCCGATGGCGACGACTTCTGCGACGGCCTCATATCAAATATACGGGCCTTTGCCGGAGAGGAGCAACAGGACGACGACATCGCCTTCCTTGATATTAAGTTCTAAGCGATTCTCACCCGTACCATCCCGGACATTTATTCATCCCAAATTTTGTCTTGACGCCGCGGCAGGCGCGGAAGTCTCATCGAGCGTATGGAAATAACCCGAGGGTCCGCCATGAGGTACATTACAGCTCTCATCATACTGCTTTTCCCTCCGGCACAGGCCGCCATGGCAACGGGCCGGCCCAATCAGGAAATGACATCGCTCCTCGACAATCGCGTTCCCGCGCTCATGGAGCGCTATGGCATTCCCGGCGTCGCGATCGCGCTTATACGCGAAGGAAAGACCGTGTGGACCGCGGCCTACGGCCTGGCCGATCCCGCCAACGGCACCCCGATGACAGTGGAAACGCACTGCCGCGTGGAGTCGATATCCAAGTCGGTCACCGCCTGGGGGGTGATGCGGCTGGTCGAACAGGGAAGGATAGACCTCGACGCGCCCGTTAAGAACTACATTAAAAGCTGGAGGTTTCCGCCCTCGCCCTTCTCCGTAGAGAAGGTCACAACGCGCCTCCTCCTCAGCCAGAGCGCGGGCATGCCGCTTGGAACGATTGGTGTGCGCTATTCCCCTACAGAGAAACGACCTTCCCTGCGGGAGAGCCTGTACAGGGAGGCCGTGCTAACACGTGAACCAGGAAGCTCGTTTTCGTATTCGAACGTGGGCTTTAACCTGCTCGAGCTTCTGGTGGAAGAGGTAACTGGTCGTGATTTTGCCGAGTACATGAGGACCGAGGTGTTGCTGCCGCTCGGCATGAGAAACTCGAGCTTCGATTGGAGCGCCGATATGCTGCCGCCGGTTCCGCCGGGGCACGACACGAACGGTAAAGCAGTTCCGGTGTATGTGTATCCGGAGAGGGCCGCGGGAGGGCTTTTCAGTACGGTGGACGACATAGCAGCGTTCGTATGCGCCGGCATGACGCGCTTTTGGCACGCACGGCACGGCGTACTCTCCGCCGCGGGCATCGCCGGGCTCTATAGGCCCCGCGTTGAGATTCCCGGACTTTACGGAATCGCCTTCGACGCCTACGGCTTCGGGCATTTCATCGAACGTTTTTCCAACGGTGGCTTTGCCGTATCTCACGGCGGCCAGGGCACTGGCTGGATGACCCATTTCCACTCGGTTCCAGAAACCGGAGACGGCATCGTAATCCTTACCAACAGCCAGAGAAGCTGGCCCCTATTCTCGGAAATTCTGGACGAATGGGCCGCGTGGTGCGGCCTTCCGGGGATGGGGATGGGGCTTATCGTCAAAGGGCAGAAGATGCTCTGGGTGTTCATCGCGCTCATCATGCTTGCGCTGTTCGCTCAGTCGGCCCGCCTCGTTCGTGCTGTCTCGCGTGGCGGTCGCTCCTTCGCGCCGCTCACGCCTTCGCACAGGGGACTTCGCGCCGCACAGCTCACACTCGCGCTTGCCCTTTCCGGCGTGCTTGCCTGGACGCTTTCGCTGGACTATCTGTTCCTCACCTCCGTGTTTCCGATTGAGTCCGTATGGCTGGGTTACGCGACGGCGTTAGCGGCCGCGGTGCTTGCCGCCTCGGCGGTGCTGCCGGAGGCGCCCGGCAGCGTTTAGGGTTTCGTTTTTCCCGGGCTCGCACGGAAACCGGTATAAGCTCTGCACTTCCTTGGCATGGAGCATATCTACGAGATCCACGGATCGACCGAGGCGGTCATCGCCACGGCCAACCGCCCGGGCCGCTCGACTGAATCCGCCGGCAGGGTCGATTGGCCATCATAATCCTCGAAGAGACATTATGATTGAAAGTGCCGCCGCTCAGCGTATCGCCTCTCCGGCCATAACCGACGGGTCCGCCCTGCCGCCCTTAACGACGCTCTTTCCGTTTACGAAGACCATGTCGATGCCGCCCGGTCTTGCGGCCGGGTCCACTGTCGTCGTATTGTCGCGGACGCTCCCGCGGTCGAAGACGGTTATGTCGGCGGCATATCCCTTTAGCAGAAGGCCCCTCTCCGGTATGCGCATGCGCTCGGCGTTTTTGCCGGTCATGCGGTGGACTGCGTCCTCCAGCGACAGGAGTTTCCTCTCCCTGGCAAGCTGCAGAAAGCGCGGAAAGCAGCCAAAGGCCGCCGGGTTCTGCAGGCCCGAGGGCTCGACCCAGGCGTCTGTCATGAAGTGAGAGGCCCGGTGCTTCATGAGCTCCTCGATGATCTTCGGATTGCTGTACTTGTGGAGAAGCATGCGCGCGGTGCTGTCGCTTTGTCTGGCGATGTCGATGTAATTGTCGAAATGCGTCATCTTACGCTCGGCCGCGATATCGGCTAAGAACATTCCGTTGAATCGGTCCAGGTCCGGATGGTTCGCCGAAGCGAGCTGCATGTCGGCCGTGTTGAAGCCGAGCAGCGCGAAGGAGATCTTCATGAGCATGCGGGTCTTTTTGAGGAGCTTCGGGTTGTCGTACGCCGCCGGCACCTCGGCCATAAACCACTCGGGCAGAATGCCCGTAATGACGGTCGCGCCGCAATGGTGCGCGTAGGTGTCGAAGCGCACGTCGACGCCGTCATCGATTGCGCGATCGATGAGCGCGAGCGTCCTCTCGAGCGTCTTCCAGGTTCGGGCGCCGACGAAGATGAGGTGCGATATCTGCAACCGCACGCCCGTCTTTCGGGCCAGGTCCAGGAATTCCCGGAGCGCCTTCAGGTTGTGCGGTTCGCCGAAGGGCTTGAGGGGATAGGCCCCGGAAACCGACGAGAAGGCGCGCACATGGACCGCCAGGATGCCGTCGCGCGATTTAACGAGGCGCGCGACCTCCTCTTGCTCCGCCGGAGTGGTAAAGATGTCGGGAGCGTACCCCATGCCGAAGGAGACCCCCCTTGCCCCCTGGTCCATGGACTCGTCGATTAGCCCAAGCGCCTCGTCCATCTCGGCCCTCGTCATCGGCGAGGGATCATATCCCTTTATTGAAACGCGCGTGGTCCCGTGCCCGCAGAGGCTCACAAGGTTGGTCCTCATTCCCGCCCTTTCTATGTGGTCGTAGTATTCGCCGAGGCTGTTCCAGGAGATGCCTCGGTGGCCCGCCTTGAACAGGTTGTTCTCCAGAAGGTCTTTGTGGGCCGTTCCCTTTTTAAAGCCCGCGGCGCCGAAGCCGCAGCTCCCTCCGACAAGGGTGGCTATGCCCCGCTCAAG
>Ga0116172_10004397_pt1 | contig 11470 bp, 17 predicted proteins | sample AD_UKC083_MetaG_FD_89799 | JGI IMG/M metagenome (GOLD analysis project Ga0116172, IMG submission 89799) | Active sludge microbial communities of municipal wastewater-treating anaerobic digesters from USA - AD_UKC083_MetaG | ecosystem: Engineered > Bioreactor > Anaerobic > Digestate | place: USA...
CCACTTTTAATTTAGGCAATTACATATTTTTAAGTCATGGTGAAGAATCTCATGGAGGTCGCCAAAACCACTCTCTTTTAGCCGACACTTTTGAAAGTCTTTGCGGAGCTATTTTTCTAGATGGTAGACAAAACGCTTTGGACCTGTTTTTAGACAAATTTTTGCTCCAAAGTTTAATGACTTTGTCTAAAAAAGAAATTTATAAAGATCCTAAAAGCATCTTTCAAGAGATTGCTCAGGCCAAGAGGGGAGTTACTCCTCATTATCAAACTCTCAAAGAGTCTGGTCCCGATCATCACAAGTCTTTTGAAGTCGGTGTTTTTTTAGGTAGAGATTTAATTGCCAAGGGTCAAGGTAATTCTAAGCAAAAAGCGGAGTCAGATGCCGCTACCAAAGCCGCCTCACTTATTGTATAATTGCCCTATGCTTAAAATAAAATTAAAGCCTACCGGCAAAATTCATCAGCGCAGTTTCCGTATTGTTGTTGCCCCTGTATGCAGTAAATATAATGGTAAAGTCACTGCTGACTTGGGTTTTTACACTTCTCAAACCAAAACCCTCAGTATTGATAAAAAAGAACTGGAAAAATGGCTCAAAAACGGAGCTCAACTCACCGAAGGTGTTGATAAACTACTTAATCCTGATAAATATCCTCGCAAAAAGAAAAAAACTAAAAAAGATGTCAACACTGCTCCTAAAAACGACCAATCAAAAGACGAGCAATCTCAAGAAGAACCACCAACCCAAGCTCAAGAAGATCAACCTCAAACAGAAGCCGTAGTTAATGATGAAGACAATCAAAAATAATATGACTGATATTAAAGATTCAGCCGAATATCTCATCAAAGCCGTGGTCAATGATGACTCTCAGGTTAGTCTTGAATCCCGAGAAGAAAATGGAATAATTATTCTAGATATTATTGCCCCCAGCGAAATTGTCGGTCAAATTATCGGTAAAGAAGGTAAGATTATTAAATCAATCCGCACCCTTCTTAATCTAAGTTTTCCTAATACCCACTATCTTCTCCAAATCAAGGAATAAAAAAAGGGTCTTCTCTTTGGTATTCTGTAAAACTTTTATCAACTTCGAAACTCTCTACGTTTAAGGTTCGATACTCCTCCAACTGTGACATTAAATCCAACTCCTGTTTACTAGGTGTCAAATCTGCTAAATCTAATTTTTCTATATTAGGTCTATCCATCTCCGGTAAATAATAGGCCGACATGTTTAAATCAATTGTAGCTATTTGTGCCTCAGGAGCAGCCTTCATTTCCACCGTATTCAGAGATATAATCGGTAAAGTTCTCTCTAAACCCTTTAACAAGTCTACATACTTTTCTTTGGGGCCAACCAAAGACACTCTAATAGGTAATTTATCAAAGCGACTTTTTTTATCTTTAGCCTCACCCTCAAGTTCTTTCACATCACCCATCATAGAAATTATAAAATCATCAATCACATAACCAAACTCTTCCGTCACTTGTCTCACCACTCCCAGTAGTAAATAAGCACTTCTTTGAGGCAATAACCCTTGTCCTAATCTATCTGTTTCTCCTTTAATAACTTCACTGTCCATCGCCTGTAAATAGGCTATTTTTTCCTTAGCTTCCTTGTTTTTAGCTACTACTGACTTAATTTGATCACTTTTTTCAGTCACCAAAGATAATTTAGGTACAATCAACCCCAAAGTCGTCACCAAAATAATCAAACCAACCACTAAAGGTTCAACCCATACTACCAATAACCTAGAATCTTGCCCAAACATCTTGTCCGGTAATTTTAAATCCAGTTTCATTTTAACGTTACCTCCATATTAACTGTCCAGGAGTCATCTGTGACTATGGCTTGCTTCATGGTAACTGCACTAACTTCAGGCACCTCACCGTCATTAATTCTTTTTACTCTATTTTCGATATAATCCAAGGTTTTTTGATCATTAGCCAGTACTTCAATCTCAAATTTTTTGTTTTCATTCATGTTAAACTTGCCTAAATTTGCTTCTGAAAATAAATTACTAATTGTCTCAAAAGCTGTCGAGTATTCAAACCTCTCCTTTAAAACTTCCCCTAAAACTTTAATTCGATATTTAATTAATTGACTTAAGGCGATTTCTTGATCCATGCTTTTCAATGCCGCTACAGTTTGATTGTATTTTTTTTCTTCATACCTCAATCTCAAATTAAACGCCACATTCAAAGCTAATGTTAAAACACCTAAACTTACCCATACCACTACCGCCACCAAAATATACTGTCTCAATTTTTTTTGCAATTTCATCCGATCCGCCTGAAACTTGGCTTGACTTGGTAATAAATTCAAATTGGCACTACTACCTAACTTCATTTGCTCTCCCTCATTGCCAATCCGGTCGCGGTGGCAAAGCGATAACCTTCAGTATTTAAATCAATTGGAGCCACAACTTTAGTGGTATCAATTTTCAAAAAAGGTTGAAGCACTTGGACCTCAATCCCCAAAGTTTTGGTTAATTCTTCAGCCATACCCGGCATTTTCGCACCGCCACCTGATAATACCAGGAGTTGTATTTTTTGATCTCCGTTTTCTGCAAACAAAGCCATGGCTTTTCTAATCTCTTCTGACATACTGCTAAACACCGGCATAATCGCATTTTTAATTTTCCCTTCCAATTCCATTTCTCTAATACCATATGCTTTCTTATATTCTTCAGCACTAGCCATATCCAAGCCTAAATTTACCGAAATCGCTCGAGTCAAAGACTCACCTCCCACCGGCATCGATCTAGAAAAATAAATATTATTTTTCCGAAAAGCCACAATATTAGAAAACTTTTCACCAATATCAACCACCATAGTTGCTTCAAGCGATACTCCCATTTGCTGTAACAACCTTTTAGTAGCCACCGCCGGTGATTCAATGGCAATCAATTCTAAACCAGCTCCCTTAAAAATCTTGACAAAATTAGCAATTAAGTCGTTCTTTGCCGCAATCGTAAACACACTTAAACGACCAGCCTGATCTTCTTCAATTACCTCATAATCAATTGACACCTGATCCAAAGGGTAGGGGACAAAAGTTTCCGCTTCAAAACGAAGAGCATCTCGAATCTCCGTCTCCTTAAGTGGCGGTAAAGAAACCAATCTTGATACAGTCTCATGTTCCGGCAAAGCTGTCGCTGCTAATTTAGTGTTTATTTTTAGATCTTTTAGCAATGTCTTAATCGCCTTAGCTACTTCCTCCAAATTTTTTCCTCCCGTTTGAGAACCAATCCAATCCGTCCCCGGATTGGCTATTTCACCGATGCCAACCAATAAGTAATTACTCTCATTTTTTTCCAAAATTACCGCTTTAATACTTTTGAGGCCAACATCCACCCCAATCATCTGACTCATATATTCAGTATAGGTATTTTCCTTTAATTACTCAAGACCGAGGCCTCAGAGCTAAGTGCATCTAGAAAAAAATTAGGCAATCTATATCTTTGTTGAATCACCACTTTTTTACTCACCTGACCAGCACCAATCTCACCCACCTTTCCTACTGAACTTATTTCCTCTCCTTGTGCTGGAAAAGTGACTCCGACACTCGCAATCGATAAATTAGCTCCACTAAAAATCGGTGTCACTGTCATTAATACTGGATTAGTTGGTATCGGACTAATAGTAACACTTTGATTACCAATAGCATCAATAAAATTATTGACTCTTTTATCAGCATTATTACTAAAATTATAACCATAACGCTTTACTCCAAAACCACTTCCTCTTCTAAAGAAAACATTGATTACTACTGAACCGTCTATTCCTTTGTGTCTAACTGTAATTTGATTACCTCCAAAATAATTACTCCCTAAACCGGTTGCCGTGTGATTAACCAACCAATAAAATTCACTCTCTCCCTCTGGAGTATATTCACCAAAATCTAACACTACTTCATTACCCAAACTCCTCACACTTATTTCCGCCTTTGCAGTTGATGTTGGTACCGTATACGTTTGAGATCCAGTTCTCAGATAATAATCAATCCCTGACTCAGCCGCATTAAAAGCATCTCTCAACGCTTCCTCATTGGTATCTATTCGCGTTTCAACAGTAGTCATCTTAGAAAAAGTTAACCCTACTACCATAACCACCGCCGAAACTAATAAAGCAATAATCGCAACTTGCGCTTGTCTATTCTTTTTCATTCCCTCATCTTTTAAAATCTAATAAAACTTTAGCAACTTCCATAGGTAAATTCAATATCTATCAAATTGTATCACCATAATCGGGGAGATAAAGTTTGATAAAAGCGACCACTACTACCCACCCCCTCATGTCCAACTGTGGTCACTAAATCTAAAGTTATTCCCACCGACTCGACCATGCTAGTATCCGTATTTAATCGACAGTTCACAAAACTATTACAAGTTCTTGGAATCACATCCTTGTCTGATAAATTAAACACCACTTCCCCAGACTGAGATGCAATTCGTGTACTGCCTATATCACAACTCAAAATTACTGTGGCACCACCAAGAGTGATATACTCTAATTGAGTCCGACTGCTGCTACATACAATTGTCTCCGCTCTAGCTTCTAAAATATTTTTTTTCAACTCCCCTAAAATAAAATTAGCTTTACTAGTTAATCTTTCATTAGTCTCTGTCAAATTCTTTAATTTAAAAGACATTCCCAATGACCCTGACAACATGGTCATAATCAACCCTAAAATCGCCACTACCACCACAATTTCCAATAAAGTAAAAGCTTTTTTCATCTTCGACTAAAAAAACGCCTAACTGTTAAATTTTGTTGAGTTTTTCCAGGCCAAGTGATTGTGACTATCAACTCAGCACATCTTGGTGGTGCTCCACTGCCACAATTGGTATGAGTCGGTTGCGTTAATACTGTAAAACTGTAGTTACAAGTATATCCAGCGAAATCAACATCTCCACAACTACCTCCATTCAAATTACTCCAAAAATTCGCTACATCACTCTGACTCTCATTAATAACAGTCTCCACTACATAATTAGCTAATTCATTAGCCTTTCTTCTATCAAAATTATTCCTCCGGTGAGAAGTCGATAGCACTACTAAAGCAATTGCCGCCGTCATCACTAAAGCCACAACTCCGACTGCTACCACTGACTCAATTAAGGCTTGTCCTTTCTTCATCAATTTTGAACCACCTCCCCTTGACTGATCTGCCCCATAGCATCAATAATAATCGGTACTGACATATTTTGAGTCTCTTTCAAACTCAAAGTAATAGCTGCTGTTTCCCCAGCACTATACATCATTCCAACTGCATCTTTCCCTAAAAATCCAGTTCCTGCGTAAAAAAACCATCTGTGACTATTGTCCACCGGTATTCCTACCGATTCTTGAGAAAAATTAGATGTCGTCCCTACTGCGGAAATGGCATTAATATATAACTTGTTGTTATAAAAATAGCTCTCTACTACTTTCAAACTACCAGAACTATTCTGGGGCATCTGTCTAGTTTTTGCTAATGAATTGGCTAACTTCAATCCTGACATCACACCTCCAGCTGCCCTCAGCAATCTTTGTCTCTGTAATCCTTGATTTATGTACACAAAAGCTCCTGCCGATAAAACCATAATAATACCCACTGCTATTAACAACTCAATTAAAGAAAAAGCTCGTTTCACTATAAAAACTTTAGCACAAATCAAGGGCTGTTTAGTGTATAAGTCAAACTGCTGGGATTATCAGGATTGTTCTGAGCATTTTCTAAAGTCGCCGTTAAGGTATAGCGATACGGAGTTGTTCGATTGTAAGCATAATCTACCTTAGTTTTAGGATCTTTAGGTACAATTTGTAGATAATTGGGTCTCAATGATGCTGTAGTCATAGGATAGCTTCGACCTACATCAGACTGTCTAAAAATCTCCAGAGCTGCTGCTATTTTTTGTAAATCCTGAACTCTTCTCGCATCCCGAGACTTAGTGTTCATACTTGAAAAACTCACCACCCCAACTACACTCAACACCGCAATGATTGCCACTACCACCACTAACTCAATTAAAGTAAAAGCTTTTTTCTGTTTCATTTATTGCCTGTTTCTCACACAATAAAAGTTACCTCCTGTATTCACAAAAGCACAAGTATTGCTACTAGAATTACCATCATTACTGTTTTCAACTCTAGCACACACACAATAACTGTTAACTGTTAACGTGGTCCAAGCATAATTGGGGTGAGGATTTGGTTTGGGATCATTGGGTACAGTTTGCAAATAACCATTACTAGTCAAAGCCGCTTGACTGGTGGGATAGGTATAATTATTAGCTCCATAATAAACTTCCATGGCTTTTTGAATAGAGTTCATATCTTCAATCCGCCGCGCATCTCTCGCCTTTTGCTGTGCTCCACTAAATGACAAAGTTACCGTGGCAATTAAAATCCCTATTACCGAAATAACTACCAACAATTCAATTAAGGTAAAAGCAAATTTATATTTCATCTTCATATTTTTTTAACATTTAATTATTTAGCGCAAACATAATACATTCTAGGATCTTTGGGATTGGTTATTCCACAATCTGTCCAACTTCGATGTAAATCCTCAGCCACCGTTGCTTCAGTCATCACGCCTACAGTAAAAGTATCTCCAGTTGTCCCTCTTTCATAATCATACACACTTAAATCATCTACCGCAGGCAGATAGTTACTGGCTTCATTTAATGTGGCTGGATAGCTTTGCTTGTCATTATAATACATCCTTAATGAATCTCGAATTTTGATCAAATCTTGTTTTTTTCGACTATCACTGGCTCTTTCTCTAGCCCCCATAAAATTAGGCACCACAATCACTGTCAATATACCAATAACCGCAATTACCACCAATAATTCTATTAACGAAAAAGCTTTTCTCATGCTAGACACCACTCCCTCCTCCGCACCTATTATTCGTACAATTCAAACCATCACAGCATTTTTTTGAAGAGAATGTATCACAATAACCACCTAAAGGAATACAAGTTGGTAATTCAATTCCCCCGCTACTACATTGACTATTCTTACAATTCAAACCATCACAGCATTTTAATGATGCATCACAATAAGCCCCAGCGGGCACACAGGCTGGCTGTTGACAAATACCCCCAACACAATTGGATTGTATATTACAACACGGCCATTTAGTACAACTTTCCCCGTCTGCAGCACACTGGTAGGTAGTTGGTAATGGACTAGCAGTCGGCTGTATTACCATCGTCGGTATAATTCCCGATCCAATCGGACTTAAATTACCATCATCATCAACTACCACATTTGGACTGACATAAGCCAAACAATAACTATCCGTATTGCCACCACAATCATAAGTCATCTCTTTTTGTTCATTCAAAAAACATTGCTTATCCTCAATATTTTCCATCTTGGCAAACAAGGCAAAACTCTTTCGCTCTTCATCAGTTTTATAACAGTATTCTGGAAATCCCTTAGTGTTTTCCTTAGGCATCGTTTTCATATAAATATAACCCTGATCAATAAATTCCTCACCCCATTTAATCGTTTTAGTGTTGACACCACTACCAACTATTATCTCACCTTGACTGCTTGCTGCTGGGAATTTTTTGTAATCTGCATAATACATCTGCAGTGCCTTGGACACCGAACTCAAGTCACCCTTACGAGCCACATCATTAGCTTTCTTTTTAGCTGTCCTAAATTGACTCACTGCAATCACCGTTAAAACACCCATAATCGCCACCACTACCAGCAACTCCACCAAAGTAAAAGCCTTCTTCATATAGTTAAAGATATCATATCTCTACGGTTTTTTATCAGGCTGATTGACATCGGTCAACCATGGTGTACTGGTAGCATCCGCAATCACTGTCGGCGAAATATTCGGATAATTCGGACTAGAAACTGAGTAGTTAGCCACTTCAGTAAAACCTTCCTCCATAGGTCCTTGATTATAAAGATTAGGGTCACTTTCATTTTCTAATTTAGCCATTATCTTAAACAGTTTTGGACAGTCTTCACTCCCGCTACCCGCACTAACAATTATCGGATAAGCTTCGCCGTCCGGGTCACAAGGCCATTTACTCAACCAAGGTTTAAAAAAATCCTGATTACAGTAACTTTTATCAAACATTTTATACAAATATTGATCATAATCGGGATAACACCCTTTGTCATTATAATAATCCTCAAACGCAATTTTTATTTTCTCCAAATCCGCTTTTCTCTCGGCATCTTGGGCCCTATTAACCATTGCCGCCGGTTTAAATATCCCCAAGGCAATTACCATTAAAATCATCAAAATTGCTACTACAATCACTATCTCCACTAAACTTATTGCTTTCTGTTGTTTCATATAAGCTATTGTAACCTTTTCTTAAAAAAATAAATTTATAATCTTTGCTCCCCAAAAATAGGCAATTATCGTTCCAAAAATTAAAAAGGGACCAAAGGGAATAGGGGAGTACTCTTTCTTTTTTTTACTGGCTATCAATCCTACACCAATCACCGCTCCACTGATAAAAGCCACATAAAAAGCCACTATAGTTTTAGGAAAACCTAAAAATAGCCCCATAAACACCGCCAACAAAGCATCTCCTTCACCCATCGCTTGACGACCTTTAATTTTAATTTTAGTTAACAACCATATAAACAGACCTGCTCCCAAAGCATTCCACCATTCACTTACCGACAGGCCCAACAATCTCCTTCTCAATTCAGCCAACACTATTAAAGGTATCGCCGTAGCATCCGGAATCATCATTTTTCGGATATCAAACACCGCCTCAAAGACCAACAAAGCCCATATACTCCATAAAACCAAAAGCATTATACCCCCCATTTGGAAAATGTAGCTTTGGCTATTGGTTATTACCAATATGATTCCCATCAATACTTCTACCACCGGATAATATCTAGGTAATTTTTTACCGCAACATCGGCTTTTCCCTCTATATGCTAAAAAAGAGAGTAGGGGAATGTTGTCATAAAATTTTAATGGCTTTTTGCAAAAATCACAAAAACTTCGCTGTTTTTTAAGAATCGACTGCCCATGCTCCACCCGCCACACTGCCATATTAATAAAACTCCCTACTGCCAATCCCAAAAGAAAGCAAACTAAATTCATAGCCTATTGTACAAAAAAAATTCCCCTCCTTTACTCAAAGGCGGGGATTAAGTGGTAGATTTAGTACCTTATTCCGGTACACACATCATATTGGCCCTACCAGGACCGGGTTGTAGACTCTCATTTTCAGTCCAGTTATCCACAGCGACACAATCACCACCGATGGAATTCAAAGAAGGAGGTGTAGCTTCAGTATTTAAACACTTGAGCTTCTCACCTTGAGCACCAGTTCTGTTTGCCTTAGCCTTCGGAATGAAACAGACATAATTCACATCATTTCCATTATGATACATATAAAGTCTATCAATAGCCTTTGCTGTAGCTGTAAATGGAGTCTTATTAGCAAAGGAACCCTTTATTTCCGAAGTATTAATCAATTCAGAGTTAGTATCGCCAACACCACCAGTTCCCAAAACTCCAAAGTTCCAAGTTTGACCCTCAGCAGCTATAGGTGTACCTTGTTGAACCCCTAATGTACCAGCATTCCAAGGATACATATTCTGAGAGGCAAAGTAGCGCTCGTAAGCACCCAAAACCTCAGCTGCATCGTTTTTAAATTGAGAATCACGAGCTTTATTGGTCTGTTCAATCGGATTAATAGTTGCCAATACTGCGACCGACAATATGGCAATCAAGGTGATAACTATCAATAGTTCCACCAATGTAAAAGCTTTTCGCATCATCATTTTTTAAAAAAAATTTATAACTAAGTTAATAACATTGTGGCATTTTTAAACGGAAGATGTCAAGGTATAGATAGGCATGATGACTGCAATCACCAAAAATCCTACACCAATACCTAAAATCACCATAATCAACGGTTCTATTGCCGCCGTTAAAGCCTTAACCGCTTCTTCCGCTTCTTTAGTAAAGTAATCCGAGACCTTCATTAATACCTCATCCAGTTTTCCTGTTGCCTCACCGGTGGAAATCATCTGATTCACAATCGGTGGAAAAATACCTGTATTCTCAAAAGACACTGCCACTGAAAAGCCTTTTTGCACCTTTTCCGCAATTTCTAAAAATGCTTTTTCATAAACCTTGTTTCCTGAAACTGTAGCCACAATCTTTAAAGCCTCCACCAAAGTAATGCCCGCCGTTAACAACATGGACAAGGTTCTAGTGGTATTGGCCAAAATTGATTTTTCATTTAACACTCCCATAATTGGAATCTTGAGAATGTAACCATCTCGACGAAAATGAAATTCCTGACTCTTCATAGCTATCTTGTAAGCCAAAAATAAACCCGCCCCTATCAAGGGAAACATAAACCACAGCTTTCCCACCCAACCAGAAACACTCATTAGTATCTGAGTAATCTTAGGCATTTGTGCTGTTCCAAAATCCTCATACATAGCCGTCATTTTAGGAATCACAAAAATCATCATCACAAAGGCCACAATCACCATGGCAATAATGACAATTACCGGATAAATCATTGCCCCTTTAACCTTACCTTGAAACTCACTTTGATTTTCCATCGTATCCGCCAATTTAGCCATTACCTCATCCAACACCCCCGCCTCTTCTCCTGCTGATACCGAGGCAATATAGGCTTCCCCAAAAATTTTTGTATGCGCTGACAATGATTTACCCAAAGGCATCCCCCCCCGAACCTCATCTAAAGTTTTACTCACAATATGTCCTAAGCCACTGCCCTCATCATATTGATTTTTCAAAAGCGCCAAGGCATCCGTCAGTGCCAATCCTGCTGTTAACATCGTCGATAATTGTCGAGTAAAAGTACTCACTTGTTTTAAATTAACTCTACCTTTCACCGCCTTGGTTAATTCCGAAAACATTCCTCCTGACTTAACTTCTATCGATAAAGGAATCAAACCATTATCTTTAATCGATTCCACCACCTCCTTTTGGTTCGACAAATCCAATTCACCTTTAATCAATTTGCCACTCCAATCTCTCGCCTTGTAAACAAACTTAGGCATTTCTTTTCAACATTCTTAAATTATTAAGAAACTCTTCCGGTTTTAAGGCAAAACTAGAGGCTAAACGTTCTTCCACCTTACCACTCTTAACCAATCTAGCTAATGACATTTCTAAACTCACCATTCCCTGATCAACTCCTGTTTGAATAATATTGTCAATCATAAAAGTTTTTCCCTCTCGAATAGTATTAGCCAAGGCCGGATTTGCCACTAATATCTCTGTCGCCACCATCCGCTGACCATCAATGGTCGGTATTAACCGTTGTGATACTATTGCCGACAATACCGATGCTAATTGCATTCTCACCTGAGCCTTACTACCTTCAGGAAACACATCAATAATTCTATCAATCGACTGAGCTGCTGAATTGGTATGTAAAGTTGAAAACACTAAATGTCCAGTTTCAGCCACTGTCAATGCCAATTGAATTGTCTCTAAATC
>Ga0116172_10004399_pt1 | contig 11466 bp, 6 predicted proteins | sample AD_UKC083_MetaG_FD_89799 | JGI IMG/M metagenome (GOLD analysis project Ga0116172, IMG submission 89799) | Active sludge microbial communities of municipal wastewater-treating anaerobic digesters from USA - AD_UKC083_MetaG | ecosystem: Engineered > Bioreactor > Anaerobic > Digestate | place: USA...
CTTGGGCGATACGTTTTACGAATTGTTATATACTCACGATTACGACATCGGCTCGATGTCGGACGCGACGAGAAGCAATATAACCGCGATAATATCCGGAACAGGCGTTTCTCATCCTTCTTTATTTAACTCAAAGAATTTAGCGGAGGACGTCGCCAACGGAACTATGAAGTCGGCTAACGACGCTTCATATAAAATAACTCCGGCGTCGGCCGTTTTCAGCATAAACGGTATTACCAATTTTACAGGATTTACCGCTCAAGTAAACGACCCGGCGTCGGCGAAATTATCATCGTCGACAATTCCGATAACTACCGGCGAAAATACGATAACAGGAATAAAACCGGGGAACTGGGAGTTAGTTATAACCATTGACGGCGGGATTGTATATCGAAGCGGAGTAGTCGCGCTATCGAGCGGAATGCCTTACAATTTTGGAGCTATCGACTTGTTGGTTTCCGATCCCTATTTTTTACCCGTTAATACGACTTTTGCTGCTTCTCTGGACGTTACTATCGACGTTTCCACTACCGGCGCGTCTATCTATTATACTACTAACGGCGTAGATCCTACAGAATCGGATACAAAATATACGGCTCCAATTAAAATAACAGGAACTACGACTTTTAAGGCAAGAGCTTTTAAGACAAATTATTTATCGTCAAATGTTATAACTAAAACATATACAAAGATCATAAGTTCTGCAATTGGAGAAAATCATCCTTCTACCGGCGCTTTTAGTCCTATGGATCTTAACGGCGAAACCGCGGGTTTTGGCTGGGCAACTCAAACGTGGGATTTAGGTTCGCATTTTGCCGGAACGGACGTTACTTTCGCAGTTTATTCCAAGAATGCGACCAAAGTGTTGCTGGAGATATATGAAACCGAAACAAGCTCGACTAATACTAATAAAGCGTATGGAACGGACGCTCGATACGACTACTGGATGGAAAAGGGCTCGGATAATATATGGAGAGCCAAAATAGCGGCGGTTCCTGAAAAAACATACTACGCGTTTAGAGTTTGGGGACCTAATTGGACGTTTAATTCTTCATGGACAAGAGGCAATTCGTCGGCAGGTTTTTTGGCGGACGTTGACGCTAACGGTAATAGATTCAATCCTAACAAGGTTGTATTTGACCCTTATACAAGGGAGATATCTCACGACAAAGAGTTTCCTGCAATGGCGGCGGCGGGCGAGAACGGCGGAATGTATGGAACAAGCGGAGCTGAAATAGACGCTGAGCATATCTATTCCGGACCTACTACTACGGGCGGAGTCTCTATAAATAGAAGAAACGTCGATACGGGCAGATGGGTTCCAAAAGGAATAGTCTTAAAACCAACCGGCAAAACTTTTACTAAACCGACTTTTGCTCAGGAAGCGTCGGTAATATACGAAGCGCACGTTAGAGGAATAACGGCGCATAGTTCAAGTTCAAATTTAGAGACTATTTTAAACGGAATGGAAGGTTTTGCTACGGTAGTAAACGTTCCGTCTCAATACAGGGGGACTTATAAAGGCGTCGCTTATCTGGCGAAATATCTTAAAGCGATAGGTATTAATACTATAGAGTTACTGCCCGTTCATGAAACTGAAAACGATATGCTTCCATTCGACGGCAGTCAACCGACTTTGGGGGGCGCTAAGAACTTTTGGGGATATATGACCTACGGATTTTTTGCTCCGGATAGAAGATACTCTTACGATAAATCTGCCGGCGGACCTACTTCGGAATTCCAAGATATGGTTCAAGCGTTAAACGCCGAAGGCATCAAGGTATTCTTGGACGTCGTATTTAACCACACCGGAGAGGGGGGCAACTGGGGACATATGAACGTTACCGGATTTGTCTCGATGGGGGGACTCGATTGCGCAGAGTATTATCATTTGATTCCGGGCGGAGATGCGAAAAATTGGCTTGTCGATGGAGCTACAGGTTGCGGCAACCAACTTAACTTTTCAAAAACCGTTAATCACAACTTAATAATGGACTCTTTAACTTACTGGATAGATAAAATGGGTATAAGCGGCTATAGATTTGATCTTGCCGCGGTAATAGGAAGAAAACCCGACCTTCACGCTTGGGAGCCTTCCGATACATATTGGGATAGGGTTAAAGCTTTCTACTCAGATCATCCTACCTTAACTGCAATGGCGTCTTTGGGCGCATCTAAAAGCGCGTGGATGATCGCCGAAGCGTGGGATATGTGGGGATATCCGGTGGGTATGTTCCCAAGCGGTTGGGGCGAATGGAACGGTAGATATAGAGACGCTATCAGAAAGTATATGAAAGGCGATACTTCCGGATACGACGGAGTTAGCGTAACCGACGCTTTTCACGGCGACTACAACCACTTCAACGATCAAGGGGGACCGCATAAGTCGATTAACTTATTAGTAGCTCACGACGGTTTCACATTAGCCGATCTGGTTAGTTACAATACAAAGATGAATACGACGCTTGGATGGCCCTTTGGACCGTCGGACGGCGGAAACGATAATAACGATAGTTGGGATTCTAACGGCAATCAAACGTTAAGAAGACAAAGGATAAGAAATTTCTGGACCTTCCAAATGTTTAGTCGAGGAACTCCGATGGTAGTCTACGGCGACGAGCTTGCGCGAACTCAAAACGGAAATAACAATCCTTACAACATCGATAGCGTTATGACCTGGAATAACTATAATATGATTGATAACGACGCTCCGCATACCGAATCTACAGGAAGCTCGTCGGGATATCACAATAATATCGGAACGGATGGAAAACTTGATAATTCGAACAATATATTTTTATTTTCGACTAATCTGATGAAACTAAGAAGAGATACGACTGCGCTTCACGCTAGCAATTATGCCGAAGAGATTGGTTACGCAAGCGAAACCGGCGGAACTTTATCGTCGGGGGCGAGAGCTATAAGAATATGGCGAGGCGATTTCCTAATATGCTCGAATATGTGGACTGAGACAATTAATTTTACATTACCGGCGTTAGACTCGGGATATTCATGGGTAAGAATAGTAGATACGGCGTCGTGGGCTGAATCGGATAATAACTACTGGGACGTAGAAGACGGCGCGGTTATCTCCGGAACTTACGGAGTTAACGCATGGTCTATCGCGGTATTTAAAAAAGCTTCGGTAGTCGAAACGCCGAATATTAAAACGACGCAGGGCTTTAGCGGAACTTTTACAGTTACCGCTACCTGCGCTACTCCGGGGGCTACTATCAGATATACTATCGACGGAACAGAGCCGATAGAGACAAGTCCTGCGTTTACAAGTTTCGATATAACGTCGACTACGACCTTTAAAGCGAAGGCGTTTAAAGGCGGCATGAGATCGTCTAATACGGCGACGGCGGTCTACTCCAATACTTCCAAGGTAGAAAAGCCGGTATTGTCTCTCGGTAGTTCAAAATTTTGGAACGAAGTAACTATATTTGCCTTTACGGATACCACAGGCGATACCATATATTATACGCTGGACGATACAGATCCTACGACGGACGATACGGAATTTCCTTCGACAGGCGTTACGATAAACGCGACCGATACGCTAAAAGTAAAAGCGTTTAAAACGGGATTAACTCCTTCCGATACGGTTACCGCTACTTATACAAAACAAAGCGATACCTCTTATACTGAAGATCCGTATGGAGTAATGCTACAGGGATTTCACTGGGATAGCGCAAGCGATAGTAAAAACTGGTATAATACCGTTAGAGGCAATAAGACGGATATTAAAGCCAACTTTGAATATATCTGGCTACCTCCGCCGAGTTCTACTCCGAGTTTTTCTAAGCAAGGATATATTCCTAAAGCTCTTAACGATCTCAATTCTTATTACGGGTCGGCCGCAGAGCTAGAACAGTTGATTAGCGACCTATCGCCCGATACTAAAGCTATCGCCGATATAGTCGTCAATCATAGAGGGGGAACGAGCGGTTGGGGCGACTTTGAGAATCCAAGGTGGGACGAGGATTACGCGTCTATCGCTTCCAACGACGAGGGCTTTACCGACGTCAATTCGGATATGTATAATTGGAGCGGTCCGAAAGGCGCACCCGATTCCGGAGAAAACTATGCCGCCGCGCGAGACTTAGATCATACTAGCGCCAACGTTCAGAAAGGTATTGAAACTTGGATGAATAGCGTCCTAAAAGACGCCGGATTTGTCGGTTGGCGATACGACTACGTTAAAGGGTTTGACGGAAAATATGTCGGTCGATACAATACCAAGACAAGCGCCGCTTTCTCTGTCGGAGAATATTGGCCTACAAGCGGGTTTAACGCAAACGATTGGTCGACGGCAATAAATAGCTGGGTTGGAAGAACAACTATTGACGGAGGACAAAGATCAAGAGTATTTGATTTTGTTTTAAAAGGCAATCTTAACTACGCTTTTGGATATTTCGCGGCGCCGTCTGAAGATAAAACCGATAGTTACTGGAATATGGCGCTACTGGCGGATAGTTCTAATATATTCAGATCGCATCCTGCCGACGCGGTAACTTTTGTCGATAATCACGATACCGGCAGTTCGCAAAGACATTGGGAACTTGACCCCAACGACGTTCCTCTCGCTTATACGTTTATACTGACTCATCCGGGGTATCCGTCTGTCGCATATCAGCATTATTTTAGCTCGACTCCGGTAGCCGGAACGTCCAAAACTTTGAAGCAGCACATAGAGTATCTTATTCAACTTCGAAAAGATGTCGGTATAAGATACGACGCTTCGACAAGCAATGGTAAACTTACCATTTTAGCTTCGACGACTACAAATTACGCGGCTAAGATAACCGGCAATAACGGAGAGATAGTCGTTAAAATCGGCGGAGACAGTTGGAGTCCGACGGGCGAGGGTTACGACGGCAACTCTCCGATCTATTACGGTACTAATTTTGCTATCTGGAAAAAAGGAGTCGCCGGACCGAAATTTAATTTCTATATTAAAGTTCCCGATTGGGCTAACAATGCTCAACCGGTAATATCTTATAACGGCAATGGAACAAACGTAACAAATTCCGCCGACTTTACAAAAGTCAACGACGCTCTAGCTTGGAATCATCCGAATCAATGGGCTAAACTTACGACAACGGTTAGCGATCCAACCGGAACAATATACTTTATGTTCAAATTTTGGCAAGGTAGCGATGAAAATCAGATTTACGCCGCAGATAATGGAACGAATTGGTTTGCCGAGACTACAACGACCGGCAATATATTTGTAGATTGTACAAGTCCGACGTTTATTTCAGGAACCGGTCCTAAGAAATTCTGGATCGATCCATCTTCTAAAGTTACCGACAAGTCGCCTTACGCCGGTCTCGATAGTTTGACCATATCTAGTGGAACTCTAACTCCTACTTTTTCAAGAACTACTACTTCCTACGCGGCGATGGTTGCAAACGACGTTTCCTCTATAACTTTTACGCCGACTGCGACTTTCGCGACAAACTCTGTTATAAAACTATACGATGCAAGTACGGATACCACGACCGACGTCAATTCGGGAAGCGCCTCGACTTCGCGCAACCTAGCCGTTGGAGCTAATACGTTCAAACTAACTTGCGAAGTTGCAGACGATTCGACGATCAAAAATACTTATACGGTTGTGATAACAAGACAAGGCGCGTCGGGATATACAAACACAATAACGCTCGACGGAGCAGCTTCAGATTGGGATTCTGCAAAAGAAAAATTTACAATATCTGATACTAAAGAGCTCTATGTAACGTGGGATACTGATAATATTTATTTTGCATTCAACAGCGAAGCCATGAATGTTACCAATAAAGTTTTTTATGTCGCTTTAAATACTTCTGATACGTCAAACGATGGAAGTACGGCTATACCTTACGAACAATGGTTTACCGGAAGTACGGTAAATACTCCTATAAAAGTAAAATATGTTTATTTCTTTAAGTGGAACTCAGGTATTGAAAAGTATAAATTAACATACTCATCGGGGGCTTGGAGCGGTAGAACTTCTACTACTGAAACTGCAGAATTTTCGACAGGGACATTTTCAGAATATAAGATACCAAGGTCTTCTATAGGAAATCCATCAGGAAAAATATACATTATGACATACGCAAAATATTTAGATGGTAATGGCGGATGGGGCAATTTATTTGGCTCGGCGCCTTTAAATAGCGTTGCAACCGGGCCGAATGACAAAACATTAACAAAATATTATCAATTTGACCTTTCGTCTACTTCTGATCCGGTATCGCAAAATCCGGTAAGACCATAAAAATCTTATTTAAAACGGCGGGGAGCGAGTCCCCGCCGTTTTGTTTGTCAATCAATCCCAACTCATTCTAACTCAAAATCCGCGGTCTCAACAGTTTTTATACATTGGCTGTCCGAGCAGGCGATAGCCGTTATAGTCGAGGACAAAAATTTTTTAATATTGGGGTTGGCAAATTCAATTTCAACTCTATTTTTATTTCCGTCGTTTTGTTTTGCGCCATTAAGTTTTATCGAATTGGGCGAAAGTTTGCAGCCGTCGGAGAGTTTAAATTCTATATCCAGCGTCGGATATCCTTCTCCGTTTAAATAAAATCCGCTTTTGGGTTTCAACGAAAAAAAGAGATCGTATTTCTCGCCGTTTTTGATAGAATAATATTCGACGGAATAGTATTTTTTCTCAATTGTTTTAATATTTTCAGGAACTTCGTTAGAGATAGTCGAGCCGGGAGTCAAATTTTTATCTATTATCTCTTTAAAGAAGTTATAATCCCTTTTACCGTCTATTTCTTGTAAAATATTGTTATTTTTATCGATAATAAAAGTTTTGGGAAGCGAGCCGATCTCGATATTTCTGAAATTCGACTTTATCCCGTAGACGATAGGGTAGTTGATTTTCAGGAAACCGCATATCTTTTTCATAAGATTTAACTCTGACGGACTATCCAGAGACGCTCCGACGATCAGCAGTCCGTCGTTTTTATATTTGTCGAAAAGTTTGACAAAGTCCCTCATCTCCTCTTTGCACGGCGAGCAGTAAGTCGCCCAATAGTTGAGAATAAGCAGATCAAACTCTTTATTCGAGATATACTCCTCGATATCAGAGTCGGTCAAACCCGTCGGGTCGTAGACGGCTCCGGTCGGCGTCTTATTTTTACAACCAAGTAACGATAAAAATACCGATACCAAAATAAGCGATACGATTAAATTCTTTTTCATAAAATATATACCTCCAAGATGAATTCTTCCGAGCGGGGGTAGCGGTCAAAGACCGCTACCCCCGCTCAAAAAATGATTTTTCCCGAGCTTTACGACGCTCAAACCGCCGGCGTTCGGAAAACGATTTATATTCAATTGACGCATATGCGTCGCTTATATTTTTACTTCCAGACACTTTGTCGGGCAGACTTTAACGCACTCAAAGCATCTAACGCACTCAAGCGAGTTTGGATTTTTAGTAACTTCTATGTTCATCGGGCAAGCTTTTTCGCACTTTTTACAATCGACGCATCGATTTTTATCGAGATTTAGTTTAACGACGCTGATTTTGTTAAAAAGTCCCCAAATAGCCCCCAACGGGCATAAGGTTTTGCAAAAACTTCTTCTGGAGATAAAAAAAAGTATAATAAATATTCCCAATATAGAGAATTTTATTATCGAAATATAACTTACCGTTTCTCTCAGATTTGCGTCGATAGCGAGAAGCGGGATTCCGGCCGTAAGAGTTCCGGACGGACAGATATATTTGCAAAAGAGCGGACTTAACAGCGCAATATCAAACGCGAACGTCGGCAGAATTATTACGAATAAAGCGAGCGTAATATATTTGATATATTTTGAGAATTTAGGGAGCCGAATGTTTATCTTAAAAATTTTATGTATAAGGTCTTGAATAAATCCGAACGGACATATCCAACCGCATGCGATCCGTCCGCCGATTCCGCCGATTAACCCCAAAAATCCGATAATATATAGTCCTGCAAGGTTTATCTTTTCGCCCAAGCTAAATTTCATAGATACGTCGTTTAACCAGAATTGTAGAGCGCCGATAGGGCAGGAACCGACGGCGGAGGGGCAGGAGTAGCAATTAAGCGCCGGTATGCAGACTCTTTTCAAGCCGGATTGACTGATCGCCGCCTTTTTTGCCGATATCGATTTGACTAATACCGCTATATCGGAATTGAGAATTATAAGGAAAAAAAGTTGTACGTATGTTTTAAATTTAATAAATTTGTAAACGATATTTTTCATTTATCCGATTCCAATACATTCCAGGCAGAGTCTTATCGCCTTTTGGTATATGCCGTTTCCCAAATCCCCCCAAATTACTCCGACTATAATTAATAGCGCCGAGATAATCAATATAGCAATTTGTACTTTGTTTATATTCATTATTGTTCTTCCGGCATTATTTTTCCAAACGTTTCGTTATGGTTTGCTCGTCTATTAATTCAAAGACTTTAGTAAATTCTGCGGTAAGTTGTTCGGCTTTTTCCTCGAAATCGTCTAAAATAATGTTATCCGCAGTTTTTATTCTTATGATTATTGAAGTTTCGATAGTCTTCTCAAAGAGTATTTTTTTATTAATTTCAACGGATTGAGCCAAATTATCTTCAAAATATTCCGGAACGTTTTTAGACTCGTCTGTTCTTATCTTTATAGATTGATACCTGACGTTTCTCTTCTGATTGTTATTTAGAGCGGAAGATATTACTATAGAGCCGTTTATTGTAAGGGCGATAAACGGTTTATTTTCATTTTTATCAAATAAGTCGGTCTCTTGATCTATTCCGTAACTATTTGTTATGTTGTCAAATTCTTCATACTTTTTCATCCAGTTATCGAGCATAACGTCGTATTCTATGCCGTTTTTCTCCGCTAATTTCTTTATACTTTTTGAATAATTTTCAGGTATAAAATTACTATTCATTTTGTTTCCTCCAAAAAATAATATTAATAGAATTATATTTTATTTTTTCATTTTTTTCTATAAAAAAAAAATTTTTATTTATATTGACATTTTGAATGAAAAAACTGATAATAATTTATCAATTTAAAAATTATTAAAAAAATATTATGGAGAAGTCTTATGCTTAAAAAATTTTTTTTCCTCTTGCTAGTTATAGTTTTAATTTTTAGTTGCAAAAAAAACGATGCCGGCGAAACCGCAGATAACAACGCGTCCGCCGATAATAATTTGAAAATATATAACGCAACGCAATATGTTAAAGAAAATGGTGTATATGTTTTTACCAACGAATCGGACGTCGAAAAACAGATAAAAGATTTGGATAAAGACAAATATCTGTATCTGACCTTTGGAAATAAGGTAAACGTAGTCGATTCAAAAAAAATTGGAAAGGACGAATATTTTAAGATACAACTTCCCGATACGACTGTTTATTGGGCAAAAAGAAGTTTTTTTGCGGAAAAATTGATTACTATAAATCAAACCGACGTTTTATGTTACAGGCAGCCCGATCTAGACTACGCGACTACGATCAAACTGCAACCGGGAGATTTTGGTATTTACGTTAAAGAGCTTAACGATTGGATATGCGTGGAATTTCGCGCGTACAGACCGGTAAAAGCAGACGGGGAGAGAAAATGGGTCGGCGGTCCTTATTGGATAAAGACCGGTTACACCGACGATATTATGACGGCAAAACAGGCTTATTATCTTTATCTTGCGTATTACAACAGTCTGATAAAAAATAACGACGTTTTGGCTCTGGAAAATTTGAATAGGGGATTGACGATAACTAACAACGAAGATACGGAGATAACCTACGTTATAAGAGATATGATAAGGGAAATTTCTCCGGATTCCGATACAAACGAACCTCCAAAAGACGAAGTTACAGATAGCGACAATGTTGAATAAATTATGATTTATAATTTCAAAAACGGCGGCTTGGATTTTTCCAACTCCAACGTTTATTTAATGGGCATACTAAACGTTACGCCCGACTCGTTTAGCGACGGAGGAAGTTTTGTCGATATAGATAAAGCGCTTTTCCACGTAGAAGAGATGATTAGGGACGGAGCGAGTATAATCGACGTCGGCGGAGAGTCTACGAGACCGTTTATCTCTCCGACGTCGCAAAACGAGGAACTTGACAGAGTTATTCCGGTTATTGAAAAGATCAATAAGAATTTTCAAACGATTATATCCATAGACACATACAAAAGCGCCGTTGCAAGAGAAGCAGTTAAAAATGGGGCTGAAATTATAAACGACATAACCGGCTTTGTAGACGACGATATGATCAAAGTCGCAAGCGAATATAAAACTGCCTGTATTGTTATGCATATGAAAGGAGATCCCTCTAATATGCAAGAGGCTCCGGTTTACGACGATATACTCGGCGAAATCAGCTCTTTTTTGAATTCTCAGGTAGCCAAATTGAAATATAACGGCATTCATAATATCATAATCGACGTCGGATTCGGATTTGGCAAGTCTCTTGAGGATAACTATTTTTTATTAAAAAATCTCACTTTTTTTAAACGAATGAATTTGCCGATACTGACCGGCGTTTCAAGAAAATCCATGATAGGTAAGTTGCTCGACGTTCCTCCAAAAGAGAGGGACGTTTCTACCGTAGTTTTGAACGCTATAGCCGCTCTAAACGGCTCTTCGATATTGAGAATACATAACGTAAAAGAAAACAATAATTTATTAAAAATTTTGAAAAAATATTTGGAAATTAGTTAAACTTGTAAAAATAGAACTATTTTCTATACTTCTTAACGTGATCGCTTATATAAGTTAGATTATATCCGGATCTGATTAGTTCGCTAATTAGCAGGTCAAAGTCGTCGTATAACCATTCGTCTCTCGTTTTAAAATTATTACCGGCCGATAAGAAAATAACCTGCCCGGGTTTGAGATTTTTCAATATATTATCTATTACCTGAGAATTTGTAGGATAATAATTATTTCGGCTCTGATAATCGTTTTTATCCACCCAATCAAAGCTGTCGTAATTGTAAGATATATATCTGTATCCGCTATCGTTTGCAAATTTTATGATAGTTTCGTTAGAATAAAACATAGGAGCGTGCCAATACGGAGCAAAATTTTTACCCGTAAGATTAAAATATTTTTCTTCGTTAGCGGATAATCCTTGTCTGATAAAATTTTTATCAATAAGAATATTTTTGTCCGTTAAATTAATATCGTATTGAAAAATATTTGAAATTTCAACGTCGAAAGTAGATATTATTTTAGTTATAGTTTTGTTTATATCTATAAAATTTCCATTAATAAAGAAATTAAGAGGAATCTTGTAGTTATGAAGAGTTTTTAAAATAGGGTAGACTCCTTCCGCGGTTTTTATACAGTCTATAGCCAATGCGATTTCATATTTTTCAGTATTCGGACTATAATAAAATTTATAATCTAATTCAATTTCGGGCTGATATAACTTGTATTTTAAATTGGGAATTCCGGTTATTTCAATCTGCTTCCCAGAATAGAGA
>Ga0116172_10004407_pt1 | contig 11453 bp, 10 predicted proteins | sample AD_UKC083_MetaG_FD_89799 | JGI IMG/M metagenome (GOLD analysis project Ga0116172, IMG submission 89799) | Active sludge microbial communities of municipal wastewater-treating anaerobic digesters from USA - AD_UKC083_MetaG | ecosystem: Engineered > Bioreactor > Anaerobic > Digestate | place: USA...
TCAAAATTCAGTGTTTGCTGCCCATCGGATAGCGCTCTTTCGGGTGTTTGATGAACTTCAAGTAGTAGCCCATCCGCCCCTGCCATCACTGCTGCCAACGACATAGGCTCTACATATTCCCTAACCCCTACCCCATGCGATGGATCGCAGAAAACCGGAAGGTGGCTTTTATCCTTTAAGTAGGGTATAGCGTTGAGATCTAGGGTATTCCGGTATTCCTTCTCGAAAGTTCTTATCCCCCTTTCACAAAGAATTATCTTTTCGTTTCCACTCGAAAAGATATACTCGGCAGATGATAGGAACTCGGGTAAAGTAGCCGACATACCCCGTTTCAGCAAAACAGGCTTGTCAATTTTCCCAAGCGCATCCAGCAAGTTAAAATTTTGCATGTTGCGCGTCCCCACCTGAAAAATATCTACGTACGGGTACATCTGCTCAAGCTGCGAAACCTGCATAACCTCTGTTACTATTTTTATTCCATTTTGATGGCAGTGCTTTGAAAAAAACTTTAGGGCATCAATCCCCAGGCCGCGAAAGGCGTATGGAGAACTCCTTGGTTTGAATACTCCGCCCCGCATAAGCCTGATGTTATGCTGCTTGAGGAATTCTACTGTTTTTACAACCTGATTCTCATCCTCTATGGCGCAAGGCCCAGCTGCTATGTAGAAGTTGTTTCTTGAAATTACAACCCCATCGTCTAGGTCAATCTCTGTGTTAGCTACTCTCCACTGCCTTGAAACCAAAGGATTCGGATCGGTTATGATATGAACATCACTCACCCCAGAAAGACGGCCAATTATTCTGATGTCAACCTCGGCATTGCCCATACACACCAGGTAGTACCGGTTGAATGTTTTAACTGGAGTAGGATGGTAGCCCATTTTTTTAACTGCTTCTAGAATGAAATTTAACTCGGAGGTGCTGCAGTTTTTATTAAGCTGAATTAGCATGGCAATAAATTTAGCTTGATACTCTAACCTTACGAATAAATTGCGATGTTACGTCTTCGAAATCAACACATGAAGCAATGCTTTTTAAAAAAGCACTTCCAATAATTGCTCCATCGCAAAAACTTGTGGCAAATTCAAATGTTTCGGCATTGTGTATTCCAAAGCCAACCAGTATGGGATTGCTGAGATTTAAGTTTTTCAAATGCTTCAGATATTCAGCTTGAGGACTGCCAAATACAGCTTCTTTTCCGGTTGTTGACGATGTGCTAACCGCATAGATGAAGCCATCGGAGAGCTTGTCTATCAGCCTCATTCGTTCATCTGAAGTGGATGGACAAACAAGGGAAATGAACGGCAGCGAATAGCGCTGAAAAGTTCTCTGGTAGCTGGCTTGATATTCCTCCAGGGGCAGATCGGGAATTATAAGTCCGCTAATACCAACCCTGCTGGCGTGTAGGCAGAATTTTTCCACTCCGTACTGCAGGATGGGGTTAAGGTATCCCATAAGCACTAATGGGATTCTCACCTGCCTGCCAATTCTTTGAAGCTGCTCAAAAAGTATGGCAATACTCATGCCGTTGGCAAGCGCTACGCTGCTGGTGTTCTGAATTACGGGCCCATCGGCCAACGGATCGGAATAGGGTATTCCAACCTCAACCAAATCGGCACCAGCATCCTGCAGGGCCAAAATAAGCTTGTTGGTTGAATCGAGCTGGGGGTAACCAGCCGTAATGAAAATGGATAGAATTTTTTTTCTTCCTGGCTGCAACAATTCCCTTAAGCTACTCATAGGTTAACGAATTTGGAGTATGTTTTCTATAATTCTCACTGTAGGTTTCCATGTCTTTATCGCCGCGACCCGAAAGGTTAACCACAACGATATCGTTTGGCTTAAAACTTAACATCGACAAGGCAGCAAGGGCATGTGCCGATTCCAGAGCAGGTATAATGCCTTCAGCTTGCGCCAACTCGAAAGAGGCGTTTAAGGCCTGTTCGTTTGTTACTGCAAGGTATCTGGCACGTTTGGTTTTATTAAGGTAGGCATGAAGAGGCCCAACCCCCGGGTAATCAAGTCCGGCCGATAAGGAGTGAGCCTCCAATATTTGGCCATCATCATTTTGAAGGAGTAGGGTTTTACAGCCGTGAATTATACCCTCAGAACCTTTCGAAATGGTTGCGGCGGTTTTGAACGTATTAACGCCCTCGCCTGCTGCCTCAACTCCAACCAGCTCTACTTCCTTGTCCTGAATAAAATGGTAGAATGCGCCGGCGGCATTGCTACCCCCGCCAACGCAGGCAATAACACAACTTGGTTTTTCAACACCCTCCTGTTCAAGCAGCTGGGTTCTAATCTCACTACTTATAACCGATTGAAATCTTGCCACCATATCGGGATATGGATGGGGTCCAATGGTTGAACCTATAAGGTAATGGGTGTTGTGAGGGTTGTCAATCCAAAACCGAATTGCCTCATTTGTAGCATCCTTAAGGGTTTGACTTCCAGTTGTGGCAGGAATAACAGTGGCACCAAGCATTTTCATCCTCAAAACATTTGGTTGTTGACGCTCAATATCCTTTACCCCCATAAAGACAGTGCATTTCAGCTTCATCAAAGCGCACATGGTGGCAGCTGCAACTCCATGCTGACCGGCTCCTGTTTCGGCAACTATGTGGTTTTTGCCAAGGCGTTTTGCAATCAGCATTTGCCCAACCACATTATTCAGCTTGTGAGCACCGGTATGGCATAAATCCTCACGCTTAAGATAAATTCTTGCTCCTTTCACTAGCGAAAGATTCCGGGCAAGGTAAAGTGGTGTTGGTCTCCCGACATAGCTGGTAAGCAACTCGTTGAACTCCTTCCTAAAATCTTCGGAGCCGATAATGTTAAGGTAGTTTTGCTGCAGCTCATGGATGTTGGCATACAGCATTTCGGGGACATATGCCCCGCCGTAGCTACCGTAATAACCTCTGGAATCTGGGTGGTTTGTCATTTTCTACTCAATTTATTAACAAATGTGTTCAGTAGCTTTATATTTTTTGAACCGGTTTCATCTTCAAATCTGCTGTTGATGTCAACTGCATGTAGCTGCGGGTAGCTAAGCCTATTCAGGTAGCTGGCATCTCCGGGTGCAATGCCCCCGCTAAGGAAAAATGGTGTATGCAAATAGTAGCTTGAAAGCAAACTATGGTTAAACTGCCGACCGTTACCCCCAGCATGCCTTCCCCTTGTATCGAATAAAAAAAACGCACAGCAATCCTGGTACTGCTCAAGATTTAAGGGCAATGCATCGTTAATCATAAATGCTTTTATTACTGGAACATATCTTTGAATTTCCCTACACTGCTGTGGATTTTCGCTTCCGTGGAGCTGAGCATGGGTAAAGCCGTACTTCTCAACCAGGCTTATCACTGTCCGGGTGGGCTCATCAACAAAAACGGCAACCCTACCTATATGCTTGGGAATAAGGTTAAAGGAAATTTGAGCAACCCGCTTGGAAATGTCTCGTGGAGAGGCTGGATGAAATATAAACCCCAGGTAGTCCGGGTTTAGCTGTACGATTGCAGGAATGTCGCACTTTTCAGTAATGCCACAAATCTTCAGCTTCATGCCATTGAATCTTTAACATTATGCCACAATTCCGTTTAAAGTCAAAGTATTTAACCTGTTGATAAATGCCTGGCAAGCCTTACCGGGGTTAGCTTCCCTCATAAATTTTTCGCCAATCAAAAAGCCGTTAAAACCCACATTCTTCATTGAAAGCAGCATTTCGGGCGAGGTAATCCCGCTCTCTACCACTTTAGCTACATCACCGGGAAGGTCTGAAATAAGAGAAGCTGCATGGTTAATGCTCACATGAAAGGTGTTAAGGTTCCGGTTGTTGACGCCAACAATTGATGCCTGCGGGGGAAGCTTATCAATACTTTTGCGGGAATGAACTTCATGGAGAACTTCGAGTCCAAGCGATGAGGCTATGGCCGAAAGTGCAACCAGCTCTTTCTTTGTCAAAATTTCAGCAATTAGCAGGATGGCATCGGCACCGATACTTTTTGATTCGACTACCTGGTACTCGTCAATAACAAAATCCTTACGAAGAATTGGGCAGTAGTTAAATTTTCGAGCGGCAATAAGGTCGTCGGAAGTGCCCCCAAAGAACTCCCTATCGGTCAGGACCGAAAGGGCTGATGCCCCGGCCTGCATGTAGTGCAGGCAAACCTGTTCGGGTTTGGCAAACTCGTTGAGGGTTCCTTTTGATGGCGATTTTCGCTTAAACTCGGCTATTATCCCGTTCAAGTCAGGGCGCATGATGTAGGTTTTTAGCGAAAGGGGTGGAGTGTTGAAGTAAATGCTTCTTTCGAGCAACTTCATTGGATATAGCTCCTTTTTTTCGGCTACCTCACGTTTTTTACATGCTACAATTTCGTCTAGTCTGTTCATGGTTCACTGCATTGCCAGTAATCGTTTTAACTGCTCCATTGCTCTACCCGACTCTATTGATTCCTGTGCCTGATGGGCTGCCTCGGTAATTGAAATCCCCTTAAAACAGCTAATGGCTAGAGCCGAGTTGGCAATGATTATGCTAATTTTACCCTTATCGGCTTGGTTTCCCAGCACCGAAAGGAATATGCCGGCCGATTCCTCCACAGTGGCTCCTCCAGCAGCACACGAAGGGCTTAGCCTGCTAAACCCAATACTTTCGGGCGAAAAACACTCATCGCCCATCTTAGAAAACACTTTCACATCGCTGGTGAGGGATATTTCGTCGTACCCGTCGAGACTATACACCACCCTGTAGTCGGTCAGGCATCGGTTGAAAAGGTAGCTGAACATCCTGCCGACCTCGGCATTAAACACTCCGCTAAGCTGGTATTTAGGACGAGCGGGGTTTATTAATGGCCCAAGCATGTTAAAAAAGGTTTTCACGCCAAGCTGCCGCCTGACAGGGCCAATAGCCTTAAGCGCAGGATGAAACAGGGGGGCATGCAGGAAGCAAACATTGGTTTGCTCAATTTCGCGCTTCAGCTTATCAGGGTTGCTGCTAAAACTATAGCCGAGGTATTCCATTATATTGGACGATCCGGTTATTGACGAAGCGCTATAGTTGCCATGCTTGGCAACAGGAACGTTGGCTCCGGCTACAACAAAAGTTGATGCAGTGGAAATGTTGAAAGTGTTTTTCCCATCACCACCAGTGCCGCAAAGGTCAATTACCTCCCCGTTAAGTAGCTTTACCTCCTGCGAAAGCTCAAGCAGCGCCTCCCGGAAGCCTATAAGTTCATCCAGGCTAATGCTCCGCATAACATACGCCGTAAGCACAGCTGACATTTGCGCCTCATTCACCGCGCCACCGGCAATGCCATGCATAAGGTCTCTTGCCTCTAAATGGCTCAATCGTTGCGACTCCAGCAACTTGTTAAGAATACTTTTCAACTCCATAAATCTGATACTTTTCTGTTTAGCTGCGCTTTAAAAAGCTGAAACAATAATTTTCAGAGCACCCTTGGCTGCCTATTTTAAAACTGACCTAGCCAGTTGAACACTACCTGCTTACCCATGGGGGTAAGAATGGACTCGGGGTGAAACTGAACGCCACAAACATCAAAATTCTTAGAGCTTAGCGCCATGATTTGGTTGCTGCTGTCGGTTGCCTCTATCTTGAGACCGTCAGGAAGAGTTTCCCTGTCAACAATCCACGAATGGTAGCGCCCACCCTCGAATGGACTGGGAATGCCCTGAAAAATGTAGTGGGGTGGGGAGCAAATGTTGATTGGGGTTGCCACACCGTGGTAAACGGTTCGGGTGTTTAGCAGCCTACCTCCAAAAGCCTCGGCAATGGCCTGCATGCCAAGGCAAACTCCAAAAATTCGCTTCGACTTTGCGTAGGTTTTCACTATAGCCGGCATGTTTCCAGCTTCGGAGGGCAAGCCCGGCCCCGGCGATACAATTATTCCATCATACTTGTTAACATCCTCAACCATCAGCTGGTCGTTGCGGAAAACCTCAACCTTATGCCTCCCGAATTCCCGGACATAGTGAAGCAGGTTGTAGGTAAACGAATCGTAGTTGTCGAGTAGTAGAATTAGCGCCATAGTCAAAATTGATTAAATTACTTTTGGGTTTTCACGCATTTTAATTTGAAAAATTTACTGAAGCCTTATCAACAGCCATTCTGAGGGCAGTAACTTTTGAGTTAACCTCGGCCAGCTCGCCTTCGGGGGTGGAGCCATTAACAACACCTGCCCCGGCTTGATACTTAAGAACTCCCATCTTGCTAAGAAAAGAACGAATGATGATTGCATGGTTGAGGTTGCCATCTAATCCGATAAACCCCACAGCACCACCAAATATTCCACGCGGGCCGGGTTCAATCTCGCTAATTAACTGAATAGCCTTGTACTTGGGTGCTCCACTTAGCGTCCCTGCAGGAAAGGTTGAAGCCATCAAAGCGTAAGGACTGTAGCTGGTCGACAATGTTCCCCTGACATTTGAAACCATATGAACCACATGAGAGTAGGTATATATTTCCCTGTACTTTTCAACAGTAACGTTGTGCGCATACCTGCTCAGGTCATTTCTTGCCAGGTCAACCAACATGCAATGCTCCGAATTCTCCTTTGGGTTTTGTAGCAAATTGGCAGCAAGTGCTTTATCCATATCTGCATTACCTGTCCTTACTGCCGTACCGGCAATAGGGTTAATGGTTGCAATGCCGCTATTTACCTTTAGGTGAGCCTCTGGTGACGAGCCAAAAATTCTATAGTTAAGGTAGTCGAGGTAGAAAAGGTAGGGGGAAGGATTTATGGAGCGTAGCGCCCTGTATACATTAAAATCGTCTCCACTAAAACCCCTGCTGAATTGTCTAGCCAGCACTATTTGAAACACGTTCCCACGTGCACAATGTAATTTTCCTTGCTCAACCATAGCCATAAACTGCTCATCGCTCATATTCGACTCTTCCTCAGCGGCGGCCACAAATGGGAAAACAGGCGCATTCCTGTTGGCCAGAAGCGAAAGCACCCTGTCTCCTATAGCATTCATCCCCGGTGCAGTATATTCAACAAGCGTCAGGGTGTTGTTAAAATGGTTGAAAGCTAGAATAACCTGGTAGAAATCATACCTTAACAAGGGAATTGAATCGTCAAGGGTATTAATATTGACGCTGTCAAAAAGGTTGACGGCATCATAGGCCGTAAACCCATAAAATCCGGCTGTTTCCGGATGGATGTTTGAACCCTCAAGAGTAAAACTTTTAAAAAAGGAGTCAACGAAAGCGATAATTTCTGCATCCTTAAGCGTATGTTCCTCCCGTTGTTGGTTTATAAAGTAAGTATAAGTGCGGCTTTTGCCAACCTCGATCCCGGCAAATGGCTGCAGGCATATGTAGGAAAAGGCTTCACTCCTGGTGCTGTAGTCTGGACACTCAAGCAGAAGGCATTGTGGAAAAATATCTCGCAGCCTAAGGTAAATGCCGATTGGCGTAAACGTATCGGCTTGCATTTCCACCGATTTAATCATTAAGGGTACTGTTCGCATAGCTATTGAAATTTGTAAAATTTGAAAAATAAAAAAGCCCGCTGTGTTAAGCGGGCCTCCATTAATTCTTCCTACTGGTTTACATTACGCACTCAGGGGTACAATGGCCTTAACACAGCGACATAACTTGCTGCACCACCACCAACACTGAATGCTATTTATGATTATCATATAGTCATAACTTTTACCAGGTGCAATATTAAGTACTTTTGCTATTCGAAGCAATTATTTTTAAATTTTTTTTCAAAAAAAATACATTTCATAGTTTTTTGACTTATACTTGCAAAAAATAGGTGAACATGAAAGGTTTCTGCACATATCTCTATGCCGGTTTTTACTTCTACTTTTACTGCAAGGTAGGGTCTGGTTGGCGTATGTGCTGAGCTAAAGCATAACATCCACGAAATCAGACCCCGAGTAGCATCGGGGTTTTTTATTAGCCGTTTAGGTGAAAAAGTAAACGGTTGCTACATAAAGAAATTAGGGCACGCAGGACTAAGACTAATTTATAGGGAAATGGCCGCAAATAATTCTATATTCTCCTTTTACTACTTCTACTACTTCAACCACATTAACCCCGGGGCCAGGTGCATATTTTAGAAATCTAACGCATAACACAAAACTGAAGGCCCCGGAAACGGGGCTTTTTTTATGAATGTATGATTTAAAAATTGAAAGCAATGTACCAAACGGTAGCAATTCAAGGCATTAAGGGATCGTTCCATCACCAGGCTGCAAGGGAATGCTTTGGGTTAGATTGTACAGTTACTGAGTGCCTCACATTTACAGATCTTGTTGAAACCGTATTAAGCGGAGTGGCCGGATACGGCATAATGGCTGTTGAGAATTCTTTGGTTGGAGCCATCCTCCCTAACTATGGGCTAATCAGAGAGTCGTCACTGACCATAATTGGTGAGGTTTACCTAAGAATTGAACAAAACCTGCTAGCCCTACCCGGTCAATCGGTTGATGAAATAAAGGAGGTGTATTCACATCCAATGGCATTGCAGCAGTGCGGGGTATTCCTTTCCATGTTGAAAGATGTAAGAGTAGTAGCTTCTGACGACACAGCGCTCAGTGCAAAACAGGTTGCCGAAAAGGGGCAAAAAGGCGTGGCTGCTATTGCCAGCATGGATGCTGCGCGAGAATATGGCCTCGAGGTAGTTCAGTCGGGGATTGAATCCTATAAGGATAATTTCACCCGTTTTGTTGCGCTTACCCAAAATCCGAACGTGGCATGTAGCCATATGGCCAACAAGGCCAGTATAGCATTTGCCTTGCCCCCTAAGCCGGGTAGCCTACAGAAGGCACTTCAGGTATTCTCACGATACGGAATGAATTTAACCATGCTGCACTCCCTGCCCCAGGTTGGGCAATGCTGGGAGTACTTCTTCCATGCCGATTTGGTGTTTAGGCATATAGACGACCTAAACCTTGGGCTACAGTCTCTTAACAGATGCACCACCTTTACCAAGGTTATGGGCATTTACCACTCGGAAAGTTTGAACAACAACTCTACAACAACTTAAAATTATCCGGTATGGACTTACAAAAGAAATGCCTGGCAATTGTTGGAACAGGCCAAATAGGCTGCTCTATTGGAATGGCAGTTAAAAAACATGTCGCATTAGTGACAGGGACCGATTTAAACCAGAAGCACTTGCAGGAAGCGGTGCAGCTGGGGTTGGTTGATGTGGCGCTTACCCTTCGCGAAGCTATAGCCTATGCAAGCATTATTGTCGTAGCAACTCCTGTGGATGTTGCCATTCCGCTGCTAGCACAAATTCTCGATTTGATTGACAGCAATACCTTAGTAGTTGATGTTGGCTCTACAAAATTGCAAGTTTGCAACGCTCTAAGGCAACATATAAATAGACGAAACTATGTTGCGGCCCACCCAATGGCCGGTTCATCGGTTCAAGGCCCAAAGGGTGCGCTGCCAAAGCTGTTTGATGGTGCAAAAACATTTATCTGCGAACCCCAGCTATCATCGGATTATGCGCTAGATACGGCAAAAGAGCTATTTCATTGCCTGAACTCAAGGGTCGAATTTATTGATCCCGATGAGCACGACAGGCTGGTAGGCCTGGTGTCGCATCTGCCGCAGGCGCTAGCCTACTCACTATGCAACGTGGTGAAATTATTCGATGCCGAGGGATTTGACTGGAAAGGAGCAGCAGCCACAGCTTTTGACTCGACCACACGCCTGGCTGGGAGCTCTTCGAACGTATGGCTGCCTATCATGAATCAAAATAGGGAGAACCTGCTGAAGTACATCACCGCAACGGTTGGTGAGCTGCACAAACTTCAGCAATACCTTGAGTCAAACAACATACCTGCGTTGGAAACCTACATAGACATAGCTAACCAGGTGAGGAACCAGCTTGAAGAATCAAAAAAAACACCAACAAGTAATAGCAATGGAAAAAGAAGCACTTCAACAGCAACCGCTGCCTGACAGCTGGACTATTAGTACGGTCAAGCCCTTGATTATTGCAGGGCCATGTAGCGCTGAATCACCCGAGCAGCTCCGCTGCGTTGCACAGGAGCTGAAAAGAAACAGTTCTGTTTCCTACATGCGGGCAGGTGTATGGAAGCCCCGTACAGACCCCAATTCCTTTCAGGGATATGGAGCCGAAGCCTTGGAATGGCTTCGCTCGGTTAAGCAGGAGGTCGGAATGCGCTTCGCCACCGAGGTGGGCTGCAGCCAGCATGTCCTCGAAGCCTTAAAATACGGCGTGGATTTGGTTTGGATTGGCGCCCGAACGGTTTCCAACCCATTTGCCATGCAGGAAATTGCTGATGCGCTAAAAGGTGTAGATATCCCCGTAATGGTTAAAAACCCGCTAAATCCGGACATAGAACTCTGGGACGGGGCAATCTGCAGGCTCCTTAATGCCGGCATTCGCAAGGTAGGAGCAATTCATCGGGGTTTCTCCTTAATAAAGAAGTCTGTATTCAGAAATCCTCCATTATGGGAAATTCCATTACAGCTCAAGCAGCGCTATCCAAACATACCTATAATTTGCGATCCAAGCCACATCACCGGTAGCAGAAATCTTGTTCCGCTGGTTGCCCAAAGGGCTAAAGATTTGAACTTTGATGGTTTCATGGTTGAGGTTCACCCCTACCCCGATATAGCACTTAGCGACCCCGCCCAGCAGCTTACTCCCCAACAATTCGACAATTTGCTGGAAATGCTATTAAACAATAACACACCGGGTTGCTCAAACTCGCTGGACATGCTTGATGAACTAAGAGCCGAAATTGACGTTATGGACGATTTGCTGGTCTGGATTTTATCGGGCAGAATGGAGCTGGCCGGAAAAATTGCAGGGATTAAGAAAATGAAGAATTTACAAATTTTGCAAGCAGAACGTTGGAACCAGATTCAGGAAAGGTTACTGGCCAAAACTTCGGAGTCGGGCCTCAGGCCACAATTTATCAGTAGCCTATATCATACCATCCACAAGGAATCGCTTAGCATTCAAAGTAGCCTGATGAAGGATAAGGGAAAAAACATCAATCACTCTCACTAAACTCAAGTAAATGTTACTACCCTTTTTGTTTGGTTTGAATTGTGTAGATTTGCATAAACAAGCAGATGGAAGCTATAGCTGTTAAGGATAAAACAAGCATTTTTGTGGGGGAAAGTATGGACAACCTTTCAAGCTACATTCCCCGAGAGGGTGTCTTTATTATTACCGACAGCAACATTGACAGGATTTACGGCAACAGGTTGCCGCCACTCCCTAAATTTGTGGTAAATCCCGGCGAGCAGTCCAAAACCCTGCTCCGCTTGACCGAAATTTACCGGTGGTTGCTCGACTCTGGGGCCGACAGGAACTCGTTTATCGTGGGGATTGGTGGCGGGGTTGTTTGCGATATTACCGGTTTTGTGGCCTCTACCTACATGCGGGGGGTTAGGTTTGGCTTCGTGGCCACCAGCCTGCTCGCCCAGGTTGACGCAA
>Ga0116172_10004417_pt1 | contig 11427 bp, 9 predicted proteins | sample AD_UKC083_MetaG_FD_89799 | JGI IMG/M metagenome (GOLD analysis project Ga0116172, IMG submission 89799) | Active sludge microbial communities of municipal wastewater-treating anaerobic digesters from USA - AD_UKC083_MetaG | ecosystem: Engineered > Bioreactor > Anaerobic > Digestate | place: USA...
AAATTCCTCGGTTGGTCTACATTACACCCTCTTAATACAGCCATGTGATATGCAAGCAATTGTAATGGTAATGTAGCTAATAATGGTGATAAAAATTCTTGAGTTTTTGGAATCTCTATGTAGTAATCGCTCAATTGTTTTACAGTATTGTCACCTTCAGATATGATAGAAATTATTTTACCCTTTCTTGCTTTCACTTCTTCTATATTTGAAACAGTTTTATCATATATAGTACTTTGTGGTGCTATGAAAACGACAGGCATGTTTTCATATATTAATGCTATTGGACCATGTTTCATCTCTGCAGCAGGGTAGCCTTCTGCGTGTATATAACTTATTTCTTTTAATTTTAAAGCTCCTTCTAGAGCTACTGGATACGAGAAACCTCTTCCTAAGTAGAGAAAATTTTTAGAAGTTTTGAATTGTTCAGCGATAGATTTAATAGTATCATTAGTTTTATCTAATGTTAATTGCATTTTATCTGGTATTTCATCTAAATCATGTAAATATTGAATAAATCTAGATTTAGGTATTACACCTTTTTTGTAGCCCAGCATTAGTGATAACATTGTAAGAATTGTTAATTGTGCTGTAAAAGCTTTTGTGGAAGCAACTCCTATTTCAGGTCCTGCATGAGTATATGATCCTGCAACGGTTTCTCGGGCTATTGAAGAACCAACAACATTACATATACCTAAAGGAAGGGCACCTTTACTTTTAGCTAATTTCACTGCTGCTAAAGTATCTGCTGTTTCTCCTGATTGTGAAATAGCGATAATAATATCATTTTCATTCAAGATGGGATTTCTATATCTAAATTCAGAAGCATATTCTACCTCTACTGGTACCCTAGCAAGTTCTTCTAATAAATATTCTCCTACTAGTCCAGCATGCCAAGATGTACCACAACCAATCATTATTATGCGTGGAGCAGTTAAAAGTTTATTTTCATATTCTACTATGCCTCCTAGAGATATTGTTTGTTTAGACAGAGAAAGTCTTCCACGCATACTATCTCTCACACTTTGAGGTTGTTCAAAGATTTCTTTCAGCATAAAATGTTTATATCCACCTTTTTCTATTTGTGATAAGCTCATTTCTAATTGTTGTATATAAGGTGTCTTTTCTGCATTTTTGATTGTTATAATTTTTAAATCTTTTTCTTTTTGCATTACAGCTATTTCGTCATCTTCTAGATAAACTACTTTATTTGTATATTCTATTAAAGGAGAAGGATCTGAAGCAACAAAAAATTCATCATTACCTACACCTATGTCTAGAGGGCTACCTCTTTTAGCTGCTATCATGGTATCTGGATCATTTTCTGATAATATAACTATAGCAAAAGCACCTATTACCTGAGACAATGCTAAACGAATAGCTTCTACTAAGTCTACATGTTCATTTCTCATTATATCCTCTACTAAATGGATAATGACTTCAGTATCAGTTTCACTTTTAAATTCATAGCCGCGAGATAAAAGTTCTTCTTTTAAAGTTTTATAATTCTCAATAATGCCATTATGAATGATAGCCAACTTTTGTGATGGAGAAAAATGTGGATGTGCATTTACATCTGTGGGCTCTCCATGTGTTGCCCAGCGAGTGTGTCCCATTCCTACGATACCACTCAAGTCTTTGTCAATAACACATGCTTCCAATTCAGCTACTTTGCCATGAGTTTTATAGATTTTGAGACCATGTTCATTTAATAATGCTATTCCAGCGCTATCATATCCTCTATATTCTAAACGATGCAATCCATTTATCAAAATTGGGAAAGCTTGTCTATATCCTAGATAACCAACAATACCACACATATTTATTATTTAATTTTTTAACATTCTAATTTTTTAATACAAATATTTATTGTCAATAAATATTTCATTTTTTTAATTTACATAAGAATATGTAACTACTAATTTCATGCCATTTTCTGTTCCTTTTAAAATTACCCTATTTGGATAAATAGAAGTACCTGAAACTCTGAGATACAAACCCAAATTTTCATTTCTGTTAAGAATCAAATTTTGAGTATATCTCGGTAATCTAAAACGATAATACTTTTTTTGACTATAATAAGATCCATCAAACATCGATTCACTAAAGAGAAAATCATCTACATAACTAGTATTACCTAAAGTGTCTTTTATCTTAGCTAAAGTTAATTTAGAAGGAATAGGAAATTCTCTAGATGTAGGATCATTGTATGTAGGTATTAAAAGCTCTGCCATATTGATATTTACTCGTTTGCCTTGAAAATAATTCTGTAAATCTGGGAAACGAATAAAAATTTTAGTACCTGCCAAAGGTTGCAAAAACAAAATTTGTTTCCCTCCAGTAGTATCTCCATTTAATTGATTTAAAAGATCTAAAGATGCAGTGCTATAATCATGATAAAAGTTTGAATACCATTGAATGGTAGCATCTATCTGAAAAATCTCTTTTACTTTGGATAAACTCGAAGTATGATAGTATAGAGTAACATTAGAAATGGGATTTACTAAGTCCCAAATTATTAAATTACCATGATTACCATTGATAACAGGCTCTACTACGATACCATAAAAATATTGCTGAAACGTCGAATTATTCAATAATTTACCCTCGAAAGATGCATCTATGAATTTTTTTGCGTAATTAAGTGATAAAGGTATTTTAAGTGTAGGAGCTATTTTACCAGTATCTAAATAAATGCTATCAATTTTTGAAGGATTAAAAGTAATAGTACCTATGAGATTACCTTTTTTGATTTCTCTATTAGAGTAATAAGCACTGTCATAATAAAGAGGTTCACCTAATTCATAAATATTGAAAGTCATTAAATCATTTTGGCGTGATTTTGCATATATATTATTTAATTTCAAATATAGGAAAATGGAATCTGGAATAGCATCTGCCCCAAAAACAATATTTGTTTTAGAAATTTTTAATTGAGAACAAAAACTACTTATTGTGAGCCCAAATATAGGGTCAAAAAGATATCCCGCAACATTATATCTGGTTTTAGAGGTGAGCAAACTATCGTCTGCTAAAGTATATGCTATTAGTGGGAGAGTATCTACTTGGATATTTATCCTATCACTAGGAGGTTGTATGTCTAATCCTAATTGATCATCTTGCTCACAACTCAATAACATTAAAATTAATAAACTTAAGCTAAATATAGTTTTTTTCACCTTTTTTATTATAATACGTTTTTTATTTATTGATATTATATTATTTTAATAAATTTTACAAATTTACATTGAATTTTTTAATTGACATATTCCAATGAATAAAAAGTTTTGTTATTTAAAACAATTAGTTCTATAATTATAGTAATGATAATCAAAATTTAGATTATCATATAGAATTAAAATCAACTATCTTTAATTTATTTATATAAATTTTTTATAACCAATAGCGTAAATTTATTACACAAAGTACCATACGCAAATTTTTGAATATCTTTATACTCTGTTTTTTTGTCTTTTTTTTAAGAATTTTGTGATTTATATATAACTGTTACAAACCACATCGACAACATTTAGTTAAATTACTCTTGCTAATCTTTACTTACACTAGTGAAATTAAATAATCAATAAAATTATACAGGTGAAATATTATTCAAATAGAAATCTATTAAATCCCACCTTACTTGATCTTTATTTATATCTTTTCTGATCAAACCAATGCGTCTAACGAAGTAATATTTTTCATAATCAGCAGTATCAACAGGATTTTTCATATATTTAAAAACTTTAATATTTTTATACCACCTTTGTCCGACAGCTAAAGAATCAAGCTCTTCTACATAATATAAATTATTGTAACTAAATCCCTTAAATTTATTACTAAAAAACATAGGCCCGTAGCCATATTTATTTAATACACATGTTTGATATTTAGGATAAAATTCAGATGTGCCTATTAATAAGAAATTAGCTTTTTTATAAGTAGAATAAACAAATTCAGAAAAATATTCATAATCATAAGAATCTTCCTCAGAAGCATATTTTTTTATTTCACTTCCTGTTATTCTGCAAGTATCTAAATCTTCGGAAACAGAATCCATGTATATCCAATAACTATTAACAGGGAAATAAGTATAATCTTTTATTTCCTGGTCAAGCGTATATACTGTCCTCTCTTCTTCGCAGCTATACATTATAAATATTCCAAAAATAATAAATAACAGAATAGATATTTTTGTTTTCATAATTTATTTTTTTCAAAATTAAATAAAATTTTTAATAAAATTAAAAATTTTTAGAAATAATTATAAAGTCCAATATTTATAATTATTAATTTTACCTCTCAAAACTCCTTTGATGTCAACTACAATGCCTTTGCCATCATCACATAACATATGAGATAGACTTTCTTCATCAAAATTTTCATAATTTTTATGTTTAACAGCTAAAACTACAGCATCATATTTTTTATCAGGTTTTTCTATAAGTTTATAACCATATTCTTTGTAGAATTCATCAGCATCAGCCATATAATCTATTGCATCCACATTTATTCCGTAGTTTTTCATTTCTGATATCATATCTACTACTCGAGTATTACGAATATCTGTAACGTTTTCTTTAAAAGTAACACCTAAAATTAGTACATTAGTTTTTAATAAATTTTTACCAGTAGCTATAAGTAATTTAGCAGTTTGCTCAGCTACATAATATCCCATATCGTCATTTACTTTTCTACCAGAAAGTATCACCTGAGAATGATAGCGATATTCATAGGCTTTATGAACTAAATAATATGGATCTACGCCTATACAATGTCCACCTACAAGTCCTGGTTCAAATTTTAGAAAATTCCATTTGGTTCCTGCAGCTTCTAACACATCATAAGTATTTATGTTCATTTTATTGAAAATGATTGACAATTCATTCATTAGAGCTATATTGATATCTCTTTGAGTATTTTCAATTATTTTAGCAGATTCAGCTACTTTAACTGTAGGAGCTCTATGTACACCCGCTTTCACTACCCAACTATAAATGGTTGCTATCTGATCTAAACTTTCTTGATCGCAGCCAGAGACTACTTTTATAGTATTAGCTAATGTATGATTAGGATCACCGGGATTTATCCTCTCTGGAGAGTAACCAAATTTAAAATCCACAGATCTTTTGAGACCACTAATTTTTTCGATTACAGGAATACAATCTTCCTCAGTAGCTCCAGGATAAACTGTAGATTCATAAACTACATAATCGCCTTTTTTAATGACCTTGCCAATAGTTTCGCTAGCACTTATAAGCAGACTTAGGTCAGGTAAGTTGTGCTTATCTACTGGAGTAGGAACTGTAACAATATAAAAGGACGCTTTATGCAAATCCTCATAATTATAAGTAAATTCTATATCACAATTTTCAAACTCTTCTGATGTTAACTCATCACTAGGGTCTATGTGATTTTTTAATAATTCTATTCTGTCTGGTTTAATATCATAGCCTATCACATGTATTTGTTTAGCAAAAGCTAAAGCAATAGGCAAGCCTACATAACCTAACCCAATAACTCCGATAGAAGTTTTTTTAGATTTTAAATCTTCTGATATCATAATTCTTTAATAATTTTTTTTGCAATAGGATGAAGCTCGCCGTGATGAATATTTGGTGTGGCATTACGAATAGAATGTGCTAATTCTATTGATGCACGAACATCCTCGGGAGTGAAACCTCTACCAGCTAAAATTTCTTTATAGCTCATAGTATGTAACTCTGTGAAGCCCTCAGAGAATTCAAATTCTTCATTATTTAGTAAAATAGAACGATAAGTTCTTTTGCCCTCAATAATAGCTTTTTCTGGTAAATCTGATGAATTAATGGATAAGAACCATCTAACGCGAGCTTTTTCTAATTCTAAATAGCCTGCAGCTCTATCTTTATTATGAAAATGAACATATGAATTTTCTACTTTACCAAAAATCCATAATAACATATCAAAAAAATGAATTCCTATATTAGTAGCTATGCCACCTGACTTTGCATTATCACCTTTCCATGAATAATAATACCAATTACCACGAGAAGTGATGTAGGTAAGATCTATATCTACTTTATGATCATTAGCAGAGCTATCGATTTGTTTTTTTAATTCTTTTATTTTATCATGTAATCGCAGTTGTAGAATGGTATTAATCTTAAAGCCTGTTTCCTTTTCTATTACTTGTAAGGCATCTATATTCCATGGATTGAGTACAAGAGGTTTCTCACAAATTGCATTTGCTTGATTCCTAAGTGCTAATCTGATATGAGCATCATGCAAATAATTAGGAGAACAAATACTGACGTAATGAATTTTTTTATCTTCTCCTAAACGTCTCAATTTATCTAAATGCCTATCGAAGCGTTCTGATTCTCTGAAATAATCAGCTTCAGGAGAATATGAATCTATGATGCCAATGCTATCGAATGGATCTAAAACTGCTACAAGTTTATTGCCAGTATCTTTGATAGCTTTCATATGTCTAGGGGCTATATAACCTGCTGCTCCTATAATAGCAAAATTAAAATTATTCATTTTATTCTAATTACTTTATTATTTTTTAATTGATATATTTGATGACTTTCTGGACATTCTGCTATATTATTATCATTGAAAAATAATCTATGACCATATTCACTCATCCAACCTATTTGTCTGGCGGGTGTACCCACAACTAAAGCATAAGGAGGCACATTTTTAGTAACTACAGCACCAGCTCCTACAAAAGAATATTCACCTAATTCTACTCCACAAACTATTGTAGCATTAGCACCTACAGTAGCTCCCTTACGAAGTATAGTTGATTGATATTGATCTTTTCTAATAATAGCACTACGAGGATTAATAATATTAGTAAAAACCATACTAGGACCTAGAAATACATCATCTTCGCAAATGACACCTGTATAAAGCGAAACATTATTTTGTACTTTTACATTATTACCTAACCGTACTCCAGTAGCTACAAATACATTTTGCCCGAGAGAACAATTCTCACCAATGTAAGCACCAGACATAATGTGGCAGAAATGCCAAATTTTAGTTCCTTTTTTTATAGTAGCTCCTTCATCAATAATAGCTGTAGGATGTGCATAATATTCAATACTCATAATTATTTATTTAAAAATTCTAAAACTGAATTTGTAATATATTCTAATTGTTCTTCATCAAGCTCTGTATGCATTGGCAGAGAAAAAACTACTTTAGATAAATGTTCAGAAATTGGATAATTCTCACCAGCTTTCACATAATGCTGATAAGCTTTTTGCAGATGTATAGGTACTGGATAATAAATCATAGCAGGTATTTGCTTTTCTTTCAGAAAATCTATCAACGCATCTCTAGAAAAATCTATTGCTTGCAATGTATATTGGTGAAAAACATGAGAAGATTTAGCAAAACGTTGAGGTATTTTTAATTTTGGTTCACTAGCAAAAGCTTTATCATAATAATCTGCAGCCTTTTGCCTAGCAGCAATGTAATCATCTAAATATTGCAATTTTACTTTTAAAATAGCAGCTTGTAAAGTGTCTAAACGAGAATTAACCCCAATGTAATCATGATAGTAACGTTTTTTCATTCCATGATTTACGATATAACTTAGCTTTTCAGCTAAAGTATCAGAATTTGTAAATATAGCTCCACCATCACCATAACACCCTAAATTTTTAGAAGGGAAAAAAGAAGTGCAACCTATATCACCGATAGTACCAGATTTTAATATTTTACCATTAGAAAAAAAGAATTCAGCACCAATAGCTTGAGCATTATCCTCTATCACATAAATATTGTTTTCTTTAGCTATTTTCATTATTTCTTCCATATCAGCACATTGGCCAAAGAGATGAACAGGAATAATAGCTTTAGTATTTTTAGTAATTAGTCTCTTTATATCATCTACATTAATATTGAAGGTATCAGGATCCACATCGACAAAGATTGGTTTGAGACCTAGTAGAGCTACGACCTCAACAGTAGAAATGAAAGTAAATGTAGGAGTGATAACTTCGTCTCCTGGCTTTAGGTCTAACGACATTAACGCTATTTGTAATGCATCAGTACCATTAGCACAGGGTATCACGTGTTTTACATTTAAATATTTTTCTAAATCTTGTTTAAAGTCATTTACCTCTGGACCATTAATAAAAGCAGTAGAATCTATTACTTGCTGTATCGCACTGTCTATTTGAGTTTTGATATTTAGATACTGCGTTTGCAGATCAACCATCTTAATAGGTTTCATTGATAGTTTTTTGCAAAGATAAAAATTTTTTCTATAAACGTATCAAAAAATTATAATTTTAAGATAAATTTTTTTATAGGACAACTAAAAAATAAATGGTTCTATAACGTTTTTTGTGGGTAAATAAATACTGATTTTGGACTAAAAAGCTATGAATTCAAAAGAGATATTTAGTTTGATTTTAAATAATATAGAAAAGCCTTGGTATTTCAAAGAAATTATTTTTGAGATTTATAATTCAAAAAATTTTGGTAGATTAATGATACAAACACATTTCGAAAGAGGATCAGAGTTGATGTTACAAAACAGCATTCAAATCATTGGTAAAGATGTTAAATGTCCCAATGTAAATATAGTAAATTTGCTATAAGAAGACATTGAATTAATACAAAATTATTGTTTGGTTTTAAAGTAATTAAGCCGAAATCAGTGATTTATGAATCATTCCCTCTAAAAAACAAAACAAAAAAGCTGACAAGGTAATAAAAACTTTTGTAGAAAGCTTAGCGCTTAATTTGGAGAGGAAACTTATACTAATTAGTCAATGTCAGGTAAAAAATTAAAAAAAGTCATAAAAAACTAGTGGCCATAGAAACTATTATCGAGCATTTAGTACCAAAATTATGTTCATACATTGAATTATAAATTCTGATAACTAATTTACTAAGTTTTTTAGTGAAGTAACCAAATCTTTCCTCTCCGTAGTCTCCTCGTTTCCCAGTATACCTTTCTACTAATAACATAATTTCGATCTCAACTCATCAATATCTCAACTCATTAGCTATTATTATTTCGTATTTTACATATTATAAAGAAAGTTAGTATTATTTTTCATATTTTGCAATAATATTATCTATAGCGGTTTCTATCATTTCGATAGCATTATTAAGTTCATGAATATCATCCATAAGGCAAGGATCAGTTATAGAAATATTTCTACCTGGATAAACTTCATTCATTAAATAATCGATTTTTTTTAAATCATTTTCATTACGAGCCATTTCTTTAGCAAGTTTATAAACATTGGAATCCATTACATAGATTTTATCAAAATTATCGAAATCAGCTTTTTGGAATAATCTACTTCTATGAGTAGAGGGTTGATATCCTCTGGCAATCAAACTTTGTTGAGCACGTTCATCAGTTTCTTCACCTATTAAATATGGCTCGAAACCAGCTGAATCTACTACAGAATCACTTCCTATTTTTGCTAATTTTTCTTTTAAAATTTGCTCTGCCATATTTGATCTACAAACATTACCTTGGCACAAAAATAAATATCTCATCATAATGATTTTTTGGCAAATTTAAATGATTTCTTTTATTGAGTATAAAAAATTTTATATTTTTGTAAAATATTGATATAGATTAATGGAAGAAAAACGTAAAATATCTAAATATAACAATGAATATAATTCATATTTATTGCGAATAGTATTAAAAAAAAATTTGTGGTTAATAATATTATTTTTCATCATTATAATATCAATTATATGGGCATTTCTTAGATACACACAGCCTATTTATCAAGCTAAAACAATAATACAATTAAACACTGAAAATAGAGTTACAGAGCTAATAAGTTCAAATACATTAGCCAGAGATAATTCATTAGAAAACCGAGTAGAGGTGCTCTCATCACCAGAATTTATAAAAAGAGTTATACGAAAATTGCCTTTAGACATAAGTGTGTATACGAAAGGGAATATTTTAGACTTTGAACTATATAAAACTGCACCTTTTACCTTAGAGTATTCAATTATAGATAGTACTATCATTAATGTACCTATTCATTTCAAAATAAAAGATAACAAAAATATAGAATTATATTACGAATTTAATGGACAAACCATACAAATAAAAGAAAATATCGGGGATACAATTTTTACTCAACACTTAAAATTATATATAAAGCCATCTAAAGACATGGCAGATGGTGAATATTACTTTATTATAAATGATTTCGGAAATTTAGTACGTAAATATAGGAATCAGTTATCTATAAACATTATAAATGGTAATGCTGGATCAGTAGAATTGTCATTTAATGATGAAAATCCTGTAAAATGTATAGACTTTTTAAATACAGTAATTCAAGAATATAAATCATTTGACGTAGAGCAAAGAACCCAAAGTGCTAGAAGTATGTTGGATTTCATAGATCAACAAATAGCTGCTCTCGACCAAATTATGAATCAAGGAGATATACCAAATAGCTCATTAAATTTACCTCCAGATACTTTCACATCAGTATTATCAATAAAACAAGAAATAAAACAACTACAAACTGAAAAAGAACAACTAAATGATGAAGTATTAAATATAAAAAATGCACTATCAATTTTAGAAAATGATTCTTTCAATACATCAAAATTAATAGTTTATTTATCACAGTCTAGCTATTATTCTGTTTTATCAACATTTATTAATGAATATAGATTATTGATAGAACAATATGCTAATTTATCTACTGTTTATTCACAAAATACTACTGCTATAGAACAAATATTATGGAAAATACAATATAGTAAAAATTCATTAAAAGATGTTTTGCAGACCTTATTAGATAAATCAAAATATCAATTAACTATTGCTAATAAAAAACTTCAAGATTTACAACATTATCTCAATTCTTATAGTAGTAATAGCTTCATTACTAGTACTATGGATGCAACAAATATCTCTCAACCCAGTTCTAAATATTATGAACAATTTCTAGATAGAAGGTTGGAATACACATTATTTATTGCTGGTATTGTATCTGATATAGTAGTTTTAGAAGAACCCACACTGCTTTCAAGCCCTATATATCCTAATAAAACAAAAACAATAGTAATGGGTTTATTTATTTTTTTGATGATTGCAGTTATCACACTAATATGGAAATATATAAGCTACACAAATATTTTGTCAATAGAAGATATAGAGCCACTTATAAAAGATAATCTTGTAATAACATTGCCGCTTTTCACAGGTGATCTATCAAATAATCTGTTAGTAATACATAAATACAAAAGATCTTTATTAGCTGAATCATTTAGAAAGATAAAAAGTCATTTACTACTAAGAGATACTAACATCCCTAAAATTATTGTAGTGACTAGCACTATATCTGGAGAAGGCAAAACTTTCGTAGCTATCAACCTGGGTGGTATATTAGCTCTATCAAATAAAAAAGTATTAATCATAGATACTGA
>Ga0116172_10004420_pt1 | contig 11422 bp, 8 predicted proteins | sample AD_UKC083_MetaG_FD_89799 | JGI IMG/M metagenome (GOLD analysis project Ga0116172, IMG submission 89799) | Active sludge microbial communities of municipal wastewater-treating anaerobic digesters from USA - AD_UKC083_MetaG | ecosystem: Engineered > Bioreactor > Anaerobic > Digestate | place: USA...
GCAACATAATCATCGGTGTGAGCGGCAGCGCCGACAATCACCAAGTTATAATCACTTTTAATATTCTTAAAAGCCTTAATTAAGTGCTGTAAGCCTTTATGGCGCACCAAGCGAGAAACCGCTAAAATATATTTCTGCGGCCGTAAGTCTAAGGCTTGTAGAATATCAGAATTCTCGCCGTAGCCATCAAGAGCTACTCCATTGGGCACATAACTGGCTTGGCGGCCGTAAGTCTTGGCGATATAATCAACCAATCCATGAGAGACAGCAATCACCTCATCAGCCAACCGACAACCAATTTTTTCTCCAAGCCGTAAATACCAACGCGCCAATCGACCCCATTTTTGATGGTAATAATCTTGACAATGAAAGGTAAAAATAACTTTGGTTTTAGGTTTCAATAACTTAACTAACCACAACAATGAAGCCGGACCAATAGCTTGAAAGTGAACCACATCAGCGCGCCGAAACAAAACATCTAAGCTACATAACAGAGTATGGCTAAAAGCATCCAAGTGCTTAGTTGGTAATGACGGCCGGCTAATTAACCGAACACCCTGATAAGTGGTCAATTTTTTATCGGTATAATTAGGCCGAGTATAAACAAAGACTTCTTGGCCTTGTTTGGCTAAATTGGTGGTCAAAGCTTCAACGTGTTTTTCCACGCCGCCACTTTTAGCCGGTATTCCCTTTTGTCCGATAAAATAAATTTTCATATACAAGATAGAATTAAAAATATTTAATTTGGTCTTTAATTTTCAATCTGGAAACTGATACTATAAGTTTTTTGACTGGTTTGCCCAACAACCCTAATATCAGTTGGTAATGGGTTAGCTGTGTAAGCTGTCTTATTAGCAATAGCTGGCACAGTTAAAATCTTTTGAAAACGACCAAAACTGTCGGTAGTTACGCTTGATGTCGCCTGCTGATTGCTTAAGAACTTAATTTCTAAATTCTCATTAGCGGCAAAACCGGCGCCGCGCAAAGAAATTTGGCTGTTAACGGCCGCTCGATTCTTATCTAAAGTCAACATTAGCGGCTCGCTAAAGGCCGGCTGACTATCTACCCGATTCTCAGTAGAATGAAAATTAGCCACCTTCTTGAGTTGATCATTCAAAACACTAATAGCGCCATTATTAAAGATTATTAAGTGATCACGGCCCTGCCAATTGACCAAGCGCAAGCCCATAGACCAACCATCGGCAACACCCATATCCTTAACATAAGTCCATTTATCCGGTTGTAAGCTGCTCTTGCTTAAACGAACAACGCCGATACCATCGCTCAAATAAATCTTTTGGCCATCAGTGGACGGCACTATATCGTAACCGTTATTAGCTGTAAAACGAAAACTATTAATTAAATTACCGCTAAAATCAAATTGCTTGGCCGCCCAATCGTCAGCCACAAAAATAGAGCTGCTGTTTTGATCATTATAAATCTGACGATTACCCTTTTCTTTGATAGTTAGGTTGACGCTTTTAGTCCACTGCCGATCTGGCAAGCTATACATTTTTAACTGATCATTATCAATAGTTAATAAAAAATCGCGACTCAAACTATAATTAAAAGGATTGTCCAATTGGACCGCTAAACTATCAACGACCTGCAAATCATTATTCCAAATCTTCAGGCCCTTGGTGCCGACAGTAACTAGACGACCATTGGCAACACCGACCGACCGAAACCAATCCCAGGAGTTGTCTTTAATTTTATTAACTAATTCCGGTTGACTGGGGTTGCTGACATTATATTTATATAAATAACGACCGTTGACGGCATATAAATATAACGCGCCACTCTCTTGGTTAAAGGCGCAATTATAAAAATTATCGCCCGGCAGATAACCAGTTTTATCCGGAGCCAGTTCCGCCAATAAATTGATCCGCTGATTATTGGCTTCCATAATCTGCAAACGATCCATATTGGTGGAAGCAATCAATAATCGACCGCGATAATTAACGGCATCGCCTTGGTAATAAGGCTTAACTCGTCCCTGACTAAACGGAGCAATGATAATAATGGCCGCTAAGACTAGCCAAACCGGCCATAAATTAATCAATTTTTTCTTAAGATTAGACATAAAATACATTAAATTTAAATCAATCAAAGCCACTTTTATAAAGATGACCTAATATCTTAACATATTTAATTTAAATAGTCAAGAGGTGTTACGCGCAATTGGTCATTACTCTAGCCAATTTTGAACTTCGCCCTGGCCCTTGGATCGACTGTCATAATCTAGGTTGGTGGATAACGCTGGCAGACGGCCGCGCCAAACTTTTTCTGACCAGCTATCGTTAACCCGCCACTCGCCTTCTTTAATCAACGGCATTATATGACCAACCATTTCAGCGGTTGGGTTAAGAGAAACATAAAAATTAACTTGTTTTTTGGGCGCTTTATCTGGCCATTCAGTCATCCGCCAATTAACCTTACGATTAGCGGCATCATAACTAAGGTGGCCGCCAGTCAAACCAGCCTCACCTTGCCAAGCAACATTATCGGCTAGTTGGGCTGAAAACTGCATATCCGTTAAATCACCGCCAGCATTTTCCAATGACCAGCTAATTAAATAACTGGTTGGCAAACCGACAATCGGCGGTAAGGGGCCGATACCGACTTGGTCGCCATCATTAGTATAAAAATAAGCGCCGGCTGTGGCCTGAACCGCTCCCGATTTCTTAAAAACAAACTCCTGATCTGGCTTAACCCATGTTTGACTGGCTAAACCGGCCTGCAGACGGCAAATAATTTTAATTTCTTTACTAGATGCCGCCGGCTGAGCTGACCATAACCAACTAACTGTCAGTTGTCCTGACTGGCCTGCGGCTAATTCAGTGGTTAATTGACCGTCAGACCAAGTAAAATTAGTGTCGGCAATATCCTTAAGCGGCAGCCGTTGTTGAGAGCTGCCATAATAGCACGAATAAGCAATATTAATCGGTTGATTGGCTAGATTAGTGTAATTAATATCCGCCACCAATTGATTGGTTGTTTTGCCAATCACTGTCGGACGAAATTTAATTTGCCAGTCTAATGGCATCTCTTTATAATGAGTTGTCGGTCGATTAGGTACTCGCAAGCTAGACCAGAGGCGTTTATCTAAAGAGATCGCTGAATTCTTAATCAACAACAATAAAATAAGTAATATAAAGACTAAAATGATAGTGCCGACATCAAAAACTATCCGCCAATATCCACGGGTATAAAATCGCTGATAACGCCGTTGCCAAATGGTAATTATTTTTTTAATCATAGCCATAATTATACTATTAATTACGCTGACCGACTAATATTTCACCGCGGCCATCACCATTAATATCATTAATCATTACTTGATAACCGGTTTTGGCCTCATCTTTAAAGGCTTGGAATTGACCTAACAGCTTGCCGTAACGATTAAAGATACGCACTTGCGGGCCGCCGCCAATACTAGCCACTGCCACGATTTCCGATTCGCCATCGCCGCTAATATCACCAATAGCCGTGCTGACACCGCCACGAAATTTGCGGTCAAAGGCTAGCCAGGCCGGCGCCAATAATTTGCCAGAATTAGAATAAAGCTTAATTAGCGGCTCCATACCGCCTTGAGGAGTAACCGCAATAGCCATCTCGCCACGATTATTCAACTGACCAGCCGCAACATTAACGCCACCGCGAAACTTCTGATCAAAGGCCAGCCACTCTGGACTCAATAACCTGCCTTGATAATTATAAACACGCACTACCGGTTTCAATCCTGACCCGGCGCCAATAACTAAATCAGCTTTTTTACCTGGCGGAGCATATAGATTGATACTGGGCCGCCCCCGATATCGCTGACTAAAGGGGTACCATTTATAAATAATTTGACCGCGCCGAGTAATCATTACTTCATTGCGACGATTAATCGCCTGCTCCAATCCGCCTTGACCGTCCATGTCAAACAAAATCGTTTGATCGCCACCAGCCAAATTAGCTTGGTAGGCAAAAAAACCATTACGCACTGATTGGCCGCGTTGATCAAAAACTCTGACAAAACCGCCATTATAGAAAGTCTGATTGGTAATCTTTAAATCCCGCTTGAGTAAAATTAAGCCGTCATTGGGCTCTAATAGTAAATAATTAACCCGCTGGCCATTGTTGATTAACGGCGCTTGGCTGCCGCGAATCTTTTCCAATTCTTCTTTATTTAAAGAATACAGCTGTCGTTTATTAGTTGAATTGACCACGGCCACGCCATGATCAAAATCGCGGCGCCACAGGCCAGCCTGAATCTTATTATTATTGGGCGCCAATAAATTATATGGTTCAGAGGTCGGCTGCCCCAATTTAACCGAATACTCATCATACCACCAAGTCTGCTCATGAGCCTGATCGCCATGATCAAAAGAAAAATAACCATCACCGAGCAAGGTGCTCGCCAAACCAAAACGCATTTTTTGATAATTATTCTGTTGGCCGGTATTATTGGTATTACTGTTAATAACATAAACCGACGGCTGGTAATTTTGGGCTGGCAAACGATTCAAATACTGCTCCATAGAAGCCGCCCAAGTGCCACCATCCTCCCAGTGGGCCGGAAAAGTTTCAAACATCCGACCGTTAATTGACGGCTGATAAATCGGCAAAGAGCTGCCATTAATTAGAATTAACTTGTCTTTGCCCCAGTATTGCCGAGCTGTTTTAAATAACCGAGCCAACCCCTGTTGCCAACTAGCATCTAGGCTAGCCAGCGCGTCAGCCCGGTAATCACCATCTAAATCAATACCGTTTTGATTAAAGCGACCCAAGCTATTTTCTACAGTGTCAAACATCAGGCCATCCCATTTTTGACGATCCAATTCATTTTGCCAAAAATTTAAGTTCAAATCAGTCCAGGCCGGCTTATTAATATTAACCGCATAAAGATTGGGCCACAGCTCCAATTTCTCGCCTCGGCCATTTTTTAGCCATAAATCCTGTTCATCAACCTGTCTAAATAAACTATTTAGATTGCTAGTCATGGCCATGGCCGGATAGGTGTAAGCCAAAACTTTTCCATTAGGATTGGCTTGCTTGTATTGCGTTAAAAAATCAGGAAAGGCCCATTGATAATCATTGGGAATAATCAATAAATCCCAGCGATACAAATTGGTCAAATCAGCTGGCTGAACATGGCCGTAATACTTCAAATAATAATTAGCCAGCCGCGGATAATCGGTTGACCAATTAACGGCCTGGGCTGAATTAATGGCTGTGCCCAACCACAAACCGATCCACAAGATTGTCCAAAAACGTTTAATCATGCCCGCGATTTTGTAAAATCTGTTGGTAAATCGCTTCTATAGCTAAAAAATGTTGGCTCCAATTATATTGGTTAACTGATTCTTTGGCTTGTTGGCTAAATTTTAACGGATCAGCTTGCGCCGCTTGCTCTAAAGCTTTTGTCCAATCGCCACAATCACCTGGCTCAGCTAACCAACCGTTAACTTGATGATTAACAATCTCGGGTATGCCGCCAATCCGACTGGCCACTACCGGGCAACCTCGGCCCAAGGCTTCCAAAATATTAAGCGGCATATTTTCATACCAAATTGATGGCACAGTTAGGGCAATCGTCCCGTCTAATAATTTAGCCAATTGCTCGCGACCTTGCTGACCAAGAAAATCAACCTGCTCAGACAATTTTAAATCTTTAACTAGTTGGCGCAAAGCATTTTCTTGCGGCCCACGACCAGCAATCTTCAGCTTATAATTGCTGCCAGCCAGCGCTTTGAGCAGAACATCAATTCCCTTTTCATGAGACAATCGGCCGGCATATAAAAAATAATCAGCCGCTTGGCGTTGGCCAGCCGGCAATTCTGGCACTGGATTAATTAAAACCCGAAAACGATCCTGAGGCCAACCGGCGGCCTGACATTTATCAGCCATAAATTGGCTGGGAGCGATGAATAAATTAACTCCTCGCTGGTAGGTCTGCCAATGCTTGTGTAAAACCGCCTCCAGACTGGCTAGAAAACTTTGCGATCGCGAATTTTTAAAACATTTTTCTCGAAAACAATGCCAAAAATTACCATCCAGACATTTTTCGCAAACCTGGCCATGATTAAGCAATTGATAATTAGGACAAATCAATTTATAATCGTGCAATGTCATCACCACCGGCACTTTAGCCTCCCGAGCCGCATCTAAAACTGATGGCGATAATTGATGATAAATATTATGGGCATGAATAATGTCCGGCTGAAAATCTTTAATCAATTTAGTTAAACTTCTTTTGGCCGCTCGACTGTATATAATCCGTTCCGGAGCTCGTAATTTATCGGCTATTGCCGGCTGCTCAAAGTCAATCCGACTCAGCCAATACCCTGACCAGGTATCCTCCAGGTTGCGGCGATCAGTCATGCAAAATTTAGCCACCTCATGACCGGCTTGCGTCAATCGTTCTGATAATTCCAAAAAATATTTCTCAGCCCCGCCTCGCAAATAATTGAATTTGTTAATCTGAATAATTTTCATAAACTATTAATTAATAAGCTGGCGATAAAGTCGCTGGTAATTTTCCAGCATAATGGCGAAGCTAAATTTTTGTTCAACCAGGCCACGCAAATTAGCCGCCAATTCTTTAGCCAGCTCTGGATCATTAATCAATTTAATTATTTTTTCAGCTAATTCTGGCGGTCGCTGCGGATTAAACAATAAACCATTTTGCTGGTCAACAATTACTTCTCGGTTGCTAGCAATATCAGAGGCAACTACTGGCAAACCGCTAGCGCCAGCTTCCAATAAACAAACCGGTAAACCTTCCCAAAAAGACGGCAAGACAAAAATATCCAACTTCTTTAAGAATTCAGCCGTATTAGCTTGCCAGCCGATTAATTGAACACGATTAGCTAGTCCTGAAGAATCAATTATTGTTTGTAGTTTTTGTTTATCGGGGCCGGTGCCGGCAATATTAATAATGGAATTATCCGGTAAATATTGAGCGGCCGCAATTAAAGTCGGCCAATTTTTCTGCTGGTTCAAGCGCCCCAAAGAACCGATTATAATTGGCTGGCCACTTTTTTTATCTAAATCACTGACTTTGTTATGATCAACAAATTTATCCACTGGCACACCGTTATAAATCACCAAACCTTGTCCCCGAGCAACTCCCTCATATTTTTGGGCATATTCTAAAACAGTTTGCGAAACCGCCACCACTTTTTCCGCTAGCGGAGCGGTCCAGGATTTTAGTTGGCGCTTTAAATAGCCTTCAGAAAAATTAATATTATGCTCAGTGCTGATAATATGCCGAACGCCGGCTAAGCGACCAGCCAGCCGACCATAGAAATCACCGCCAAATAAATGAGTGTGTAAAATATCTGGCCGATTATGTTTTAACCAGGCTGTTAGACGCCAAACACAAGTTGGATCTAGTTTAATTTTTTTATTAAGCTGGACCAATTCCACACCGGCGGCGGCCAATTCTTCACGCCAAATCGGCGTTGACGAACTCTTTAAACAGACCACCGTCACAGCGTATTGATCTTGGGGTAAATGCGTAGCCAAATCAACCACTAGCCGTTCGGCTCCGCCGCCAAAAAGCCGCGGCAATAAATAAACAATTTTAATCTTTTGGTTAGCTAATTTGTTCATAATAATTTTGGTACTGCTCAACAGTCTTAATTATGGAAAATTTCTCTTTAACTGTCTGTTGCAAATTGATGGCCCAAGTTAAGCGTTCGTCAGGACTGACCGCTGTCAACACATCTATTAAACCCTTAGTTAGCTGGTTGACGCTGCCAGCCTCGACCAAATAACCATTATGCCGCTGGCTGATTATCTCCACGATGCCATCAATTTGACTAGCAACTACCGGCACACCAGCGGCGCCAGCCTCTAAAATAACGAGCCCGAGGCCTTCCCAGCGCGACGGAACAATTAACAAGTCTAGGCTGGCTAAAAACTTTGGCACATCAGTTTGTAGACCAACTAATTTTATTTGATTGTTTAAACCAAACTTAGTAATCAAATCATTTAAATAACCAGCCTGCGGGCCGCTACCGGCAATTGAACATTGCCAATGTATTGCTTTAGGCAGTTTAGCTAAAGCTTTAATCAATAAATCAAAACCCTTCTGCCGGGTCAGACGGCCGATAGCTCCCAGCCGCCAAATCAATTGAGGCTGATCAACTAAACTAGGCCGAGCAATCGGTTGAAAAAATTTATCTAAATCAACGCCATTATAAATCACCTCAATTTTATTAGATGAATAATGATAACGCTGAATAATGTCTTGTTTAACGGCTTTGGATACAGCAATTATGCCGTTAACCGACCAGCGACTGATTATTTTAGCTAGTCTGGTCCAAGTCGGCTCATCATAATCTAAATTATGCTCCACGCTAATAATGGTCGGCACACCGGCTAGCCAAGCGATTGGCCGATAAACATCGGCAAATAACTGCGTCTGCACAATATCTGGCCGATTTTTTCTTAAATACCGCCATAGGCGCCAACCAATTACTATCAGCCGCCATAAACGACCGACTTTTTGTTTCGGTTTTTGGTCACTGGCTAAAACCACCACCTCAATGCCGGCCCGTTCTAGTTCCCGCCGCCAGTTAGCCGAATCATTGGAATCACCTTCTAAACAACACCATTGCGGCTGAAAACGCTGGCGATCCAAGCGACTAAAAATATCAATCATTAGGCGCTCGGCTCCGCCGATAAATAAATGCGGCGTCAAGCAAACTACCTTCAGGGGCTGATTATGGCTTTGCCTTTTTTTCATAAGCTAGTAATTGAATAGCGGCTAAACTAAGAGCCACTGGCAACCAAACCTTGCCCTTATAATAAGAAGTATTGAACAGCTGGAACAACAAACCGCCCAACGCCCCAATAATCAACGGTGTTAGCCATGACCGCGCTTTAGGATTATTTAACCAAGCCCGCCACCAGATAGCTACTAAACTAACAAACAGTATAGCTAAAGCTATTAGGCCAATAATACCATTCTCAGCTGCCACTTTTTGCAAAACTCCATGCGAGTCTATCGGATCGCCATACTTGGCCCGAAAGCGTAAGTTATTGTCAACTAATTGTAAAAATTGGCCGCTACCCCAACCTAAAAATGGTTTTTGTTGGACTTTTTCCCAAGCAATTTGGGTCAGTAAAACACGGTTTTCAGTTGAACTATAGTTAGCCGTCTGCAAACTATCCATCTTTAACCATAAAGGCGTAATCACAACCACTAATAAGGCCGCAGCCAGCAACCAGCCTATCCGCTGCCGGCGATTATTGATCGACAGCCACCACAAAACTAGTTGGATGATCATTACTATCCAAGCGGCCCGAGAAAAAGTCAATAAAGTAATAACAACCGAAATAATAAAAACAATATCCAAGATTCGCCGCTGCCGATCATTTTTGCTAAAGCGCCCCCAAGCTAACAAGAAAAAATTACTAATAACCAAAAATTCGGCCAATAAATTATGATTGCTGCCTAGCCACCAATGACCAAAAATAGCCATGGGCTGAACTCGGAAAAAAGCATCATGCAAATCTTGCCATCTTAAAGACCACAATCCAATAACTGAACTGTAAATACCGGCAATAATTGCGCCTGCTAATGGCCAACGCCACTTCGGCCAAGAATCTAAAGCGTTAAAGGGCAGGGCTATATAAAAAAGATAGACAAAAACAATAACCCTAAGCGAGTATTTAAGAGCCGCTACCGGCCACGGACTAAGAACGGAGCTCAATAAAATAATTGCTAAAAAAATAGCGGCTGGCCAAGCCAGAGGCCAGCGCCAAGCTCTAACTAGCTGACCACTCAATTGACTAAAAATACGACTAATAAAATAAATAGCTGCCGTTAATAAAATTAAAAAATCACTAATATTAAACTCGAAGCCAGAAAGATAAAAACGCCAATCTAGCAGCGGCAAAGAAAAGGCCGTTAAAAAGAGGCCAATCATAACTAATAATTGACCAATACTAACTGGCGGACGACGAAAATTTGGTTTAGTGACTAAATTATTTGTCTGTTTAACCATAGCTCTAAAATGCCATAAAATATGGATAAAGTCAAACTTTTGACTAAGAAAAAACCTGCCATCCCATCAAGCTCGTAAGCTTAACGGGATGACAGGTCAATTGTTAGTCGGAAGTTTGCCGATTGAGGCGAACCTCAATCAGCTCCTCCCCTAATTGCCGCTGATAAGTATGGTCAGCGGCGTTAAACATTAATATTCCACGCTGGTTGGCTGGCAGCTTTTTCAAACTGTTCAGCTTAGCCAGCATGGAATCGGGCACGGCCATGTTCTGGCCGAAAGCAAAGTAGGCGTTATCTAGCAGTAAACTGCTATTGAACGCCAGATCCATGCCCCGCCCTTTACCCTGGAAGACGACTTCCGGCAATTGCCCAGCAATTGCCATGGCCTCTTCCCAACACCAGTCCTGGGTGGGAAAGTCTTCCAGAAAACGACCATTGATAGTATCCTTCCAGAATAGGGATAAATGATTACCCCAAATCTGGAAACGACTACCTTTGGCCTGACGGATGCCGGTTAAAAACCGGCTAACCCCTCTATACCAATGATAGTCGACGGTCCGAGAATCATCCGCCTGGCCGTCGCGATCCAAGTCTAGGGCACCTAACCACGACACCCTGTCAAACAGGTTGTCGAGGAAGATACCATCCCAGACCTTATCATTCAAAACATTCTCTAAGAGAATGTCTTGAAGATATTTGTGATAGGAATAACCTTGAATATCAGGACACAGGTCACTTAAATTCAGTGGCTGCATCCCAGACCAGAAACTAGCCGGCTGACCATCGGCTTTTACCAATAGCCAGTCTGGGAATTGGCTAGTGATGGTCTGAGTCATTCTGGCGCCAAATGGTCTGTTGGGCGGGACTGGCTCCTGCCAAATCTCAAAAAAATTGGCATAAGCCAGAATTAGACATCGGGGATTTACCCGCTTAATCGCCCGGAGATTGTCCGGGTTATTAAACAGGTTCTCTATGTCAATGATTGCCAAGTCGTGCTTGGCAATCATGGCAACATCGGTCTCAATTATTACCGGGCTAGTCCAGTAGATGGCCGAACCGATAGCCGGAAGACTACTGACTAAGACCGCGGCCATAAACACCGCGGCAAAAAAATTTTTCATTCTTCCTCCATATGAAGAGAGGGAGAACGGTTTCCAGGCCATTCTCCCTCGAGTTAAAATTGTACGATCTCACTCAGAAGCGGTAGACGAAATAGTCTCCGCTCCTGATCATTATTTTGCTACTCCATCCGCTCTTGTTAGAGCGGATGGCCGGTCGAAAGTCGGACGGCATCGGTGTGCCCATTATTTGGGCATACCAATTTCCTAAGGAGGAAACGCTCATTTTGAGCATTTCTCCATCGTAAAAAATGCCATCCACGGAGCTACCCGGGGCCAACCTCATGTTGGCCGATTTCCC
>Ga0116172_10004426_pt1 | contig 11407 bp, 6 predicted proteins | sample AD_UKC083_MetaG_FD_89799 | JGI IMG/M metagenome (GOLD analysis project Ga0116172, IMG submission 89799) | Active sludge microbial communities of municipal wastewater-treating anaerobic digesters from USA - AD_UKC083_MetaG | ecosystem: Engineered > Bioreactor > Anaerobic > Digestate | place: USA...
AGTTAAGCCCTCCAGCGCCGATGGTACTCGGCTGGCAACGGCCCGGGAGAGTAGGTCGCCGCCGGATCCTTTCAACAGGGGCCCCCGCATTCAGCGGGGGCCCCTTGCTTTTATGGCCGCCGGGCTTTCGAAATTGCCCAAGAGGAGCGGCTAATCTGGTAATATTATCAAGGTATGATTTCCATTAAGGAGTTGTTCGAGTTGTTCGCACATGTCACACCAGTAGATCCGAAGAAGGCCATAGAAAGGGCATACGTCCTGGGAAGGCTAGCAAGGTGGCTTGCCATAGGCGTTGTCGCCGGGCTGTTGTCGGCAATCGGCATCATAGCTTTCCTAAAGCTTCTTTACACTGGGATAGGGTACGCTCAAGAAGCGGGTCCCTTCTGGTGGGCGCTGCTTCCTGTGGGAGGGTTCATAAGCACTCTTCTCATAATGAAGGTGGCGCCTCTGGCGTTCGGCCATGGCACGGAGGCCGTAATACGCTCTGTAAACAAGGGCAACGGCAACATACCTTTCATAGTGGCCCCGGTGAAGGCCGTAGCCACGGTCATATCCATCGCCTCAGGCGCATCCCTCGGGAAAGAGGGGCCGTCGGCCCAGATAGGCGGCGCGATCACCTCGACTCTGGGAAGGGTTTTGAAGCTCGACAAGGAGGACCAGAGGAGGATAACCCTATGCGGCCTTGCTGCCGGCTTCTCGATAGTCAGCGGCGCGCCGATCGCCGGTGCGATTTTCGCGACAGAGGCGCTGGTGCTGGGCTCCCTCAACTATTCATACCTTCTGCCCAGCCTGGTCACGTCGGTGACCTCGGTCTACGCCGCAAGGCTCTTAGACGAAAAATTTGCCCTCCACATATATCACCCGTTATGGGACATAGCGAAGCGCGGGGAGCTGTTCAAGGGCATCGAGTCGTTCTCGATACAGCATAACCTGCCGTTGCTCCTCATAACCGTGCTCGGGGCGGTCCTTATTGGTTCGGCTGCGATGCTGTTCACCAAGGCCGCGGAGGCCTCTGAAGGTGTGTTCCATAAGATCAAGCTATGGGCGCCGTTGAAGACTTCCCTTGGCGGCGTGGTGCTCATCCTGATGGCTTTGGTCTTCGGCAGGGAATACCTGGGGCTGGGCATGCATGAGCTGTGCGATCCTGCCTTGGAGGGGGAACTTGTGCCCTACTACGCATTCGCGGTGAAGATACTGTTCGTGGCGGTGAGCCTGGGATGCGGTTTCAGCGGGGGCGCCATGACTCCGATATTCGTCATAGGATCCGTAGCAGGCGCTGCCCTAGGAAGGGCCCTGGGGATGGACATACAGTTCGCCGCAGGAATCGGGATCGTTTCATTCCTTGCAGGTGCGGCCAACACCCCTATCACCGCAGCCGTCCTGGGGCTTGAGCTTTTCGGCCCCACCTTCGGGATATATGGCGCAATAGCAGCCATGATCGCCTATACGGTATCAGGTCACGACAGCATCAACGCCAGCCAGATATTCGGAGGCCCGAAGATCTGCTACGGCGAGACGTGCGAGTGGCTCGGCCATTCATTCGAAGAGATTCACATGCATAACATGGATATACCAGACTGACACAGAGGACGCCTCATCACAATAACAAGGCCTGCGTCGCAGGCCTTGTCTATTTTGGCCCGCGATTTGCGATATCGTTCACGAACGCCTTGAAAACTGATACGTTTGGTATATAATAGTAATTAAATTACTAAGAAGAATATCATATAAGAAAAAATGCTACTACACGGAGCTCGAAGTGAAATGCCAATCGGGCGGTATTCCCCGCCTAAGAACAGGAGGGCGCACAGATGTTCCGCACAAGCAAAAGCAGAATCAGCATGGCGCTGGCAGCGATTGTCTTAATTGTATTGGCTGCATCAGCGCTTGCGGCCAACACCTACACAGTCAAACAGGGAGATGTCCTGTGGAAGATCGCCAAGGCGAACGGCACTACCTGGCAGGAGCTAGCAGAGCTCAACGGGCTCAAGGACCCCAATTTCATCTTTGTTGGCCAGGTCCTGAAGCTTCCCGGCTCCGGTTCACAGCCGAAGTACAAGCCTGGCACGTATGCCGGCGCCGGCAAAGGCATGTTCGGCGACATAGAACTAAAAGTGACCGTAGACGAGTACAGCATCAAGGGGATTGAATTCACAAGGCTTGAGGACACCCCGGGGCTGGGCGATGTCGCAGCAAAGCAGGTGGCAGGCGAAATAGTCAAGGGCCAGACCCTCGCGGTGGACGCTGTGACCGGCGCTACTTATTCCAGCAACGGGACCCTGAACGCAGTGAAGGCGGCCTTGGCAAAAGCAGGGGCGGACACAGTCGCCCTGAGCAAGAAGGCCGAGCCCAAGCCCGCTGAAAAGGCCCCGGTCGATTCAAACGACGTATACACCGACGTCGTGGTGGTCGGCGCAGGCGGAGCGGGCCTTACCGCGGCAATCACGGCGAGGAACAAAGGGGCTGATGTAGTCCTGCTGGAGAAGATGGCTGTCGTCGGCGGAAACACCCTGAGGGCTTCCGGCGGAATCAACGCAGCCGGGACTAAGCAGCAGGAAGCCGCAGGTATCAAGGACAGCCCCGAGCTGTTTTACGAAGAAACGATGAAGGGCGGCTACTATAAGAACGACCCTGTATTGGTTAAGCTCATGACGGAAAGCTCCGCGGCGGCGGTGGAATGGCTTGAAAGCATCGGGGCCGAGATAACAGGAGGAGTGGGCCTTTCTGGCGGATCTTCCGTCAACAGGTCCCATAAGGCAAAGGACGGAGCCGCCATCGGATCATACATGGTACCTGTACTCAAGAAGGAAGCCGACAGGCAGAACATCGACATAAGGCTCGAAAACAAAGTCACGGGGATAATTTCCGACGCCTCCGGCAGCGCCATCGGCGTCACGGTGGAGAGGAAGGACAAGACGCAATACAGGGTATACGCCAAATCCGTGGTACTTGCGACGGGAGGCTTCGGCGCGAACCTCGACATGGTGGTCCATTACAACCCCGCCCTCAAGGACTTCCAGACCACAAACCATCCGGGTGCCACAGGAGAGGGCATCCTCATGGCCCAGAGCCTGGGCGCGCTCCTTGTCGACATGGCTGAAATCCAGATACACCCCACGACGCTTCCAGGAAACGGCTACCTGATCTCGGAGAGCGTCCGCGGGGACGGTGCAATCCTGGTAGACCATCAGGGCAAGCGTTTCATAAACGAGCTGCTTACAAGGGACGTTGTCTCCAAAGGAGTTCTGGCGCTGCCCGAAAAGACGGCATTCATACTGTTCGACAGCAAGGTGCCCAAGAAGCTGAAGCTCGTGAACGACTATATAAAGTCGGGTTATGCCCTCGAGGCCGACACGATAGAGGGGCTGGCGGCCAAGATGGGCGTCAGCGCCGACAACCTCAAGGCGACGATCGAGAAGTACAACAAGGCGGTTGACAGCAAGAAGGACGAGGAATTCGGAAGGACCTCCCTTGCAGTGAAGTTCGACGAGCCAAAGTACTATGCAATAGAGATCACCCCTGGTATCCATCACACCATGGGAGGAGTCAAGATCAACGCCGAGACACAGGTGCTGACATTCGGCGACAAGCCGATAAAGAACCTCTATGCGGCCGGAGAAGTCACAGGGGGCGTACATGGAGGCAACAGGCTGGGCGGAAACGCGGTGCTGGACATTACCGTGTTCGGCATAATCGCAGGACGCAATGCGGCGCAGAACGCGCTGGGCAAATAGGTCTACGACTGTCGACCTGCCGACAGGCTGCCGTTATAACCGGCAGCCTGCCTTTTTTCCGCCTCGCCCTCTGATGTGCACAGTTCTATCGCATGATATATAATATTTAAAATACGCTTTGTCATACGACTGGAGGAGAAAACATGCTTCGCACACACACCTGCGGCGAATTGAACGCGACGCACGTCGGGAAGGTAGCTAGCCTCTGCGGCTGGGTACAGGTTGTAAGGGACCATGGAGGGCTGCTTTTCCTGGACCTAAGGGACCGGTACGGGATAACGCAGGTCTCCGTGCTGCCGGAGGACAACCCCGAGGCCGCAGAGACGGTGAAGTCGCTCACAAGGGAGAGCGTAATAAGGGTGACTGGCACGGTCAGGATGAGGCCGGCCGAAGCTGTTAACAGGAACATAGCGACGGGCGCCATAGAGGTGAAGGCGGATTCTGTTTCGGTCATCACGCGCGCTGAGAGCGTGCTTCCGATAGAAGTCTCGGACGACAAGAGGGCGAACGAGGAGATAAGGCTGAAGTACAGGTACATAGACCTCAGAAGGCCCAGCCTGCAGTCCTTCATGGCGATGAGGCACGTGGTTACGGAATCTATCAGGAAGAGCCTCGGCGATATGGGCTTCCTTGACATCCAGACCCCAGTGCTCGTAAGGAGCACGCCTGAAGGGGCAAGGGACTTCGTCGTACCGTCGAGGAGGTACCCGGGCCGTTTCTACGCGTTGCCCCAGAGCCCCCAGCTTTACAAGCAACTGCTGATGATATCGGGATTCGACAGGTACTACCAGATAGCGCCCTGCTTCAGGGATGAGGACCAGCGGGCCGACAGGCAGCTCATGTTCAGTCAGGTGGACCTCGAGATGAGCTTCTGCGACGAGGAGGACGTCTACGCTGTCATCGAGAAGGTAGTCTCGGATGCATTCATGGCAGGCCTGGGAGTAAAGTTGGAGCTTCCATTCGAAAGGATCACCTACAAGGAAGCGATGGACCGTTTCGGTTCGGACAAGCCTGACCTTCGCTTCGGCATGGAGATGTGCGATGTCACGGATATCGCGGCAAGGTCGGATTTCGAGGTCTTCAAGTCAGCTGCCTCCTCCGGAGGGAGGGTTAGGGCCCTTGCCGCCCCCGGCTGCAGCGGCATGACCAGGAAGGAAGTGGACGAGCTCACCGAGCTGGCCAAGGCGTACAGGGCAAAGGGCCTTGTGGCGCTCAAATGCGCAGAGGGCGCCCTCACCGGAAGCGCAGCGAAGTTCCTGCCGGCGGGAGTACAGGCAGAGCTTGTTGCAGCCACCGGCGCCAAGGACGGCGACATGGTCTTCATGACGGCCGATAAGCCCGCCGTCTCTGCGGTATCGCTCGGTCAGGTGAGGAAAGCCCTGGGAAAGAGGCTTGGCCTCATCCCCAAGGATGTCTACAAGCTGTGCTGGGTAACGGACTTCCCCATGTTCGAGTGGAACGAGGACGAGAACAAATGGGACGCCATGCACCACATTTTCACTTCACCAAAAGAGGAGCACCTGGAGTTCATGGAGAAAGACCCCGGAAAGGTGCTTGGCAGGCTGTACGACCTGGTGTTGAACGGCAACGAGCTGGGCTCGGGGAGCATCAGGATAAGCGACCCCCAGCTGCAAAGAAGGGTCATGAACGTGATAGGCATGCCTTACGAACAGGCGGAGGCCAAGTTCGGCTTCCTGCTTAAGGCATACAACTACGGAGCTCCGATACACGGCGGGATAGCGCTGGGGCTGGACAGGCTCCTGGCGATCATGCTCGACCTGGACAACCTGAAAGACGTAATCGCGTTCCCGCAGAACTCGGGGGGCATATCCCTCGTCGACGACTGTCCCAATTTCATCGACGAGAAACAGTGGCAGGAGCTGCACATAATGCCCGACGCGGAAGCGCTAAGGAACATGAATGGGTAATTGCTGGCCAGGGTTTGCCTGGCATGACGGAGGAGGGACAGATGAAGAAGGACAGGAACATAAGAGAAGGCCTCACATTCGACGACGTGCTGCTCGTCCCAGGATATTCGACGACCGTGCCGTCGGATGTGGACCTGAGCGTGCAGCTTACGGAGAAGATCAGGCTGAACATACCGGTGATGTCTTCGGCGATGGACACGGTGACTGAGGCCAGGATGGCTGTCGCAATCGCAAGGGAAGGCGGCATGGGCATAATCCACAAGAACATGCCCATCGACAGGCAGGCCCTGGAGGTCGACAAAGTGAAGCGCTCGGAGCATGGCGTCATCGTGGACCCGTTCTCCCTCCCGCCGGACGCAAGGGTGAAAGATGCCCTGGCCTTGATGGAACGTTACAGGATTTCCGGAGTCCCAATAACTGAGAACGGGAAGCTGGTCGGGATACTGACCAACAGGGACCTGAGGTTCGAGACGGACTACGAAAAGAGCGTCTCCCAGGTAATGACCAGCCAGGGGCTCATAACGGCCCCTGAAGGCACGACGATGGCAGAGGCGATAGAAATCCTAAAGAACCACAGGGTAGAGAAGCTCCCACTGGTGGATAAGGATTTCAACCTTAAGGGCCTGATTACGATCAAGGACATCCAGAAGGCCCAGAAATACCCGAACTCCGCGAAGGACGAGCACGGAAGGCTGTTGGTGGGAGCGGCCATAGGCGTCACCAAGGACACCATGGAAAGGTCGGCGGCGCTTCTGTCATCGGGATGCGACCTGCTCTGCCTGGATACGGCGCACGGCCACTCCAAGGGCGTCATCGACACACTCAGGAAGCTCAAGGAGAGCTTCCCCGAAGCACAGGTCATGGCTGGGAACGTGGCGACGTCGGAAGCGGCAAGGGAACTTATGGAAGCAGGCGCCGACCTGGTGAAAGTGGGCATAGGACCCGGCTCCATCTGCACGACCAGGGTTGTCGCCGGGATAGGGGTCCCACAGCTTACGGCCATAATGGATTGCGCAGAGGGCGTTGCCGGCAAAGCGGCGATAGTGGCGGACGGCGGCATAAAGTTCTCGGGGGACATCACCAAGGCAATCGCAGCGGGCGCTACTGTGGTCATGATAGGCCAGCTGCTCGCCGGAACAGACGAGAGCCCGGGGGACTTCGAGATTTTCAAAGGCAGGAGCTTCAAGGTCTACAGGGGGATGGGCTCGCTGGGAGCGATGAAGGAAGGCTCGTCCGACAGGTATTTCCAACAGGGGAGCTCCAAACTGGTCCCGGAGGGCATAGAAGGAAGGGTGCCTTACAGGGGATCCGTCTCGGATACGATATACCAGTTGATGGGAGGCCTGAGGGCCGGCATGGGGTACTGCGGGGTCAGCAACCTCAAGGAGCTGGCCGAGAAGGCGGAATTCTTGAAAATAACAGGTGCCGGGCTTAAGGAAAGCCATCCGCACGACGTATACATCACGAAGGAAGCACCCAACTACATGGTGCACGGATCGGATGGTGAGGATGCCTAGGGCCGGCACGGAGGAGGAAGAGTAATGAAAGCTCTAAGACTTGCGTCGGCCATTGCACTGATTGCGGCGATGATCATCGCGACCGGGATGACAGCGGCCGCATCCGTCCCAAACGTGAACAGCATCATAATCAACCCGAATCCGCCTTACCAGTCCAGCATATGGACTGATAAGGCGAGCTACCAGATAGGCGAGAGGATCAACATCGGCTTCAGGGTGAACCGGGATTCCTTCGCCTATGTGTTTTCCATAGACGCATCAGGCGTGGTGCGCATGATCTTCCCGAATATATACTCCAATGACAACAAGGTGAAGGCGAACCAGTCCTACCTGCTGCCCGACAACAGCAAGTACAGCCTGACCATCGGCGGCCCTGCGGGCACGGACCAGCTCGTGCTGATTAGCACCCCAAGCAAGATCAAGGACACGGACTGGCTCAGGCGCTCGCTCGAGCAGAGCAGCTTCGCGCCTCAGATAAACATCAGCATATCCGCAGACGGCTTCATGGCGCAGATAAAGAGCGTCGTGATAACCCCGACGTTCAAGAACGACTGGTCAAGCGCATATACCAGCTACAACGTAGGCAGCTGGGTCACAGTGCCCCAGCCGGTGGCTCCGCCAGTAGTCACACCGCCCGTGGTGGTGCCTGTGGTGCCGCCCGTGCAGACGAACGGCAGGATCAACCTGACATCGAATCCAAGCGGAGCGAGGGTGTTCTTAAACGGCATCGAGCAGTCGGCCACCCCGGTGAACTTCAACGGCCTCAGGTACGGCGAATACGAGATCACCGTGGTTTATCCCGGGTACTATACCTTCACAAGGACTGTCAACGTGAACAGCCCCACGATGATCAGCGTCCATGCCGGGCTCACCGCCTTAAGGAACCAGAACGTGTACGGAACGCCGTTGATCACCAAGCAGATCGACCTCAACTGGCCGAACGTGGGCCCTTACACCCAGAGCTTCCAGTACGGCGGATACTCGGGGAGCGTCACTATCAGAGCAGATGCCATACTCGGGATGATTACAAAGGTGAGCGTATCCGCATCATCCCAGGGAGGCTCGATCGGTCAGTTCCTTGAGCTGGCGGCATCAGGAAGCAACGCCGCTTATGTGAACAGGTCAGACGAGTACGTGTTCCGCCCGTTCGCGGTGAGGGTCACCGTGCTCGACTTGAGGTCCACGACAGGCGCTCTCACAGGGACCGGCTACATCGAATCGATAAAATTATATCTCGAAGTGTTCTACGTAGGGTAGAAAGAATACCATTGCCGGGAAGACGCGCCGGAGTCATCGGCCTCCGGCGCTTTTTCTTGCCCTTTTCGAGCTGCGACATCATAATTATATTTGGTGTATTGTAAATCGCATTCGAGCGGAGGTGTGCTGATGGCGGTCCATGCCTACATAAGGAACATAGGGGAACACGAAGGCAAAGATGTCGAGCTGAGAGGCTGGCTCTATAACAAGAGGTCCAGCGGACGGATCCATTTCCTGGAACTTAGGGACGGCACCGGCTTCATACAGTGCGTGGCTGTCAAGGGGGAGGTCCCGGACGAGGACTTCGAGGAGGCAGGCAGGCTGACCCAGGAATCCTCGCTGAAGCTGACGGGCACGGTGAGGGCCGACTCAAGGGCGAAGGGCGGCTATGAGGTCACCGTCAAGTCGCTTGAGGTCTTCCAGATTGCCCAGGATTACCCTATAACGCCCAAGGAGCACGGCGTGGACTTCCTGATGGACAACAGGCATCTCTGGATAAGGCACAAGAGGCAGCATGCCATATTGAGCATAAGGCACGAGGTGATGGCAGCGGCGCAGCAGTACCTCAACGAAAACGGGTTCTTGAGGGTAGACTGCCCGATACTCACGCCCGCCGCCTGCGAGGGTACGACCACCCTCTTCGAGACGCAGTACTTCGAAGAGAAGGCGTATCTGAGCCAGTCGGGCCAGCTATATAACGAGGCGGACGCGATGGCATTCGGGAAGGTGTACTGCTTCGGGCCCACATTCAGGGCCGAGAAGTCGAAGACGCGCAGGCACCTCATAGAGTTCTGGATGCTGGAGCCAGAGATGGCCTGGTGCGACCAGGAGGAGAACCAGAGGGTGCAGGAGGAGCTGGTTTCCTACATAGTGCAGAGGGTGCTGGAGCGCAGGCGCCCGGAGCTTGCCCTGCTTGAGAGGGACGTCACAAAGCTCGAGGACATAAGGCCGCCGTTCCCGAGGCTCAGCTACGATGACGCGATCAAGCTGCTTAAAGCGGAAGGGCGCGAAATCAGCTGGGGGGACGACTTCGGAGCCCCGGACGAAACCATCATATCGAACAAATACACAAGGCCCGTGTTCGTGACCAACTATCCGACATCTATGAAGGCATTCTACATGCAGCCGATGCCTGGAAGGCCTGAGGTCGTAAAGTGCGCGGACCTCCTCGCCCCTGAAGGCTACGGAGAGATAATAGGCGGAAGCGAGAGGATCTGGGACCCTGCCATCATGGAGGAGAGGATGAGGCAGCACGACCTGAGCGAAGAGGCCTATGGATGGTACATGCAGCTTAGGAAGTTCGGCACCGTCCCCCATTCCGGCTTCGGCATAGGAATAGAGCGGACCGTGGCCTGGATAACAGGCTCTGAGCACATAAGGGAGATGATCACTTACCCGAGGCTCCTGTACAGGATGAAACCGTGATGCCTTTCGTCCCGACAGGAACGAACGGCCAGACTTTGGCGTCATATGACTTGATGACATACCAAATTTGACGGGGGGGTTGACAATGCCGAATAAGAGACGCAATGCGCTCCTTATCGCAGCGCTTATTGTGATGCTGCTTCTGGGCGCAAGCCATGCTTCAGCCCAAGTCTCCACTTACCTGCAGAACGGCGAGAGGTTCCTCGCCGAGGGAAGCTGGGCTTCGGCCATCAACGAATTCAGGTTCGCCCTGAACTCAGAACCGCAGAACAGCGCAGCCTGGTATGGCCTGGGCAGGGCATTCGAGGGCCTTTCAGGCGCCAAGGCGAGGTTCGACTCGCTCGTCGAGTCCCTTACCGGCGCCGCAGGCACTGCCTATGAGCCCATGGGGCAGCAGGATGCCGCAAACCTGGAGGAAGCCATCAAGGCCTACACCAACGCCAGCTCCTTCTACCCTCCCCAGGCCGCCGCAGCCGCAGCCCTGGGCAGGGCCCAGTTCATGGCTGGGAGGACACAGGAGGCCCTTTACACGCTCGAGAGGGCGGCGGGCACATTCACCCTTAACAACGACGCCCTCGCCCACATGCTATACATAAGCATGCTGACCGGGGACGCACAGAGGCTGCAGTACTACTCGTCGCTGGCCAAGGGCAACGCCCAGGCCATGTCCGATCAGGGGGTCGTCCACGCCCTGGCGGCGATGGAGTACAGGGCAGGCAACTTCAAGGGGGCCGAGTCGCTCCTTACGCCGCTGATGTACAGGTACGACCTCGGATACCTGCCTTTGAAGGCCATGGGCGACATACTCATCGCCCAGTCCAGGCCGACCGAGGCGCTGGATTTCTTCAGATATGCCGCGAACGTGAACCCGAAGTCCGAAGGCGCCCAGCTCATGACCGGGGACATACTGTCCCTCATCGGCAACCCCGCGGGCGCCGTCTCGGCTTACAGGGCGGCCCTTGCCGCGATGCCCGGGTCATTCTGGGCCAAGCTCGGCCTCGCCAGGAGCCTGGCCGAGACAAACGACGTGAACGGGGCGCTTGTGCTCGCGAAAGAGCTTACGGAAAAGGGAATAGGCCCCGAAGCTGACGTCGCCTTCACATACAGGGCTATCCTTGAGAGGACTTTGGGGCAGCTCCAGCAGGCGGAGCTTTCGTTGAAGTCAGCCCTGGTCCTCAATCCTTCGAACCAGGTAGTCACCCAGTATCTGAGCCTGGTGCAGTCCGAGATGAGGGCCAAAGGCATGGGCAGCCTCGCCTTCGACGGGATACCGTTGCCGGCCTTCGACGGCTTCGTGATAAACGGAGGGGCGAAGGTCACCAACAACAGGAAGGTGACGCTGAGCGTCAATACCACTGCAGCATACACCGCCTTCAAGAACGAGAACTCCGATTACGGCTCGTGGAACTTCAAGTTCGGGACAAGTGCCAGCTACGACTGGCTGCTTTCCGAAGGGGACGGCAAAAAGACGGTGCGCATGCGCACAAGGGAGGGCCTGTTCTCGGTGGCACAGGAGGGCCCTGTCAGGGAGATCACCCTGGATGCG
>Ga0116172_10004427_pt1 | contig 11406 bp, 10 predicted proteins | sample AD_UKC083_MetaG_FD_89799 | JGI IMG/M metagenome (GOLD analysis project Ga0116172, IMG submission 89799) | Active sludge microbial communities of municipal wastewater-treating anaerobic digesters from USA - AD_UKC083_MetaG | ecosystem: Engineered > Bioreactor > Anaerobic > Digestate | place: USA...
GATTGAAAGATCCAAATAAGCCAATTGGAACTTTTATTTTTCTGGGCCCAACCGGTGTTGGAAAAACTCAACTGGCAAAAGTATTGACAGAATTCCTCTTTGATACGACAGATAACCTTGTCAGAATAGATATGAGCGAGTATATGGAAAAATTCTCAGTATCCCGCCTTGTGGGAGCACCTCCCGGATATGTCGGATACGAAGAAGGTGGTCAGCTTACGGAAAAAGTTAGAAGAAAACCATATTCAGTTGTACTTCTTGATGAAATTGAGAAAGCCCATCCGGATATCTTTCATATTCTGCTGCAGGTGCTTGATGAAGGTCAGCTTACCGACAGCCTTGGCAGAAAGGTTGACTTCAGGAATACAATTGTTATACTCACATCCAATATAGGTACCAGGCAGATTGCTGAATTCGGCCATGGAATCGGTTTTGACACCCAGGCAAGGAAGGCTTCAAGAGATGAACATACAAAAAGCATTCTTCAAAAAGCTTTGAGGAAAACATTCGCACCGGAATTCCTTAACAGGATTGATGATGTGATAATGTTTAACTCGCTGGGCAGGGAAGATATAAATAAGATAATTGACCTTGAACTCAAGAGCCTTTACGAAAGAGTAAAATCGCTTGGCTATCAACTTAAGATTGCCCCGGCAGCAAGGAATTTCATAGCCGAGAAAGGATTTGATGCAACATACGGGGCCAGACCCCTGAAACGAACGATACAGAAGTATCTTGAAGATCCCATGGCAGAAATTCTCATAAAATCCATGCCGGGAGAAGGTGATATAATAAATGTCGGATTCAACAGCGCTAAGTCGGAGATAAAGATCAGGATCCAGAAAAAAAAGGAACCAGGAGAAGAACAGGGAAAAAATTAGCTCAGCTTCCCAAACAGATCGAATTCATTAGCCGAGGTGATCTTTACATTGTAAAAGTTGCAGGGTGTGACATTGTATTCAGCCGGAATGAGCACCTCCTGATCGATTTCAGGTGAGTCATATTCCGTTCTGCCGATAAAATGGTTCCCTTCCTTGCTGTCTATAAGAACCTTTATTATTTGTCCCTCAAATTTTTCATTAAGTTCCGCAGAAATTGATTGCTGTATTTCCATAATTTCAGCAACTCTTTCTTCCTTAAGCTCTTGAGCTATCTCATCTTCATAATGTGTGTATGAATATGTATCTTCTTCGTGTGAATATGCAAAAATCCCGAGTCGGTCAAAACGGAAATCTCTGACAAACTCTTTAAGTTCAAGAAAATCTTCTTCTGTTTCACCCGGGTGACCTGCTATAAGGGTTGTGCGTATTGCAGCGTCCGGTATCTCCTTTCTGATTTTATTCAGAATGCTTTCAGTATCCCTGCGCTTATGTGATCTTTTCATTATGCCAAGCATTCTGTCACTGATATGCTGAACAGGCAAATCAATATAATTACATATTCGCTTATTATCTTTCATAAGAGGAATGATCTCCTCAGGAAAGCCTGCAGGATAGAGATAATGGAGTCTTATCCATTCGAGGCTTTCAATTTTAAGGAGTCCGGTTATAAGATCAGGCAATTTCTGCTTCTTATAGAGATCAAGCCCGTAATAACTCAAGTCCTGAGCTACAAGTATGAGTTCCTTAACTCCTGAATCAGCAAGATATTGAGCCTCCTTTATAATATCTTCAAGAGGCCGGGATATATATCTGCCCCGTATAAGGGGTATTGCACAGAAAGCACAATTCCTGTCACAGCCCTCCGATATTTTCAGATATGCATAATGGCCGGGATTGGTGAGTATTCGCATCTCCGAAAGGTCATCCCTGAAGTGAACACCCATTTCTTTGAGAATTCTGCCAGTGTCATTTACTCCAAAATACTTTGTTACTTCCGGGATCTGAGCTTTCAACTCCTCCATGTACCGCTCAGATAAACACCCCATTACATATATTTTGTCAATAAGTCTTTTCTCTTTTTTGCAAACATAGCTGAGTATTGTATCTATGCTTTCCTCCTTTGCATCATTTATGAAACCGCAGGTATTTATTATTATTGTACCAGCATCAGTATCGTTTGAGTCATGCTCGATTTCATATCCGCCATTCTGAAGTTGTTTTAGAAGTTTCTCGGAACTGACCGTATTTTTGGAGCAGCCTAGAGTTATAAGGTTGATTTTGTTTTTTTTCATGTCAGATTGATCTGCCTTCCGTATTCTTTGTAAAAGATGCAGGTATCATTTGCTTTCAGTATGGCAGGGAGATGAAATATTTATTCAATTAAATAGGGAATCAACGAATTCTGTCCGGTTGAAAATCTGGAGATCTTCTATTTTTTCTCCGATCCCGATATATTTAACCGGAATTTTGAACTGATCCGAAATCCCGATAACAACACCTCCTTTAGCAGTTCCGTCAAGTTTTGTGATAGCGATTCCCGTAATATTTGTTGATGACATGAATTCGCGTGCCTGTTCGAATGCATTCTGTCCGGTTGATCCATCCAGAACGAGAAGCACCTCATGAGGGGCATCCGGGACAACTTTATCCATGACCCTTCTTATTTTTGCCAGTTCATTCATCAGATTGATTTTATTATGCAAGCGACCTGCCGTATCTATAATAGCAACATCATAGTTGCCTGCTACTGCCGATTTAAGTGTATCAAAAGCAACTGATGCAGGGTCGGATTTCATTTGTTGTTTTACAATTGGCACCTCTGCCCTGTCGGCCCATATCTGGAGCTGGTCTATGGCTGCAGCCCTGAAGGTATCTGCTGCACCCAGGAGTACTTTCTTTCCGTTTATCTTGTACTGGTAGGCCAGTTTTGCAACAGTTGTTGTTTTTCCCGTGCCGTTGACTCCAACAATCATTATTACATGAGGTTTGTTTTTAAGCGGGGATGAAAAGTCAGAATCTTCACTACTATTGTTCTCCTCCAGAAGCGATGCGATCTCTTGTTTTAAAATACTATTCAGTTCATTAGTATTTAAATATTTATCCCTGGCGACCCGCTCCTCAATCCTTTCAATGATGCGCACTGTTGTAGCGACTCCTACATCAGATGAAACAAGTACCTCCTCAAGATTATCCAGCACTTCATCATCAACCTTTGATTTGCCTACTACGGCCCTTGAAAGTTTTAAGAACACTGATTCCTTGGTCTTTTCAAGTCCCTTATTAAGATTTTCCTTTTTTTCCTTTGAAAAAAAACCAAGTAAAGTCATTATGCTGAAAATTAAATTAGACAAATATAAAAAAAAGCTTTCCCCATCATGAAGAAAGCTTTGAATATCTTCTTGTTAAACTCGTCCGATTAATTCTTTCCGAAAAAATCCTTAACGCGATCATTGTGGACTATTTCTTCTTTGAATTGGTAGGATCCGGTTTTGTCTGACTTTGACATCTTAATACATTTCGTAAAGGCCTTGCCAGAACCCGTCTTTAGTGTTGCAACAACTTTCTTTGCCATTTTATGCCTGTATTACTTAATTTCTCTGTGAATTGTATATTTCTTCAGGATCGGATTATATTTCCTTCTTTCCAACCTGTCAGGAGTGTTTTTCCTGTTTTTTGTCGTAATATATCTTGACGTTCCCGGAACACCACTTTCTTTATGTTCGGTACATTCCAGGATTACCTGCAGTCTGTTTCCTTTTGCCTTCTTAGCCATTTCCTGATCTTATTAATAATTCAAAATGTAGCCTTTTCTCTTTGCTTCTTTGAGAGTGGCAGTGAGACCTTTCTTATTTATCAACCGGATACCGGCTGCTGAAATCTTAAGCGTAATCCACCTTTCTTCTTCGGGCAGAAAAAATTTTTTCTTAAACAGATTTGGATAAAATTTTCTCTTTGTCCTTCTTTTTGAGTGAGATACATTATTACCCACCATCACCTTCTTCCCTGTTACCTGACAAATTTTCGACATTGTTTTATTCTGTTTTTTGTGCTTAAAATGTCCTATAAAATGAAGCGCAAAGAAAAGGATTTTAATCTGATTAACCAAATTATAAGTTGACTTTTTTATCAGATATGTTAATCTGGTTCTACAGATTGCAATATCTGTTTTCTGAGGAGGTTCAGTGAGGCAATTGAAAACCGGTTGATATTCGATATCCTGTCTTTGCTGAAAACATATCTTTCTGTAATCACTCCATTATCAGAACTTACTGCTATATAAACTGTTCCGACAGGTTTAAATTCACTTCCTCCTTCAGGTCCGGCTATGCCTGAAGTAGCAACTGAATAATCCGTATTAAATTTTTTACGTACTTCAATTGCCATTTTTGCAGCAACTTGTTCACTTACAGCGCCATAGTCAGCCATCATCTCTTCCGGAACATTCAAGAAGCTGGTCTTTATACCGTTGTCATATGCAATAACCGATCCTTTATAGTATTGTGAACTTCCGGGGATACTTGTAAGCATCTGGGCTATCTTGCCTCCTGTGCAGCTCTCTGCAGTGCAGATTGTCAGCTTACGTTCCTTCAGAAGATTAGCGATGTAATTCTCGATCTGCTCATCAATTTCACTGTAAATGAATTGTGGAATTATTGAATATAATTTTACAACCTGTTCATTTACAGTGTTTTCAATAGGCTCTTTGCTTTGGCCTGTGCCCGTTAGTCTCAATTTGATAATACCATATGAAGGAAGATATGCAAGCTTAATTTCCGCCGGAAGGGATTTCTCAAAACCGGTAAGTATTTCAGCCAGTCTCGATTCAGATGTTCCATAAGTCATTATATTTCTATGAATAACAACCTGAGAATGAAATCGTTTTTTTAGTTCAGGCAGGACATGCTCATTCATAATATATTTCATTTCATAAGGAACCCCGGGCATTGAAATAAAAATGGTTCCTTCCTTTTCAAACCACATTCCCGGAGCTGTACCCATTTTGTTATACAACACCCTGCATGAATCGGGAACTTCTGCCTGTTTTCTGTTAATCTCATTCATCGGGATGCCTCTGCGAAGCATCATCTCATTTATCATAGAGAGCACTGTAGTATTTACGACAAGGGTTCCGTCGAATATGTCGCAGAGGGTTTGTTTGGTAATATCATCACTTGTTGGCCCCAGGCCACCGGTTATAAGTACTATATCATATTTTGAAACAGCTTCACTTACTGCATCCAGAATATCTTCTCTCTTATCATGTATTGAAATTTTACGGCAGATATCAAAGCCTGCCTGGCTCAGTTCTGCTCCTATCCAGGCCGAATTTGTATCAATTGTCTGCCCAATTAGCAATTCATCTCCGATTGTAATTATTTCCGCTTTCATTTCATTTTTAACGAATGCACAAAATTATATTTAGAAATTCAAATGTCAATAAATTATTGAATATTGTGGTTCCTGTGGCATAAAAATTGGAGGAAATAACATATCTTTATCAAGATAATCTCACAGCTAATGAAAGTAAAAAAAGGGGTTTTACCGGCATTTTTTATACTTTCCCTTATTGTCATTTCCTGCGAACAGGAAGTCTATGGTATATTTGTTTTAAACCAATAATCATAATCTTATGAAAAGAAAGTTAATCTCAAGTTTTATTATTTTATTTTTTCTGACTATTTCTGCCAATGCACAAATTGGAGTGGGATACAATACCGATGGAAATACTCTTGCCCTTTCCTACAGTCCTGCAGATAGCAGGATATGGGGAGAATTCAGGGTTAATACACGTGATTACAGCCAGTCAGACTGGTTGCACAGTGACAGAGGGATTACACAGGTTTATTGTCTGGCATCACTTTTTACATCAAACGGGATTGGTTTTTATGCCGGAGGTGGTGTAGGCATAAACCTGCTATCGACAGGTAACGAAAAATGGTTCAGTATCAATGTGCCGGTCGGATTGAAACTGAACCCATTCAGTAAGTTCCCTGATCTCTACCTGTTCGGAGAATACAATCCCATGTTCATTGCTGAAGATAATATACCGATTATTCACAGCATATCAGCAGGATTCAGGATTCCCCTGACCAATAAGTAGCGATTAAAGAATTTATTTTGCAGTTGGGCTTAACGGTTTACCCATTGATGAAGTGTTTACTGTTTCATCAGTTGTGAAAAGCATGAAATCAGGAGAGCTTTTCGTATAAGGTTTCCATTTCTCCTCTCCTTTTCCATTAGGATCACCGTACTTTGCAAAATCAGTCCAGCAGTCAACCATATACTGGCTTAAGGCTTCATCGCCTTGTGTCAGGGGGCGCCAGCAACGGTCCAAAGTATGAAATACAAACCATAACTCTGAAGAGTGGAATGCTCCGGCATCATCACCCGGCAAAGGACGTGCGAATTGGTATGCATAAGCTTTTCCGCCCTGCTCTTCGCGGACCAGGCAAAAATCCTCCACAGGTTTACTATTGCCTCTCATATCTACAATAGTTCCTCCGATAATGTATGGAATATCAGCCAAATTACCGTTTTTTGCAGCATCGCTGAAGCTTTCATTCAGAACGTAACCATCTACTACCGGTCCCAGAGAAGCCATTCTCTTTTCAGCTTTCATAAAATCCTGGGTACGGTTCTCAAAATCCCCGAATTCTTCTGCCGCTACTGCACGCATTTCGCTAAGTGTAGAACAGCCATAGAATCGCATTATGCTCTCACCTGACTGTTCTGCGTCGGCAAGGGTTGTTCCCGGCCGGCTGCCGATACCGCCACCGCTTTGTATGATTGCACGATGGATTAGACCTTTGGTAAGGGGTGATGCAACAAGTGTCTGAACGCTGCCTGCTCCCGCACTTTGTCCGAAAACAGTTACATTATCCGGATTGCCTCCAAACTGGGCAATATTGGCTTTGATCCATTTAAGGGCAGCAATCTGGTCAAGTATACCGTAGTTCCCGGAAAAATTGTTTGAACTTTCAGCAGTCAGTTCAGGATGAGAAAGAAAACCAAGTATACCAAGGCGATAGTTGATCGTAACCAGTATGACACCGTGTTCAGCCCAGGCAACTCCGTCAAATTCATCTTCATGACCGAAACCGTTCCTGTAAGCTCCTCCGTGAATCCACATTGCAACGGGCAGGCCAGCTTTTACCTTACCTGCAGCAGGTGTCCATACATTGAGGTACAGGCAATCTTCGTTCTTTACATGGGGACTCTGGGCATAGAACTCCTTATCGTAAAATGATCCCGGATCGGTCAGTTTCTGTGGAGCAGCAGCACCGAAGGTATCACATGTTTTTACACCGGACCAGGGAATAACAGGTTGCGGTTCACGCCAGCGTAAATCGCCAACAGGAGGAGCTGCGTAAGGAATGCCTTTGTAAATGAGCACTTCAGGATTGTCAGTTTCAACACCGGTGATTTGACCACCATCGATAGTAAGGATGGGATTTTTTTCTTTACAGCCTGTGAAAATGGCTGATGCAATAAATAGAATTACTGCAAATTTCAAGGTTTTCATCTCTTTAGATATATATTTATTTATGGATCAATACACATAAAGAACTCAAAAATAACAAATATCTGTTAAATTAAATGTTTATTATCCCGTAAAAAAAGCTTATTCGGATTATTGATAAAGTTATGCACTTATCTGATTTATAATCTGGATTCTTGATTGGAGGAAACCTTTTGCAGTGCCCTCTACCCCTCCCTTATTTTTATTATTTCAGTTGGATACTTACAGATTTTTTCCAGGACTGCAAATGTGAAAATTGAAAAATCGTAAGAAAATGTAATTAGTTAAATTTCAAATGGTTAATAGGCATAAAAAATTAATGGGACAGAAATGAATTATTATAATCCCCCAAAAAAGAGCCTATTCTTTTAAGTAGCTTTTTTTTTGTCAATTCAAATAGAAGCATTAACTTGACACTGCTGTCAAACTCTAATGTCAGGATTATTAAATAAAATAAAATGAGCCAGTTAAAAGAACCTGAGGTAAAAATAATAGAAGCTGCTAAACAAGTATTTTTAGAAAAAGGGCTTGAAAAAGCAAAAATGCGGGATATTGCAGATACGGCCGGTATTAGCAGAACAGCCTTAAATTATTATTATCGCACCAAAGAGAATCTGTTTTACAAGATTATTGAAGAAATTTTAGAAGATATTATTCCACACTTTGAAAGCTTGTTAAGCAAAGACACTCTCAGTTTTCAGGAGCGTTTTCTGGATATTATTGATGTATATGCCGATTTTTTGAGTCGTAATAATGTAGTGCCTCGCTTTATTTTAATGGAGATACAACGGAATCCTCAGACACTTTTCGATTTTGTCAATACAAATCCGAAAGTAAAAAAATACCTGCAACTTTTGCGTACAATGCTCAAGCATGAAGAAGAAAATAAGAACATCAAACAACTACCTATTGAAGAATTATTTATTCTTTTCTACGGGCTACTCTTTGTGCCGTATTTAATGGACCCGTTTATTAAGGAATTTTTTCTCAACGAAAAAAGTAAAATAGAAGCCTATCATCGGAATCATTTGGAAAATATGAAACAGGTTTTACTCCTGTTTTTAAGTGCGAAATCAATGGGCCAAACTGTAAATTGAATTAATTGCTTAAAAAACGCACCAGTTACCGCGATAAACTCCATGAACTCATCACTCACACATATAAATTATTCAGCGCATAAGTTTAAAACACCCTTAATCAACATAGGATTGGATGCCGGTTCTACAACCATCAAGGTGGTAGTGTCTGATCTTCAAAATACAATCATTTACAAAGATTACCGCCGGCATTACGCTGATATTTTAGGAAATTTGAAAGAGATTTTATCTGATATATTGGATAAAATTGGTGATTGCCCTGTCAAACTTTGTATAACCGGTTCAGCCGGAATGGGAATAGCCGAGCGTTATAAAGTTCCTTTTGTTCAGGAAGTAGTAGCTTCCTGCGAAGTTATTTCACGTCAATTTCCTGAAATAAAGACATTTGTAGATATAGGCGGCGAGGATTCCAAAATGATTTTTTTCAAATCCGGCAAAACGCCCGATATTCGGATGAACGGAAGTTGTGCAGGCGGAACAGGCTCATTTATTGACCAAATGGCTACATTGCTCAATGTTAGTATGAATGAGTTTAATTCATTGGCTGAACAAGCCGAAACAATCTATCCGATTGCTTCCCGTTGTGGAGTTTTTTCAAAAACAGATGTACAAAATCTACTTGCCCGAAATATCAGTAAAGCTGATATAGCCGCATCGGTTTTTCGGGCAGTAAGTATGCAGGTAATCACTTCTTTAGCAAGAGGATATGAGCCAGAGGGGAAAGTTTTTCTTTGTGGTGGCCCATTCACATTTATTCCATATTTGCGAAAAGCATTTATCGATGAAATTAAAATGGACAATTCGGAAATTGTGATTTCTGAAAATCCTGAAGTAACCCCTGCCTGGGGTGCAGCTATCATCGCAAGCGACCAGCAAGAGAGCAAATTATTGTCCGAATATCTTTCAATATTTAATAAAGAAGTAAAAACAGTTTTAAAAGACACTCATAATCAATTAAAACCACTTTTTAATGATCAACAGGAGTACGCCGAATGGCTAAAATCCAAAGAAGAATATCAATTTCCCAGGATTGACATAAAAGACATTAAGAATCCGAATTGTTTTATCGGTATCGATAGTGGTTCAACCACAACAAAAATCATTGCCACTGACGAAAATTCCAGGGTTTTCTATCATTATTACACTAAAAATAAGGGGTTTTCCTTACAAGCTGTAACTGTTGGACTAAGAAAACTGTTTGAGCAAACGCAGGAAGCCGGAATGGAAATGAATGTACTCGGAAGTTGTGTAACCGGGTATGGTGAAGATTTAATCAAAAAGGCTTTTCATCTTGATTCAGGCATGGTTGAAACAATTGCTCACTATATGAGCGCTTACCATTTCAACAAAGATGTCTCCTTTATTTTAGACATTGGCGGGCAGGATATGAAAGCCGCTTTTATTGAAAACGGAGTTATTAAACGTGTGGAAATCAATGAAGCGTGTTCTTCCGGTTGTGGCTCTTTTATAGAAACTTTTGCCAATTCGCTCAACTATTCAGTTCCCGATTTCTCAAAAATAGCTTTGAAATCCAAACATCCCTGTGATTTAGGTACACGTTGCACCGTATTTATGAATTCCAAAGTGAAGCAATCACAGCGGGAAGGAGCTTCAGTAGAGGATATTTCAGCAGGATTGGGCTATTCCATAGTGAAAAACTGTCTGAATAAGGTGTTGAAACTGAAAGATGTCAAGGAGTTGGGTGGTCATATCATGGTGCAGGGCGGCACGTTTAGAAATTTATCTGTGATCCGTGCATTGGAAATTGAGTTGGGAAAAGAAATTATGGTTACCGATTATCCCGAATTGATGGGAGCTTATGGAGCAGCTCTGTATGCTCGTAAAAAGTTTGAAACAGGTCAAACCGTGCCTGTTAAACTGGCTGCCATGTCGGAATCGAAAGAGTATTCGGAAAGAAAAACCGTTTGCAAAGGCTGTGAAAACAACTGTACGGTAACTCATTTCAAATTTGATAATGACAATGTATTTTACTCGGGTAATAAATGCGAAAAGATTTTCAACAATTCAGGAGAAAGGGTAAAGAAAGGTGTAAATCTGCACACCGAAAAATATGATCTGCTGTTTAATCGCCCTGTTTTGGAAAAAGGAAAAATTACACTTGGTATTCCGCGTACTTTGGGAATGTATGAAAACTATCCGTTTTGGCATTCGTTGCTGACCGGATGCGGAATCCGAATCGTACTTTCCGATAAATCCACTATGAAAATGTATGAAACAGGTATCAGCACGGTAATGGCTGATAATATCTGCTTTCCTGCAAAACTTGTGCATGGGCATATCTACAATCTGGCAAATAAAAAAGTGGACAGAATTTTTATGCCTTATGTCGTCTTTGAAAGCAAAGAAGACGAAAAAACCAATAACAGCTACAATTGTCCGATTATTACAGGCTATTCCGATGTTATTAAAAGTGCTGTCAATCCAAAGGATAAATTTGGAATTCCTGTTGATGCTCCAACATTTACATTTGCCAGTAAAAAATTGATGCGTAAATCCTGCGTAGAATATATCAAAACCCTTATCCCCGGAATAGACACCAGAAAAATTGACAGAGCTTTTAAGAATGCTTTGATTGCCCAGCAAAGCTATGAAGAACAGCTGAATAAACGCTCGAATCAGATTTTAGACAGGGCTGTTGCCGAAAACCGCCTGGTTATACTGCTTGCCGGACGACCATACCATGTTGATCCGCTGATACAGCACAAAATTTCCGATTTAATAAGTGATTTCGGTGCTGATGTAATTACTGAGGATGTTGTGCGTCACCTGCAGGTCGACCCCGACGAAGTGCAGAGCGTAATGCAGTGGGCTTACACCAACCGGATTTTCAAATCGGCACTCTGGACAGCGAATGAAGCACCTCAAAATGTGCATTACGTGCAAATAA
>Ga0116172_10004430_pt1 | contig 11397 bp, 6 predicted proteins | sample AD_UKC083_MetaG_FD_89799 | JGI IMG/M metagenome (GOLD analysis project Ga0116172, IMG submission 89799) | Active sludge microbial communities of municipal wastewater-treating anaerobic digesters from USA - AD_UKC083_MetaG | ecosystem: Engineered > Bioreactor > Anaerobic > Digestate | place: USA...
ACGGTGCAGGTGTGGCCGCCGCCCGATTCGGCTTCGCCGAGGGACGCCGGGGCTGCTGAGGATGTTACCGTGAAAGACGGCCTGCTGCGGCTGGATACGGACCGGGGCGGGGGTGTTGTTCTGACGGAGGAACTGGGTATTTATACCGCAGATACTGCCTCCGTTGCCTTGGAATTGAAGGCCACGGGAAATGCCAGCCTGCGGCTGTCATGGCGGTTCAGGACCTTCCCGTGGGGAGAGGATATTCAGGAACTTGCCGGTTCCTTCGTTGATTTTCCCGTACTTCAGGACGGGGCTATGCATACCTATGATGTGCGGGTGGACAACGTGGGTGCCTGGCGGGAAAACCGTATCATCGATGGTTTGCGGATTCACTGCAATGAGCCGGGTTCCGTGGCGATTGCCCGGGTGGAAATCCGCAACCGTTCCGAGGTTTTCACCCAAGAAGGAATGGGTGCGCGGGTCTGTGCCGTGGGCGGTGACATACGGCAGGCATTGTTTATGCGCGTGCCGGCCCGGGTGACGTACCGGCTTCGCCTGCCTGAACGAGCCGTATTTGCCGCCGGGCTGGCGGCTGTTCAGAAGGATAATCCGGTTACCTTTCAGGTCAGTGTCAGGACTGGAGAAAAACAGGAAGTTGTGTTGCGGGAAGAGCGCATCGGCGCGGAAACCTGGTCGGAACGCCGTGCGGACCTTGCCGCTTATGCCGGCCAGGAAGCCGAGATTGAATTGGCCGCAACGACTGAACAACCGGGGCAGGTCGCCTTATGGAGCAATCCGAGCCTGTTCGAGTCGAAGGGCGATACGCCACCCGGGGACAGACCCAATATCGTGGTTTATCTGGTGGATGCCCTTCGTGCCGACCGTCTCGAGGCGTATGGTCACCATCGCGTGACCGCCCCGGCGCTTACAGAATTGGCCCGGAACGGGGTCCGGTTCGAGCAATGTTTTTCCCAGGAAACCTGCACCAAACCCTCTGTCATGACCCTGTATTCCGGGATGGATTCTCAGGTCCACGGGTATACCTGCAATGGCGGTCCGCAATTTAAAAATGAGTTGCCCTTTTTCTCCACCTTTCTTCGCGAGCGCGGCTACACGACCGCGTCGATATCCCAAAATGCTTATGCGCCTCCCCCTTCCGCAGGCCGGACATCCTTTTGCAGGCAAGTGGAAGTGTTTGGTGTCAATGATTCGGTCACGGAGGATACCTATATTGCTGCGGCTTCTTTTCTGGAACAACACCGGGACCGCCCTTTCTATCTCTACATCCACACCATGGAATGCCATGAACTGTGGACGCCAGACCCGAAATCTTGTCCCTATGCCCTTACACCTCCTTTCGACCAGGTCTATAAGGATCCTGAACATGCCTATCCGCCGGACCGTTATGACGGCAGCATTACTTATGCGGACTACAATTTCAAGCGTGTCCGGGATAAACTTGACGAACTTGGCCTGTTAAAAAACACCCTGGTCATTTTTACCTCCGATCATGGGTATGCGCTGGGAGAGCGGGGTGAATGGGCGCATGGCAAAGATCCCTATATGGACCAGGTCCATGTGCCTTTGGTCCTGAGTTGGCCTACGGGCGGTATTGGCCCGGCCGTCATTGCCGAACCGGTGCAACTTGCCGATATTGGGCCCACGCTCCTTGACCTGATTGGCGCGCCGGTTCCCGAGACTTGCCAGGGGGTCAGCCTGCTCCCCCTGGTACGGGGGGACAACGCTTCTTTTATCGACAGGCCCATTTTTTCCTATAACGGATGGACAGGTTCCGCCAGTGTAACCCGGGGAGCGTGGAAACTGTTCAGAAATGAGGATAGCGGGGAGCGGTTATACCGTATAGCGGGCAACGTGCCCGAAACGGAGGATCTGGCCGGGGCTTACCCGGAGATAACCGCCGAATTATATCAAGCGCTTAAAAATCACCTCAGGCATAACCGGCAAATCGCGGAAACGATACAGGTTTCATCTGATGCTGAGGAGGAAATATCCGTGGACCCGGTGAAGCTGGAGATATTGAAATCACTGGGGTATATCAGTGATTAAAAGTGCAATAACCAAATCTATTGCCTTCTTTCCGGTCTTTTCCTTTTTTATGGCAAATTGTGTAACCGTTGCCTCCTCAGGACTGCCCTTCAAGGAACATTTTACGGATACGGTGTGGAGGGACCCGGACCGTACTTCCGCGGAATGGCGCGTATGTGAGCATGCCCTGATGCAGGGATTTCAGCAAACACCGTGGCAGTCGGCAAACCAACCTTGGGAACGGCGAATTCTGGATGAACAGGGGTATGACACACGCTCCATTGTCGTGGGGGACCTGAATGATGATGGATATTTGGACATCGTCACTGCCAATTACGGTGATGCAAATCTGCTCTATTTCGGCAAGGGCGACGGCACCTTCACCCCCGGTGTGCCTTTAGGTTCCGATACGCGCAATACGGAGGATATCGCACTGGGCGACCTCAATGGTGACGGCCATCCTGATATTGTTGAAGGCAACTCCAACGAGAGCAACTATTTTTATACTAACAAAGGCGACGGAACATTTCAGGCTCCCGTCGCCTTTTCGGGAGATCCCCGCGATACTCGGGCGGTGGCCTTGGGCGATGTGAATAATGACGGTTGGATGGAGGTGGTCTTTGCCAACAATGGACGGACGCCGCAGTGCTATTACAATGACAAGGGTGTATTCAAAGAGGCTGTCGATATCGGAGAAGAGGCGTTGCCCGCGAACGCCATCCTGATTCATGATGTCAACCGGGACAGCTGGCCGGATTTGGTCCTGGGAAATTGGCAGCATCCCGTGCGGCTATTTATAAATGACGGGAACGGCTCTTTCGGGAACTCTACCCCCATTACCGGGGATATCCTGAAGACCAGAACGCTGGCGGCGGGTGACTTCCATAATGACGGGAGGCAGGAAATTATTGTGGGGAATTTCGCGGCCGCGGCCTGCGTGTTTTCGGCCGGCCCGAAGTTCCAATGGACCGCCTCCAAGTTTTCCAGCAACCCGAGTTTGACGGTGGACATTGCCTTGGGCGACCTGGACGGCAACGGATTTATCGATGTGGTAAAGGCGGAAGATTCCCTGGCCTACCGTTATTACCTGAACCGGGGCGATGGCACCTTTGCGCCGGGCACGGCCTTCTTTGATGGGACACAAAGCCCCGCTTGTGTCGCCTTGGCCGATTTGGACGGAGACGGCCTGCTTGATATCGTTGCGGGGCAGGTCCATGTACCCAACTGTGTTTACCTGAATCAGGGATGCATGCATCCCTTTATCGGAGCCCGATGTGGGGCCTTGGACGCTTCCAGCCAGGGGGCCACCAGCATGATTGCGGGAGATTTCAATGGCGATACCCTGCCGGATATTATCGCGGGGATAATGAACGAACGGATTCGTCTTTATCTCGGTAACGGGCAGGGTGGTTTTTCCGAAGGCATTCCTCTGACGCACGAGAAGCAAGCCACCACCTCCGTCGCTGCGGGGGACATCAATAAGGACGGTCATCTTGATTTCGTCGCCGGTACCATGAAACAGGAAAACCGGTATTATTTCAACAACGGCGATGGAACCTTCACCGTTCACCGCCTCGGGTCGGATACCTTCGCTACGACTTCGGTCAAACTGGGCGATGTGAACGGCGACGGCTGCCCCGATGTTGTTGTCGGCAACATGGGCGTGGAAAGTCAAGTGTTCCTGAATGACGGGCAGGGCGCGTTCCGTCCGGCGATGGATATGTCGGATGACCGGTTCGACACGTTCTGTGTTGCCTTGGGGGATGTGAACGGCGACGGCCGTCTCGATGTTGTAACCGGCAATTACGGGGACAAGAACCGGCTCTACCTCAATGCCGGCGGCACCTTCCCGTTTTTTGGCGTTAAGGCGCACTGCATTTCCGAGGACAAAAGCAACACCCTCTCCCTGGAATTGGCCGACATGAACGGAGACGGACGCTGTGATGTGGTCACAGGCAATTTTAACAATAGGAACCGCCTGTATTTGAATACCGGCGAGGAAGCGCCTTTTGACGGGGCGGTGGGGCTTGATATTGGCCTGGACACAGAAAAAACCTTTTCCGTGTCGTGCGCTGACATGGACGGGGACGGTGACCTCGACCTTGTCGCGGGGAATGCCGGCAGCCAGGATAAACTGTACCTGAACAATGGCACCGATACGCCCTTTGGCGCGATAGTACCGATTCCGTTGACGGAGCAGGCCCATGAGACGCTGTGTGTTCTTACGGCCGACCTGGATAATGACCATGCCCTCGATATTGCTACCAGTCGGCGTAAGGCTCCCGTTTTCCTATGCTGGAATCCGGGACGACCGCGCCGGCAGTACGGGCTGTCATGCCCACCTGTAACAGCTTCGACATTTTCGGAAACGGGAGATACGGAAGGTTCCAACATGGAGGTCATTGCCGCCGCTGCGGGTACATATTTGGGACCAATCGGGGGCGGACACGGCGAGCCTCATTTTTCCTTTAACGCCGGTACGGCCGTATCGCTTCCGGTAAATAGCCCGGAACAGCGCATTACGGCGGTTTCCGTTTCTCTTAAGACGGAGCATTCTCCCAATACGGACATTCTGTTTTATTTGACCAACACGGGTGGGGAGACATGGGTGGGCGCCCGCGACGGACAGATGGTTTTCTTTCCATCCCCCGGCAACCGTCTGGCATGGAAAGCGGTGTTCCAAACGTGGTCCCCGGTATACTCTGCCCGTATATATGAAATAGGCCTGACTATCCCCGAATTTACAATTGCCTTTGAAACGGACGGAACGCCGGGTGCCCGGTGCGAAGGGAATACCCTACAAAAGATATACGGGGGGGGGAACGCCTTACCTGTAACGGTCCTGCCGCCGGAGGGCCGGTGTTTTGCGCGCTGGATGCTGGAGGACAGGCACTATTCTTTTGAGAATCCCGTTGTCGTAAGTGATGTATGCGCGGACATGACGCTGACCGCAGTGTTTAGCAAGGAAATACGTAGTTTGGATGACTTGCGGCGTATTGGAAACGATCTGGAGTTTCCCCTGGACGGGCGCTATTGTCTTGTCAATGACCTGGTGGTGTCAGCTGAAGACGCGCCTTCTCCCATTGGCAGTCCGGAAACACCCTTTTCCGGCTGGTTCTTTGGCAACAATCACATCATTTCCGGGCTCTGTTTTTCCGGGGCCCGCGATGTGTTCAACGGGTTGTTCTGCATCCTTGGCGAAGGGGCAAAAGTACGCGATCTGTTCTTGCATAATGTCGATATCAGGCTCAGTGGTTCGGTGACGGGCGCCTTGGCCGGGCGCAATGACGGCCTGATTGAGCACTGCCATGTTACCGGCCGCCTTGTGTGTGACGATGATACCAATCTGCGTGGTGGACTGGTGGGAGAGAATGGCGCTTCCGGCACCCTGTCGCATTCTTCTGTCGTGGCTGACGTCGGCTGTCAAGGCGAGTCCGTCGGCGGTCTGGCGGGTAGAAACGGCGGTATCATTACGGACAGTTTTTTCCGGGGCAGGGTTTGGGGCGGAAAATCGGTGGGCGGCATTACCGGTTGTCAGGAAGGCGGTTTCCTGCACCATTCCTACGCTATTGGCGCGGTGACCGCTTTGACGGGAAATGTGGGTGGACTGGCCGGTTTGGCCAATAACGCCGGGATAACCGGATGCTTCGCTTCGGCCGAAATAGTTTCCCGTTCCGGACCGGCGGGGGGGCTTATCGGGAGCGCGTCGAATACCCGGGTACGGGAATGTTTTTCCCTGTCACAGGTCAAGTCGGACGAGGGGCCTGTCGCGGCATTGACAGGCATGCATCATGCCGGAAGGGTGGAGACCTGTTATGCTGCGGGTCCTGTGGCGGGACCGATTGCCGCCGGCCTGTTGAATTGTCCCGGGGAAGCGGTGCCCGAAGTGGTCAGCACTTACTGGGACAAGGAGAGCACAGGACAAAACATGGCCTGCGCGCCAGGCATCGAACTTGGGGACGCTCATGCGCAGACGACCGCTGAAATGATGAATCCGGATACGTACATGTCCTGGAAGTTTTCTTCGGGAGACGCCTTTGGGCTTGTTACGGGAAAGACGTATCCTTTCCTGCGCTGGAATCCGCCGGAAGCCGCTATCGCGTGCGTGAAGGGCGGCGAGGCGGAAACGGCCTGTTTCGACATTTATTTTTCCGTGCCTGTACCCGGGTTTGACCAAAATGATCTGGTGGTATCCGGTGAAGGGGTCTCCCCGCTGGACATCACCTTAACACCGGAGAATGGGCGTTTCCCGACGCTGTGGCACGCAGCCGTCGGGGTGGACGGTCTGTTAGGCTGTGTCAATGCCGCCGTGGCGCTGCCGGACTGCGTTGTTTCAGACATGGCGTCTTACACCATTTTTAACGGGGCTCCCTCCATGCTTGCCGTGGAAACCGTCCGTCCGGACGCCATAACCTGCACCTGGAAAGACAATGGCACCCTGGAAGAAGGATTTCTGTTGCATCTTTGGACGGGCGAATCGACCGCGGAAACGGTGGTACCCATTGTTCCGGATACGGTCCGGTACACGGTAGAAGCGTTGCAGCCCGGCACCAAGTATTTCCTTGACGTGTCGGCAATCTCCGGGGCCTATGAAAGCCACAGAACCGATGCTGTTGCCGTATGGACGCAGGTGTATCCGCCTTTGAAACCGACAGTAGCGGCTCCCGTTGAGAACGCGATAGAGATTTCCATCACGCCGGGCGACCGGAACCCCGCCTGGACGGAATATGCCCTGTGCATTTCACCGGCGGCCGGGGGGAATGGCTGGGTACAGATCGAAGGCGCCCGGGGAGACGCTCCGGCGTGGAGTAACGCGGAGGGTTGGGCAACCACCAGCGTTTCGGGACTGGAAAGCGCAACCCGGTATACCGTTGTTGCCTTCGCGCGGAACGGTGCCGGGAAACTTGCGGTGGAGAGTCCCGGCGAGAGTGTTTTTACACACTGCAACTTGAACTATATGGCGTCCCTGAACGGCGCTGTGAGGGACGGACGCCAAACCATTGCCTATGGCCAGGACGGTCGCCTTGTCACCGCCGAGCCGTACCCCGGCTACCGCTTTCTACAGTGGAGCGATGGTTCCCGCGAAAATCCACGGCAGGACAAGGGCATTACCGGAAATATTCACGTGGAAGCGCAGTTCGGGCCCTTGTTTGCCGGTACAGGTACGGCCGATGCGCCTTATGAAATTACCGATTTGGAAACACTGCAGGGAATGGGTGGTTACCTGGACAAGCACTTTGTCCTGAAGAATGACGTCGACGCCTCATCCACAAGCGCCTGGAATGATGGTGCCGGTTTCACCCCCATAGGTGTCGTGACCGCCCCCTTTACCGGGACGTTTATCGGGAACAACTTTGTTATTTCCGGACTGGCCATAGACCGGCGTAAAGACAAAAATGCCGGGCTTTTTGGCGTGATAGGTTCCGGAGCGCAGCTGAAACAAGTGGTGTTGGAAAAGGTGCAAATTAACGCCCGTGAAAATGCCGGCGCTCTGGTAGGGTATAACAACGGAGGCCGAGTATCTGAATGTTCCGTGACGGGGGCCGTGTCCGGGGGCATAAATATAGGCGGATTGCTCGGGTACGGTGAAGCGGGAACCCTGGACTTGTGCCGCGCTGAATGCTCCGTCACAGGTATCGAAAATATCGGAGGACTTGTCGGGTTCTGCAGCAACATCGCGTTCAGCCGATGTTATGCTTTGTGCGCGGTGGAAGGGTCGCAGAATATAGGTGGATTCGGCGGCTACATGGTTAAAAGCATCTTAACGAATTGCTATTCCCGAAGCACCGTTATGGGAGCAGGGTATGCCGGCGGTCTGCTGGGATACAATCATACCGGAACTATTCAATATTGCTATGCGGCGGGGAATGTTTCCTGTCCGGCCAACGCTGGAGGGCTTTTGGGATTCAACGACCAGGGAACACTGGTGGCGGCCTACTGGGATGCAACAGCGACAACGCAGGCCGCATCTCACGGCAGCGAATCGTCCTTCGGAAAAACCACGCAAGAAATGCGCGCTGGAAGCACTTTTGAAAAGTGGGATTTTAACTCCGTGTGGGCCATCCGGGAAACGTTGGACTACCCCTGGTTGCAGGCAGTCCCCGAACATCCATAAACGAATACATTTTTTTGACCCGAATTCAGGGCTTTGCTATACTGCGATTGCAGATGCAGCAATACGCGATTGTGGTTGAACACGCCAGTTCCTGTGACCAGATAATCGGCGTGAAGAGCACATCTCCGTGCAGGTTTACGTCTGCCAAGATTTGGAAGGCTGCCAATGAATACAATAACCGTGGAACAGAGGATAACCGTTGACGGGGAGATCACGGTCAAGGGGTTGCCTATCAAGCGGGGTCAATATGTCGAGGTGATTGTGGTACCCCATGAGGAAAAGACGCCGGAAAAGGAGCCACTCACGGTTCACCGCTTAAAGCAATCCGGCCTTATCGGGCTATGGAAGGACCGCGAAGACATTACGAACAGCGCTTCCTATGCGAGACTGCTGCGCGAACAGGCTGAGTTGCGGCAGCACCCATGATACTGCTTGACAGCGATATTATGATTGACCTGTTAAGGCAATACCCGCCCGCAGTACACTGGTTTGACCTTCTGGATGAGGAGGAACAGGTCTTGCTCCCTGGCTATACCGTTATGGAATTAATGCAGGGTTGCAGAAACCAATCCGAACTTACCCAACTTCAAGAAACTATTGAGCCTTGTGCAATTGTGTGGCCACTGCCAGACCATTGCGATACCGCATTGGCCCTTTTCTCCGAGTATCGCTTGAGTCATCAGCCGGGCATGCTGGACATTTTAATTGGACAGACAGCCGTTTCCCTGGGCCTTCCCTTGCACACTTTCAATCAGAAACACTTTAGCTGTATCCCTGGGTTACAAACGGTGCAGCCTTACCGGAAATAAGGATGATTTGAAACTGTTGGAGGCTTTGCGGGAGGAATCAGAAGCGTCTGTAAAAATTTTATCCTAAGACCAGCACGGACCGTCCCTTGAGCAGCGACTGTTTCTTGAGTTACTTGAAATACATGCTGGGGTGACGAGTCAGGCTGTTGCCGCAGGGTCAGACCCCTGCCTGTGGGCCGGCCCAAGGGCTTGCGGAAAATGAAGTAAAAATTGTAGGCCAAAGCACATATAAACGATACCTGTCCCGAATGGCACTTAATTAAGCCTTTACGTATTTACTTCGATGCGGACATTCCCTAAACTCTCTCCTTGGTTTTGTCAAGAGTTGATAGTTTTTGGGTCTTCGTTTTCTCGCTCGAGGTTCTGCTCTGTCTGGTCTTTCAGGTACAGGGTCACCTGCAATAGCATTGAGCATTGCGTCAAGCATCTGCTGATAGAGGGGTTCAAACAGAGAAGCGGAAGCCATGAGCGGGGCCCACTGTCTGACAGTGGCAACGGTTCCCTTGAAGCTAAGTCGTAACGGCGCCCTCTGTTTTTTCGCGGCAGCTTGCAACATCAGTGCGCGCACTAGATTATAGGCGATCAGATGCATGTATAGTTCCTTGTCCACCATGTCGGGTGTTTTACATCTCAGGACATCCATATTCATGGCTATCTTGATGTCTCGTAGAAACAATTCCGCCAACCAGCGCCGGCGGTAGAGTTCGGCAAATGCCTCTTCAGGAAACTGCTTATGGTCAAGTAAGGTGGTTACCACGGTAACGTTTTGTGTTCGGAATCCGGGCGTGGCGACGGTGACTTTGATTTCACGTAACAACAGAATGTCCGGCAGGGCGTTCCACTGTGCTTTACTGAGCCACTTGGGACAGCACTTCGTTTTACACCAATGCACCAGGCGATCGGAGCTGCTCATCTGCTTGACCTTTTTAACGCCGATCGAACGCCTTTGGTGACTTCGCATGACACAGTCCACATTACGTGAGCCCAGATAATAAATGTCCGCATAACTACAAAAACCGCGGTCCGTCAGCAATACGTCGCCACTTTTCAACATATCCCACAGGCTTCTGGACAGGGCGGCCTCGCCAACATTAAGAGCGCTCTTGGCCACATCCAGGATGATGCCGCTGGAGAGGGCGAAATAGACGACGATACGCATGACCGGGAAGCCGCAGCCCTGTTTCTGTGAGGAGGGCTGTGGATAGCGTTCCTGGTTTTCAGGCGTATCGGGCATGGAAACCGAAGAGCCGTCTACAACGATTACCGGATGTCCACACCATGGTTGCAGAGGAGATTCTTCGTTAATCCTGTCAACAAGCCGTTCATGGACAGTTCTCATGTCGCACAGAGGAAGGCGTGCCCGGGCTTGACAGTAACCGCCGGTATTGGGGGATATCTCTTTCTTTCCCGTCAACGCCCGCCAGGCTTGGTACTTGCGCAGCACCTCGCGACAGGCGCCATCGGCGGCGAAGACCTGCGCCAAGAACATCCAAAATGTTGTTTCCGCCGTAAAAATGCTTTGTCTAGTTTCGTCAAACAGTTCTTCAAAACATAACCATTTCCCCAAAATCCCAATGAGTTCATCAAACGATGAGCGCGCATTCTTTCGCGCCATCGTTTTGAGCCTGTAACCAGTTCTCTTCATCTTGTTTCTCCTTCAGGTTGTGCCGCGATATTACATGTATATATACTTGTAACGTCAGAATATGGCATAATGTTGACAAGGAGAATGCACATGGGATTAGCGCAACTGGAAAGAAAGTATCAACGTCTTGCGGCGCGCCTGGCCAATCTTAAGATCATGGCACAGGGCACCATTACAGAGCGCACTATTGAACGTGATAGTGCCGCCGAACCTGGCAAGAAAAAAGTCTATGGCCCCTACTACCAGTGGACTTTCAAAGACAAAGGAAAAACCGTCACGGTCAATCTGGCATCAAAACAGGCTCAGGCTTATCAGCGCGCCATAGAGGAACACCGCAAAATGGAGGGCATTGTTGAAGAAATGCTAATAGTTTCACTCGAAATATTAGGAATGAAAACAGATGGCGTGACAAGGCGAAAAAGAAGAAAGTGAGACCATGATAGGCTTAATTAAGTGCCATTCATACCTGTCCCCTGTTACTATACTTACATCGTCATCAAGCGCCCCGCTGGGCGGCAACCAACAGAAGAAGTTCAGACTTCCTGACCTCGTCGGAAATGCGTATGGCACTCGTAAAAAAACAAAAAGACGGAGCAAAAATGGACTGATGACGAAATAGCCAGGACTGACGAAGAGTCAAGGCCCTTTACTGTTATCGGCTATTTCGTTGTCTGTCCCTGAAGTTCCCCCCATTTTTTGGACAGTTGCGGCGAAAAAATAAGATAGCTTGACGCAACTCACAACAAAGCGGACAATGCCCGCAAAGGAGTCCAAAAAATGGATAGAAAACGCAAAACCCA
>Ga0116172_10004431_pt1 | contig 11396 bp, 6 predicted proteins | sample AD_UKC083_MetaG_FD_89799 | JGI IMG/M metagenome (GOLD analysis project Ga0116172, IMG submission 89799) | Active sludge microbial communities of municipal wastewater-treating anaerobic digesters from USA - AD_UKC083_MetaG | ecosystem: Engineered > Bioreactor > Anaerobic > Digestate | place: USA...
GTTCAAGGGCAACGGGGTGGAGGATGCACCGATGCCTGTAGAAGGCCGCTGTGTGCGCGATGCAGACCGTCTCGATGCCATGGGGAGTATCGGAATTGCCCGTGCCTTTGCCTATGGCGCCCTTAAAGGCAGACCAATGTTTGATGCAGATCAGAAACCCGTAACGTTTGATAGTTTCAGCGATTATAAAAAGAAAAATTCCCATACGATAAATCATTTCCACGAAAAGCTGTTGTTGTTGAAGGACCGGATGGAAACTGCAGCCGGAAAACGTCTTGCTGAAGGTCGTCATGCCATGCTTGAAGCTTTTGTTTCGGAGTTTCTGCTGGAATGGGATGCGGAAAAGTAGATGCTGAGGCCTTGAATAAATATTTAAATATTTTCGATAAATCCGACAATATTGTATATGTCGGTTTCGTTTATTTACACAAAGACGGCATTTAACAAATTAACTCTTATTTTTCACCAAGATATCAACGAATTTATATATTTGCGTACATGAAACGACACAACATATATCTGTCGCTTGGTTCAAATGAGGGAGACCGTGAAGGACTGCTACAGATGGCCATTGATTCAATCAGAAAATATGTGGGCGAAGTTGTGCGGGTTAGCAGTACTTACGAAGGTGAACCACTCGGATTCAGGTCGGAAAAACAGTTTCTGAATCTTTGCCTTGAGATGAAGGTTGAAGGTAGTCCGCAACAATTGCTGCTTAAACTCGAAGCCATCGAGGTGAAACTCGGAAGACTTAAACCAAGTATTTTTTCGGAGTATACCGATCGGACCATCGACCTCGATATCGTCTTTTTTGATGATTTGATAGTGAATTCAGCGGATCTGATTATTCCTCACCCTAAAATGCATCTTCGGCGCTTTGTTCTGGAGCCGCTTGCAGAGCTTTGTCCGGACTTTATTCACCCGGTGTTAAAAAAATCTGTCAAGGATTTGCTTATTGAATGTCCCGATGAATCAAAACTTACTGTAACTTTGAAACGCTAACGCGTTGTCATGAAGTTTCCCTATCGTTTTATTACCATTGAAGGTTGCATCGGTGCAGGCAAAACATCGTTCTCGACAAGACTGGCTGCCGATTTCAACGGGAGACTGATACTCGAACAGTTCGAGGAAAATGATTTTCTCCCCAAGTTCTACAAGAACCCGGAACGGTATGCATTCCCGCTTGAATTGTCGTTTCTGGCCGCCCGCTTCAAACAGTTTAAGGACAATGTGCTCAATCCTGATTTATTCAGCGATTTTCTGATTTCCGATTATATTTTTCCGAAATCATTGATTTTTTCCCGGAAAACATTGCAGGACGATGAGTACAGATTGTATAAAAACCTTTTTCAGATCATCGACAGCAACCTGCCCAGACCCGATGTAATTCTCTATCTTCACCTGCCTCCCGAAAAGCTTAAAGAAAACATCATCAAGCGAGGACGCGGGTACGAACAGGAAATCACGCTTGAGTATCTTGATAATATTCAGAAAAGCTATTTCGAGTATTTTCATGAACAGCCATCGCTGCGTGTGATTGTTGCAGATACAAGCAACCTCGATTTTGTTGCCAACGAAGAACATTACCGCTTTCTCGTTTCATTGCTCACAAAGGAATACAAGCCCGGAATCACTGTCGTGCCGCCGTTTTCATCACTGTAACTTACGAAGACGTTCTTCGTCATATTGTAAAATCCATGAAAATATTTTTTTTGTTTTTTGTCCTGATAAGCGCTGTTGCAACTGCGCAGACCACATATTCATTTGATGATTCGTCGCGCACCAAAAGGATTATGTACGATATTTCGGTGCTGGCAGATGATTCACTCATGGGACGCGAAGGCGGCTCTGAGTACGAAATGCGCGCCGGAAATTATATAATTTCGGAGTATACAAAATGCGGACTGATTCCCGTTCCTGGCGCTGTTGGCTTCAGACAGGAGTTTGTACTTAGAAAAACCACAAACGAAAAAGGTGACTCCATCACAGTGAAATCAAGCAACATTCTGGGCTATATTGAAAACAATGCTCCCTATACCATTGTTATCGGCGGACATTATGACCATATCGGTTATTACTACAAGGATAGTCTGCTTCACATCAATAACGGCGCGGATGATAACGCCAGTGGTGCCGTAGGTGTTGTGGAAATGGCCCGCTACCTGAGTTCTGGCAACCTGACCAATTACAATTACATTCTGGCCTGCTGGGGATCGGAAGAGCAGGGACTCGTTGGTTCAAATTATTTTTGCTCAAGCAATCTGTTTCCTTTCAGTAAAATGGCTTTCTATGTCAACTTCGACATGATTGGCCGCCTGGGCTGGAAGACCGATCAGCTCGATGTTTTCGGACTGGGTACAACACAATTATGGGATTCACTGGTACCTGAAACAGAATACAAAAGCTACAAACTAAAAAAATTCGCAGGTGCGGTTGATGCCTCAGATCATACCTGCTTCTACAAAAACAAAACGCCGTATATTTATTTCACTTCGGGACTGCCACCTGTGTACCACACACCAAAAGACGAGACTCCGCTGATCAACCCGAAGGGAGTTGAAATCATTATCAGCTATGCCGAAGAAATCATTGGCCGCTTCGATGGCTCCAAACCTGCATTCCGCACAGTGAGCCAAAAGGAAATGAACAAAGTCTATTGGTATTTCCTGTCGCAGTTTATGAATTAGTTGTTGTGCGAAGTTTAAAGCGCTGTGCCTAGTTTTATACCATTGTGAAATATATTCTACGCCAATGTGTTTAAGTGCAGATTGATGGCCGATGCCAGAGGCATCGCATGTCTATAGAGAAATGTATATACCAGTCACGACCTCAGAGAGGTCGAATGTAAACGGCTACCTGTGTGAAACAGCTTGAAAAACATTCGACTCCGCTGGAGTCGTGTTTAATAATCAATGTTTTCTATAGACATACGACTCCTCCGGAGTCATACAGATTCATGGACTATTTTATATTTCTCTATGATATTATCGTGCTGAGCGAAGTTTAATGTGCTGTGCGAAGTTTTGAAACTTCGCACAACATCTATATCACAACATTCACAATCTTCCCCGGCACCACAATGATTTTTTTCGGGGCTTTGCCTTCGAGCCATTTCTGACTTTCGGGTGCGCTGAGCGCAAGCTTCTCGACTTCTTCCTTTGCCGTTCCTGCGGCCACTTCGAGAATGAAGCGCATTTTGCCGTTGAATGAAACCGGATATTTCACCGTGTCTTCAACCAGATATTTTTCGTCCCACTTCGGAAAAGCGGCTCTGGATATAGTCTCTGTGTTGCCAAGCTTATTCCATAATTCTTCGGAAATATGCGGAGCAAAAGGACACAGCGCAATCAGCAATGGCTCGAGAATGGCGCGCTTGCGGCATTTCAGGTCGCCGAGTTCATTCACACAAATCATGAAAGTACTCACGCATGTATTCAGCGAAAAACGCTCAATGTCTTCTTCGGTTTTCTTCAGCGTCTTGTGGAGCACTTTCAGTTCAGCCGCTTCTGGAGCGTCGTCCGTTACGAGCAGATTATCCTCTTCGCCGACATACAGTTTCCATAGTTTACGTATAAAGCGCGATACGCCTTCGATTCCGTTGGTGTCCCAGGGCTTTGATTGTTCCACAGGACCGAGGAACATTTCATACATACGCAAGGTGTCGGCACCGTATTTTTCAACCAGATCATCCGGATTCTGCACGTTGTATTTCGACTTCGACATCTTTTCGACTTCGTAGCCGCAAACGTATTTGTCGTCTTCGAGAATGAAGCGGGCATTGTTGTATTCGGGTCTCCATGCGCGGAAAGCATCGGTGTCAAGAACATCGTTGGTTACAATATTCACATCCACATGCACAGGAAAAGAAAACTGTTCGCGACCGAAAACATTCTTCGAAGCGAATATGGGTGCTTCTTCCCATTCATCAATCATTTCGAATGGAGAAACATCTTTTCCTGACAGCGCTTTTTTGATTTTTTTCAGAACCTCATCAGTATGGAGAATCACATCAACAATGCTGAACATGAGCAGCTGGCAATTGTTTTTTTCTGCAAATTCCGCACATGCAGGCAAACGTTCCATGATGTCATGCGAGCTCTTGACCTCAATGATGATGCGGTTTTCAGCACTGTAAAAATCAAATGAAAAATCTCCCTGCGTATATCCTTTCTTAAATTCAACACCGAGTTGTTTGTTGCGGATCATTTCCCAGAGCACGAATTCGGCCATTCGCTCCGCTTTCACGCGATACACGAAATTGCTGCGTCCCTGAATCATTCCCTGATTGATCATTTTGCGGAATGGTTCATCTTCGGGTGTCATGCCGAGATCGAACAGAAATTTATTCCAGAAGCGTGCATACATCAGGTGTCCGGTGGCATGTTCCGCACCGCCGACATAAAAGTCAACGCTCTTCCAGTAATTCACCGCTTCTTTCGAAAAATATTCTTCATTGTTGCGCGGATCCATGTAGCGGAAGTAATAAGCGCTTGATCCTGCAAAGCCAGGCATGGTCGATGTTTCGTAAGGGAAGCCTGCTTTGGTGCACCAGTCTTTCGCGCGTGCAAGCGGAGGTTCACCTGTTTCAGTCGGCAGATACTTATCTACTTCCGGCAATTGGAGCGGAAGTTCAGATTCGTCAATGGTGTGCGGAATTCCGTTTTTATAATAAACGGGAAACGGTTCACCCCAATAACGCTGGCGACTGAAGATGGCATCACGCAGACGATAATTTATTTTTCCATAGCCGAATCCTTTTTCTTCGGCATGTTCAATCACTTTCTTTATCGCATCGCGGGCAATCATATTGTCAATGAAACCGCTGTTCACACAAACGCCTTCCTTCGATTCAAATGCTTCTTCTTCGATGTTTCCGCCTTTGATGACTTCAATGATGGGCAGTCCGAAATGCTTTGCAAATGCGTAATCGCGGCTGTCGTGTGCCGGAACGGCCATCACGGCACCGGTTCCGTAACCGCTGAGTACATAGTCTGCAACCCAGACGGGTACAGCTTTTCCGTTGAGGGGATTGATGGCATACGAACCCGTAAACACACCACTCGGTGTTTTAGCATCGGCCATACGCTCGCGCTCACTGCGGTTCTTCGCATGTTTTACATATGCATCGACCGCATTTTTCTGCTCAGGTTTTGTGAGCAGTTCAACGTATTCGTGTTCCGGTGCGATTGACATAAAGGTCACTCCAAACACCGTGTCGGGGCGGGTTGTGAAAATTTCAAGATGTTTATCCGGATGTTCGGCAAGCAGGAAACGCAGCATGGCGCCTTCGCTCCGGCCGATCCAGTTGCGCTGGATTTCTTTGATGTTTTCGGGCCAGTCGATGCGTTCAAGTCCTTCCAGCATGCGGTCTGCATACGCAGTAATGCGCAGCGACCACTGTTTCATTTCCTTGCGTTCCACCGGATGTCCGCCGCGAACACTGAACCCTTCGCTCACTTCGTCATTGGCGAGAACCGTTCCCAGTGCGGGACACCAGTTCACCATCGTGTCGGCTAAATACGCCAGACGATAATCCATCAGAATGTCCGATTGTTTTTCTTCGCTCATCACATTCCATTCCGAGCTGGTGAAAATCACATCGCATGAATGTGCCGCCGGTATATTCTCATTGCCGCCGTCTTCGAAAAGCGTGATCAGATCTTTGATTGGACGTGCCTTCTGTTGCGACCTGTCGAACCATGAATGGAACAATTGAATAAATGTCCATTGCGTCCATTTGTAATAGGCCGGATCCGAAGTGCGTACTTCGCGGTCCCAGTCAAAAGAAAAACCGATTTTATCGAGCTGGCTGCGATAGCGTTTGATGTTGACATCGGTCGTAATCGCAGGATGCTGGCCGGTTTCAATGGCATACTGCTCGGCCGGAAGTCCGAATGCATCGTATCCCATCGGATGCAGCACGTTGAAACCTTTCAGTTTTTTATATCGCGCAAAAATATCCGAAGCGATGTATCCGAGCGGATGTCCGACATGCAGTCCGGCTCCCGAAGGGTAGGGAAACATGTCGAGCACATAATATTTTGGCTTGTCCGGATTTATTTCCGTACGGTAAGTCTTGTTGTCAGCCCAGTATTTCTGCCACCGGGCTTCGGTCTCGCGGTGATTGTAATCCATTGTTGTAAACGTGTGAAATTGTGTGCAAATTTAGGAAGAAATGATTTAAGAACAAGGATTTGAGATTTTTGATTTTAGATCTGAATGGCGATTTCAGATCGAATGACAATCTTCAGCTTGAAAGATTGTCAAAAAAATCAACAATCAAAAATCACCGATCTGATATCTTAAATCGTCACTGACGACCTGGGCGCGCGTCTCCTGCTTGCAGCGTTTCACGTTGACGCGTGACTATTCGTCACTGATTTTCGTAGCTAAGCACTTCGTCATTGAAATACTCAATCTTCACGCCGGCTTCGGCAAACATGGCCTCGCTTTCTTTTCCGTCGTGATAACGGAACTCGCACACCACGCGTTTGATGCCGCAATTGATCATGAGCATGGCACAGGTGCGGCAGGGAGTCATTTTGCAGTATAATGTTGCATTGTCGAGCGAGATGCCATAACGCGCGGCTTGTGTAATCGCGTTCTGCTCGGCATGTACGGTGCGCACACAATGGGTGGTGGTGCGGCCGTCCTCGTGAATCATTTTTTTGAACAGATGTCCGACCTCGTCGCAGTGCGCCAGTCCGATGGGTGAGCCCACATATCCGGTAACGAGAATTCTTTTGTCGCGCACAATCACACAGCCCGAGCGGCCGCGATCGCAGGTGGCGCGCTTGGCAACAGTGTTTGAGACTTCCATGAAATATTCATCCCACGAAGGACGACGGTAGGGAATACCCGCCGAAGCCGCTTTCTCTCGGGCTTTCACTTCGTCCATAATGCGCTCGATCTGATCGAAGAGCTGCTGAAAAGTGCCATTATTGTCGAGTGCAAAATCGGCTGTTTCAATACATTTCATCAGGTTTTGCGTGGCAGGATCGGCGCCGCTCATTTCACGGTTTTCGTTGGCGATGAATGTGTCGTAATCAATGTTGTCGGTTTCGGAACCACGCTGAAGAATGCGCTGGAAACGGATGCGCGCATCGGCATCGATGGCCAGCAGGAAAAATCCGCCTTTGGCACGCAATGCGTCAATCTCGCCTGTGGTGCGGATACTCTCGATGATGGCATTTTTCCCGTTCTTCACAGCCTGGTCGTGCAGCTGTTCCACAATGTACGATGCGCCGTGTTTTGCACGCAGCTCGTTGGCTACAGTCACCATGCTGTCGCGGTTTTCGGGCATTTTGCGCCGGCGTATTTCTTTCAGCAGAAACTGCCGTACGGAAAAATGTACAAAATCCCTGTTGCGTACCAGATAATCCACAATGGTTCCTTTGCCTGCACCCAATGTTCCTGTGATTCCGATGATGATCATATCAAATTGTTCTTGAATGCAAATGTAGTGAAAAGTGGAAGAATCCGATTTTTACAAGAGATATTCAAATGAATTTGCTTGTGAAACAGGCCACGTTGTGCTACATACCTTATACCTTACGCCTCACGCATAGCGTCTTTATCATTCTTTCACAAAGCGCGCAGAATTTTCCGAATCGCCTGTAACAATGCGGATCAGATAAACCCCGCTTTCCAGTTGTGAAGCGTCGATGGAATTTTCATCCAGTCTGCCGGAAGCAACCATACGTCCGGTCACATCATAAATCATCCAGGCAGCATTCTGCAGTGCCGGCTCTATGAAAAGAATGTCATGAACCGGATTCGGATATATCTTAACCTGATTGTATTCAATTTCACCAATCGATTGTGCGATGGCATAAAATTCCGAAGACATGCTTGAACAGCCGTTTGCAGCCGTTAGCTGCAGCGAATAGTATCCGGTCTCATCAATACCGACAGCGGAACTGTTGGCTCCTGCAATGGGCGATCCATCAAAATACCACTGATACGAATATCCTGTTTGCGAAGTCACAAGCTGGCCTGCAGAGGGATAAAAAGATGGATATGGCGGATTCTGATTTATCCGTACGTTCATCACTGATGACTGAACCTGGCATCCGGAGTTGTTTGAAACAACCACATGATACTCACCGGATGAGGTCGGCTGATAGACAGAATCTGTCGCATTGATGATGGCAGATCCGTTCAGATACCATTGCCACGAATCGCCTCCTGAAATGATAAGCTGCATCGAATCGGACACGCAGGCAGTATCATTTGGAACGGCAGTGAATGAAGCAATCTGCGGAGTCGGGAACACAGTGATGGTGTCGCTGTTTGAGAAAGTCAGGACATCATGCAGCACAGTAAAGGTAATGACGAGCGATCCGCTGATCAATGTGTGCGGGCCGGCATCGTGGCCATTGAAGGATACGGTGCCGCACTCATCGTCGCCGGTCTGGCCGCCGCCCATAAAGTCATCGTTTTCCCAGACATTGATGTAATAGGTCGAATCTTCGAGAATGATTGGTGTGAAAGTGAAAGTGGGATTGGTGTTGTTCGAAGCGTATGAACCGCTGTTGTTGAAAATCTCAGTGCTATTTCTTCTTATTTTCAAATAATAATCAGGATCATCGAACGGATCGTCGCAATCGGAATTTACAATGGTGACTGAAGACAGAGAGTAAGATAGCGTATCAACGGTTGTTTCAAGCGTGACAACATAATCGCCGGGAGCTGAATAAGTTTGTGACGGTGGTGTTTCGAGCGAGCTCTGATTGCCGTTTCCGAAATCCCAGTCATATGAAAATCCGGGATGTCCATTACTGGCGTAATTGGCAGTGAAAGATGATATGTGAGGCGAACAACCGGTCGGGTTGCTGACTGTGAAACCCGCATTGCTTGATGGATTCGGAAGGATCGTGAGTGGAATGTCGAACGAATCGTCCGATGTCTGGCTCATTCCTAAAACAGTTACATATGCCGTTACATAGACAGTGATTACGTAAGAGCCGGGAATCAGCGGAGTGCCGCAAAACCGCGCACAGCCACGTTCTGTGAGAGGCGGGTTTGACGACGGATAGAAAATGTCGTTGGCCGAACTGGATGTAAACTGCAATCCGTAAGGCATTCCAACAACGCCGGTCACATGAAGTTCGTTCAGGGTGACATTGAAACCGGTGGCAGAATCCTGAAATTGTGCAGGTAGATAAAATGAAAGATCGGCCTGATAGGGTTGCATGGCATAGCCGTCAGGGAGCGACGTTGGGCAGATGGTCGGTTTGGCCGGATTGTGCGTGCAGGAGGTATCGGTAATGCATCCCGGGCATTGAGCCAGTGATGAAAGAGCAGGCAGAAAAATATTTATCAGCAATAGTACATTTCGCATCATAGAAAACAGAATTGGATGATGCAAATATAAATAAATCCATCGAAGATTAAAAACTGAGGCCGTCTCAAATTTTCATTACCGCAGTAAAAACAACATTCCACCGTCCGAAAGCGACGAAGGAGCTGGCGGACATGGAACCGTTGTTTTTGCTGTTGTTACGACGGTTCCATGTTCCGGCTTTTTTCGAAAACCCTCGAAAAGTTCTGTACTCTTCGAGGGTTCATTTTTGCCGGAACGGTGGAATGTCGTAACAACAAGCAATTTTGAGACAGCCTCAGTTACATGAAATCAATTCACCGTTACACTGGTCACTGTGCTGCTGCAGGTGAAGGTCTTGCGCATGGTGCCGCCTGAATAGGTGCCGCCTGTGTAATATCCGTTATCATTTGTTCCGGTACAACTTCCGCCCGTATAGATGGAGTAGGTTATTCCTGATGCCAGAAGCGGCGAAGAAAATGTCATTGTTTTATATCCGCGTGCCGGTTTGAATGTCACCAGGGTGTTTCCCGACGCATCCTGAATATTGAAAATGGTGTTGGCCGATACCGTTGAGCTGAAAGTGACGGCAACCGATTTCTGTGTTGATGATGTAGCCGGCGTTTCAAACATTTGCGTGCTTGGTCCCGATGCAACGAAAATGCCGCCTGAAATACTGAATGTTCCGTTTACGTCAACACCAAGCTCTGGTGCAGATTGTGGCCCGTGAGCAACAACAACTCCACCGCTTACGGTCAGACTTCCATTACTGTCGATGCAGTCGCCGTTGGTGACAGACGCATTCAGCAGTCCTCCGGTGATTTTGAACACGCTGCCATCGTTCGTTTCTGTTCCGCCGCTCACAAGGCCGGCTGTGGCATTTACGCCATCGTTTGACGCAGTGATATAAACCGAACCGCTGTTTATGGTAATGTATTTTGCTTCGAGCGCTTCGTATGATTTTGTGATGGTACATGTACCACCGTTGAAAGTGACACTGTCTTCGGCATGAATGCCGTCGCCGGCACTGCTGTTGGTCTGGCCGTTGATGGTCGCTCCGGCAAGATATACCGCGTTGTCGGAGTGAATGCAATCATCGGCGGAATTAATGGTAATGTCGCCGCCGTTCAGATGCACTGCAACGGGTGATTTGATCCCTTTGCATGAAATGGTTGTACTGGCAGTTGCAGTGCTGCCTCCACCAACAGTCATATTGATCGTTCCGCCGGTTGTAAGTACCTTTTGCGAACCGCTGATACCATCGGATTTTGTGGTAATTGTAATATTTCCGCCGCCGATAAAGGCGATGTTGTTTGAATTGATGGCGTCATCAGCAGTGCTGAGCACGATGGTGCCTCCTGTAACGTTGACGCTTTCATCGCCTTTCAGTCCCTTGCTTGAAATGGTCGTCGATGGAGTGGTGGTACCGCCGCCGCCTGCAGTGACATTTACAGAGCCGTCGGAAATGTTGACGGCACCGGTTGCGCTGATTCCATCGCCTTTTGAAACAACAACCGATGTTCCTCCATCGATGCTGATATATCCCAATGCGCCGATGGTGGCATCGTCCGATTTGATACCGTCACCGCTTGTAGTGGTCACATTCAGTGTTCCGCCGTGAATCAGCACGAAATCTTTTCCGCGGATTCCATCATCCATCGCGTTGATTGTGATGTTGCCGCTCTTGATGATTACTTCATCTTTTCCGTTGATGCCGTCCTGGAATTTTCCATTGACATTCAGCATGCCGTCGCCAAAAAACGAAATGTAGTCGCGGCTGTAAATGGCTGCACAGGTGCTGTCAATCAGCGTGTCGTGCGTGAGCGCATCAGTGAATGAACTGGTGGTTCCTGCCGGCATGATTACTACTGTTTTCTTTCCCTGTTCAACAAACAGCGGAGCGGTAGTGGTGTTGGTCACATTGGCATTATCGAGAATCAGACGTACAATCAGACCATCGGTATTGCTCACTTTCAGCTGGCCGTTGTCTAGTGTTCCGGTTACGCGGAAGTTGCCGCCGGCCTTGATGGTCGCTGTTGTTCCGGCTACAGTGACTTTTGTTGATGTGGTTGAA
>Ga0116172_10004433_pt1 | contig 11395 bp, 14 predicted proteins | sample AD_UKC083_MetaG_FD_89799 | JGI IMG/M metagenome (GOLD analysis project Ga0116172, IMG submission 89799) | Active sludge microbial communities of municipal wastewater-treating anaerobic digesters from USA - AD_UKC083_MetaG | ecosystem: Engineered > Bioreactor > Anaerobic > Digestate | place: USA...
ATCGCAAATCAGCAGATTGCGGTGAATACGTTCTCGCCTCTTGCACACACTGCCCGTCAAATCAGCAAAGTTGGGGGTACCCAAAGGCTTTGGCTTGCCAGGGACTAAGGTAAATCCAGCGATGAGGGTTAAGTCGTAACAAGGTATCCGTACTGGAAGGTGCGGATGGATCACCTCCTTTGAGGTTTTTTTCCGATGATAAGTCGGAAATACTCAAAACCTTTCTGGTACTAACCATTTGGCTAAAAAGAAGTTGAATTTAGAAAAAAATACAAAAATCCCCTGCTATTGCAGGGGTTTTTTGATGAATATTTTTAGGGTATAATGCGACTAAATAGATATGGCTAAAACTAAACTGGATCCCCAAAAACTACCAAAGCATATCGCGATTATTATGGATGGCAATAGACGTTGGGCTAGAAAAAAAGGTTTACCTGACGGCAAAGGTCATGAAGCCGGAGCTCAAAACTTACAGAAAATAGTGGCTTATTGTCGTGAAATGGGAATCAAACACTTGACTGTTTATGCCCTATCGACTGAAAACTGGAAGAAAAGAAGTCCTGTGGAAGTCAAGGGAATTTTTAATTTACTGATGAGAATCGTAAAAGAAAAGACAGAGGAGTATAGAAAATCGGGGGTAAAATTTTTTGTTTTGGGTAATTTCCAAGCTTTCCCACTCAAAGTTAAAAGGGCAATAGAAAAGATTTTGAAGATGGCGGTGATTGATGAGAAAATTCAATTTAATGTGGCTTTGAACTATGGTGGTAGAGATGAAATTGTGACGGCGATTAAAGAAATTGTTAAAGACAAGGTTCCAGTCAATAAAATTAATGAAGAATTGGTGTCAAAATATTTGTATACTAAAGACCAACCTGATCCAGATTTAATTATCAGACCGGGGGGGGAATTTAGATTAAGTAATTTTTTGTTGTGGCAGATGTCCTATGCTGAATTGTATTTCACAGATACACTTTGGCCCGATTTTACCCCAAAAAAAATGGAAGAGGCGCTCTATTGGTATCAGGATAGAGAGAGAAGAATGGGGAGGTGAAAGAGAAACTAGATGATTTTGACTCCGAGGAGGACTTCGACTAATTGGAGGACAAAGTAAGAAACAAAAACAATAAGAAAACCGATTAAGGCATAAATCATGCGGTTATAACCGGTTTTAGCTTTACCAGGATTGTTGGCGGCAGTCATAAGAGTGATACCACCCCAAATTAACATAGCTAGTAAAATGAGACCTGCAGCAGGATAAATAAAGGTTAAAAGCTGGCTGATAATACCACCGACAGTTTGATTTTCAAACCGAAAACCAGTGCCCTCATAGGTAGGTAACTGAGTTGGGGCTGTTTGGAGTCTTATTGCATTTAAAAGGTTTTCGATTAATCTGTCTATCATTTGGATATCCCAGGAATATGTAATATGTCAACTGCAATCAGGCGGAGAATAAACAAAGAAAAGATGGAAAACAACAATCCAGTGATAGCGGAAGTAATAGTTTCTCGGGCGCCTTCGACCTTTTTTGGATCACCTCCTGAGGTGGAAATGAGAATGAAACCATAAATCATAAGCAGAAAAGCAATACCACCAGCGATACTAAAGAATTTAGGTAATAACCACTGAACAAAGGGTCCCATTTCTACCGGGATACAACCGAGAGCAGTATTAATCTGAGGATGTAAACTATCAGCCCCATGTCCTTGTTGGGTACAGAAAAAACTGTCTTCTCTGGTGGACGGTACCCAACCCGGTTCTTTACAAACACATGATTGACCATCTGTCATATTGTGATTACAAGCTCCATCGGGATTAAACTGACAAAATGGAACTAAGCCTTCACTACAACCACTATCAGCATTGAGTTCACAACTTTTGGAACCATCTTCGAGGGTGACTGTGGTGCAGTAGCAGTCCTTGCAAGCAAACACTTGACCTGTATATTGACCCACAAGAAAGAAGGAGGCGAAGGTTACTATAGAAATAAATAGAAATTTACGCAGCATCTTAGTTTGAGTATAGCAAATGTTAGAATTAATAAGTGAAATTGATTGTCAGGATATTAATGATAATTTTGATAGTTGGAGGGGTTTTTTGCCTACCTGCCAAGGAGCTGAGAGCTGAAAATGATTATGATGTGCAAATAGCCTCCATTAGCCAAGAGATTGCCAATTTGGAAAAGGCAATGGCGCCTTTAAAAAAAGAAAGTGGTGATTTACAAAGTAAAATTAATACGGCTAAAACCCAAATTAATAAACTGGAACTGCAAATGACTGATTTATCTAAAAAATTATTGGATAAAGAAGCAGATTTGGAAGTGCAAAAAATATTGATGTCAAAAAGAGTCAGGCGTTATTATGTGGATTCTAAAAAGTTTTCGCCACTGATGTTGTTATTTTCCACCCAAGGAGCGGGTAATTTATTAAAACAATTTACTTGGTACCAATCGGTAATTGCCCAGGATAAGAACATGATTGCTGATTTTTCTCAAGAAATCGTGAACTTAAACAATAACAAAATTAATTTAGAATCCCAAAAAAACAAACTAGCGGAACTGAGAAAAAGCATGGAAAGTCGCTTTGGTTTTTTGGCGGGAGAAATTCAAAAAGCCGAGGCTAATAAAAAAAGACTCAATGCTGAGTTGACTAAATTAATAGAAATGAAAACGGCGATGTTTAATACTTCGGTAGGAAATGTGTCCTCTTCTGATGATCCGGCTTCTAGAGCCGATTACAATCCGGGCTTTTCACCGGCCTTTGCGGTCTTTTCTTTTGGAGCGCCACATCGAAAAGGGATGAGTCAATACGGAGCCTTAGGTAGAGCTAAAGCGGGACAAAATTATGAAACGATTCTGAAAGCTTATTACGGCAATATTAAAATTGAAAAAATGGAGGTGGGAGCCTCGATAAAAACTGCAGTCGGGACCTTACCTTTTGAAGAAAATTATTTAGTCGGGATTGCAGAAATGCCTGCAAGATGGGGGGATCAAGGTGGTTTTGAGGCGTTGAAAGCCCAAGCGATTGCCGCTAGAACTTATGCCCTGGCTTATACCAATAATTTATCGGGAACAATTTGTGTGACCGAGGCCTGCCAGGTTTACAGTAAAAATCGACTGAATAACCCGGGTAAATGGAAAGAGGCAGTAGAACAAACTAGAGGTTTGGTAATTAAAAGTAACAACACTGGGGAGATTTTTTCAACCATGTATGCTTCGACTTCGGGAGGCGCAACTATTGGTTACAGCTCCAAAGGACACAGTACTCCGCAATTGTGGGATAGCAGTTGTGGTAATCAAGGTTGTTGGCCAGGAGAGGCTTTTGAAAAAATGGCGGGGTCACCATGGTTTTACAAAGGTTGGTATACACTTAGAGACGGTCGATCTTTTGGTCTCAATCACCCTTGGCTAAATAATGATGATTTTGCGGATATTGTTAATGCCGTTCTTTACTACAGTAAAACTGGTGATGGTAATAATTTATCTCAGTATCGTAATTGTATCAGTGGCTGTGTTAATGCTTGGTCTAAGGATGAATTGAGGCGACAGGTGGCTGACAAAGGTGGGCCGGTAAGCAGTATAACTTCGGTGGGAGTGGATTATTCAACTGCAGGAGTAACTAAAAATGTCAGAATTGGGACGGATAAAGGTAATTTTACCTTTGATGCCAGTACTTTCAAGACCGCTTTTAATTTAAGAGCACCGGGAGCAATTGTAATTAAGTCAGACTTGTTTAACCTGGAAAAGAAGTAACATATTGACCTAAATAACGAAGGTCATTGATATTGTTAATTAATTTGGTCTTGGTTTCATCAACAGCCACATTATGAATCGACCACAGAGAATCACGAGAAATTAAAAAAGAATAAGCTACACCCAATTGATTGACAGGGTTAATATCGGCGCGAGGACTATCCCCCACTACTAAACAATTTTTAGGTTTAACTTTGTAAAAATCTATGGCTTGAGACCAAGTGTGAGTGTCCTTATAGAGATGGTCGTCGATGGTATAGATATCATCCCAATGAAAATATTGATCTAAATTAAGCCAACGATATTTTTTCCAGGTCCAGTCACGATTGGCGTGAGTGACTATAGCCAGAGAAGGTAACTCGGGATCGCTGGTAAGAAAGTCCAAACCGGCTTGAGTACCGGGCAGAAAAGATAAGGGGGTGTCAAAGATTTGTTGAAAATTGACGCGGAGTTGAGTTTGGAATTGGTGATTTAGAGGATAAAGGATGGCCAGTTGATCGACGAGGACATCCCAACGCTGAAGACTGACGCTATGGGTTGTATATAAATTATCGTGTAACTGAAGAATCTGTTGATGAACATCTTTAACGGGTATATCTAAATCATAACTAACTAACCTGGAAACCCGGTCAAAGGCCTGATTAAAAACCGGTTGAGTGTCCCAAAGAGTATCGTCACCATCAAAAAAAATTTTTTGGATATCAAAACGACGACAAAACTTCTTAAAATAGAGAAGTTACTCAATGTTGGAGACATTAAAAGTTTCCACCTGCCGCATGGGGTGATTATACTATATAAATGACTTTAATTTACGCTTTTTCCAATCAATGGGGGACAAATATCTCTAGAAGAGTCTTGAGCGGGCTGCAGTCATATTTACCAAAAAATAAGGATATTAATTATCAGATAATCTTGGGTCATCCTCGAACTTTTTTTAATAAATATATTCCCAATGACAATTATGATTTAATCATCGGTTTAGGAGATTTTTACGGAGAAAGTCAGAAAATCAGAATTGAAACGGTAGCGAAAAACGCTTACGGAAAAGAGAGTCTTAATCCCCTGTTTCCAATTAAAATGGAACTGAATCTACCGGAAATGGAAATGTATGAACCGGAATATTTTGAAATCTCTGAATTTATGGGAACTTACAACTGTAACTGGATAGCCTTTATGATTCAACTGTCTTTAAACAAAAGAAAGATGGCGACCAAAAATTTATTTTTACATTTACCAAAAGGGGGTCGGGATCGAATATTAGCTAAAATGATTGCTGATTTAATAATAAATAATAGAATGATAAAATGAGTCTATGAAGAGAGAAAACGATTTAGATGTGGTGGCTCCTGATGAGGTGGGAACTGAGGCGCCAATTGTAGAAAAAGTATATGGTATCACCGGTCATACCAAACATCCTTTATCGTCATTGTTGATTAATCCCGATGTCTTCACCTTTGAAGAAAAGGCGCAACAGGAAAAAGTTTTGGTAGTGGCTAGATCACATTGGGTGACTAATGTAGGTTGGATATTGACAGCAATATTGATGTTATTGGCACCCAGTCTACTAAGTTTGGTACCATTTTCGTCTGATATTTCCACTCGCTATAAAATACTGGGGGGGTTTTTATGGTTTTTGGTCACCTTTGCTTTTATTTTTGAAAGATTTTTATCGTGGTATTTTGATGTGATTGTAATTACTGATAGAAGAGTAATTGATATTGACTTTGATAATTTGTTAAGTAAAAAATTTGCCCAAGCAGATATTTTAATGATTCAAGACTTAACCTTTAAGGTCACCGGTTTTGCGCAAACTATGTTTAATTTTGGTGACGTGTTTGTGCAGACAGCGGCGGAAGTACCCCAAATAACCTTGGAAAGAATTCCGCAACCACAAAAAATAATTATGGTATTACAGATGTTAAAGGAAGAATTAGGAGGTAAGAATGTTAAATAGTGTTGACAGTTATCTGCTCATTATCGAAAAAATTATCGGGATGTTGGCGGCGATTGTATATTTGTTTTTTGCCCTGATTGTAGTTAAACAAGTGCAAACCATGTCTAAGAACGTAAAGGATATGTTTAATCCCCTGCTAATCACTTTTGCTTATGCCCATTTGGTGGCGACGTTGGTATTAATCCTTTTGGCGATAGTGGTTTTGTAGTATCATTTTTCCATGGAGTATCGTGTGGTGGAGCGCCCGTCGGGTCAAGAGATTGATGTCTCTGGTTGGCAATTAAAAGAAGAAAAAACGAGGATTTTTTTGGAAAAAGAAGGGCAACGAGTGGGAATAGAGTTGGATAAAAGAAAATTGAGGGCGGTGATTAAGGGAGAAGGTAAGGTGGCCATTACTAGAGAAGGAAAAATGGCTTATTTATCAGATCAAAGCCAAGGAGAGATTCAGGTCGATGATGAAGTTTGGATTGCCACAACGGTGACAGTAAAAATAGTTTTTGTAAAAAAAGAAAAAGTTAAAAAAGATATTTTCGTTTCCGAACGAAGATGGTTTGATCAAAGAGTCAGCAAGGAATTGAATTTAATTTTAGGGGCGGGAGTGTTGGCGATATTGATAGGAATTATCGTCTTGGGTTATCAAAAAAGAAGCAGTATCATGGAGCAGAGTAAATTTGAAAGTGTTCAGACAGAATTTAAGGAAGAATTAAGAAAAGCCCAAAAAATCAGGGAACAAGAACCTGATAAAAGTCTGGAACTAGCGGAAAAAGCGGTGGAAAAATTGAAAGAACATAAGTTTAAAAAAAGTGAGTTAATCAATGAAATAAATAAATTGACAGAGGAGGGAATCAGTTATCAAAATAAATTAGGGCGGGAAAATAAAAATTATGAAGTGGCGTATAACACTAAATTAATCTATGAGGGCGAAAGACAATTTGACGGTTTGACCAGCAAGGAATCGGTAATTTATGTATGGAGCAAAGAGAGGGCGGAGGTAATAGCGGTGAATTTGAAAATGAAATCAAAAGATAAAATAGTTGAGGACGAGAGGATAAAAAAAACCGAGGGGGTGTTTAATAATGGAGAAAGATGGTATGGATACGGGGAGAATAAAATATGGGAAATAAAAAGAAATGCGGCGACCGAAAGTCAAACGGAATCTCTAAACATAGATCAAGTTAATGCCTGGAAAGGATTAATTTATGCCCTAAACAATGAACAAAAACAGATCGTTAAATTAGGTGGAAGTAGTTGGACAAAATGGAATAGCACTCCCCTGCCGGCGACTATGACCGGAATGGCCATTGATGGCGATATTTGGACATTGTCGGAGGGGGCGCAAGTTTATAAATTCACCCGAGGGGAAAGGGTGGATTTTGAAATGAGTTTTAAACCACCGGCAGTTAACCCGGGGAAAATTGTCACCAGCGACAAAGTCAATATAGTCGCCTTTATTAACGATGATAAAGTGTGGATTTATGGAAAAAATGGTAAAATTTTGGCCAGACTTAATTTTGGTAAAAATGAAATCGTGGACATCGCGATAGAAAATCCGAAGGAGGCCATTTTAGTTCTGGCCGCGGACGGAAACATTTACCGAATCAAAAACAATGAGATATTTTAATCGTGAGAGTCACGACTATAAATTTATTGACAAAATGGTGGCCGGATTGGTGTTAAGTGGCGCCGATGCCAAGTCCCTAAGAGTGGCCGGGGTCCAATTCAAGGGAGCTAAAGTGGAAGTGGTCAATGGCATTCCCAAGGTTTTTAATCTACAAATCAGTCCTTACAAATACAGTCGGAATCAAGAAATTGATAAAAGTGGTGAGAGAAAATTACTCCTAAATTCCCGAGAAATTGCTAAACTACAAAGTTATCGGAGACAAAAATACATGTTGATTCCGATAGCGATTTTTTTGCAAGGAAAGTGGTTTAAAATGGAAATTGGAATTGGGAGAAAGATGAAGAAGTTTGAAAAGAGGGAGAAGATTAAGAAGGAAGAGGCTAATCGAGAGACTCGCTAAAATGTTTTTTGGCAAAAGCTCGACCTGAGGCAGTTTTTAGATACTTTTCAAAGTTAAAAGCAGTCAGTTTTTGATTGAAGGCGTGATATTGGAAAAGTCGGACAGGTAAACGATATTTAGTAGCTTGAATGTGTCCATGAGTATGCCTGAATAACCTTTTTTTAAGGTCATGAGTACAACCAACATAAAAACCACCGTCAGCACATTTAAGAACATACACCCAATACATGTAATAAATTATACACTTTTTTGGACTGTGTCACGCCGGAGCTAAAGACGAAGGGAATTCTCGACTTCCGCTCTGATGTAATCAGAGCTTCGTCGTAGCGAAGGCGGAGATGCTCGGGAATGAACCGAGGTCCGAAATTGAAATTAAAAAACGTCGACAAGCTTAAGTGAAAAAACATCGATTGGTTGGGACATTACTCCCTCTTAGGTCTGACAATAACCGAGAAATCATCAGACAGCAGTCTAAAATGGTTGACACTGTTTAAGCCCTTTTAGACGAGAGCAAAAACAATGGTTGATGTGCTTAAGCGAGTGCGTAAGCAGGGACTGTGGGCGCATTGAAGCCGGTAAAGGCATCAGCGACTTTGGTCAAATCAACACCAAAAGATTTTTTGGCATAATATTTTGATTCTCTTTTACGACGATGAATCAAAGTCGGCTTGCAGTTTTTTAAAGTACAATCCCGTCAAAGCATTACATCTCCACGAGGACCTATTTTATCACAAAGACAGGTAAAAGTCTACTCGGCTCGCCAACCGGAGAGGACTTTGGTGATGTCTGGGGGCAAATTAAGCATATAGCCTGGCTGATATCTAAAGATGACGGCCGGATTGCTGTTGTTGCTGGCGTTGGGTACCAAGGAGCGATGAAGACGAGCGTTACCCCGAGTATAAACAGAACCGGTGAGGGTTAAAGGAGTGGCATTAGAACCACCGATGTCCAAATTGCCATCGACCATAAAGAGGCCATAGAGTTGGGTGACGGTGGGACTGACAGTCAAGTTGCCACTAACAATGGTCAAAAGTGGTTGACCGGCAAAGGCGGAATTATTTTGATTAATCAATAAATCGCCATTGACAAAGAAGGGGCCAGTGGCCGGTTTGTGATTCCAAGCGGTGCCGGTGGTGCCAATACCCCGGGCTTCAAAAAGACGGTTGTAAAGATAGGAGTAATTGTAGAGGGAACGACGACCGAGAGTGGTCCGGGCATGCCAGTTGGGAACGGGACTGTAAGCGCCATTGTAACCATTGCTGTTGAGACTGCGATCACCGTAAAAAACAGAGCCATGGTCCAATTCTAGACTCGGATTGCTCATGGTTAAGAAACGGGAGGCGGCGGGAGCGGTGGCCGGGACAGCCCAGTTTAAATCAACTCGAGTCCTGAGACCGGAACCGATAATTTGATACCAGGGGTCCATAATCCGACTAAAGGCAAAATCAACTTGGAGTTGGTGAGTGCTGTCGTCATAAGGATCAACCCCATAACTGGGCTCGTTGACTCGAAGACTGTTGCCGCTGATACAACCAGAGGCATTGTTAACTTTGGTGGCATGAGAGGTCACGGCCAAGGTGCCATAGATATTGGCGGCATTGCCACCATTGAAATAAGGCAGATAGCTTTTGGCAAAATGGAGGTTGGGCACGCTGTAGCCGGCACCGGTAATATTAGTGGGGACGGTGCTGCTGCCGACACCAAAGGCGAGATCGTTGACCATACCGGCAGGCATGGGAGTGGTCATAGTACAGGCCGGTTGACCGGCAGAATCGAAAAAGCCACCCTGGGCGGAAACATGACAATCCCAAACTTTGAGCAAACGATCGGCATTGAGCCAGCCGGTGGATCGGGAGCCGGCCACACTGGTGATATTGATTTGATGGTCGTAGGCGTTGCCAGTGTGATTGTGGCTGTCATCAAAGTCAACGATTAAATAGTAAACATCTCGATTATTGGGCAGTTCGTCATTGGCGGGATCACCGTCATGGAAACGGGTAATTCTAACCATGTTGCGGGGCACATAGTCGCGAAGCCACCTGATTTGAACGGAGGCAATATCCTGCCAACCGTTGCTGGTACTAACCCAGGCGACATAAATCAGCCGGCGAGGATTGCTGGAATTGGCGATAAAGGGATCACAAATATGAATGCGATTGTCGCCGTCCATAATGTCGGTACCGCCGGTGTCTCGGTCGGTATAAGACCAGTCGCTACGGCGAATTTCAAAACTGTCAAGAGTGGGAGTGACACAGGTTAATTGACCGGGACATTCACCGCAAGAACCTTGACAGGTTTGATCGGAACAGAGATTGGTAGCACAGCTACAATCGCCGGGAAAAGTGCCATAGCAATATTGACCACAATTACCTTGACAGGTTTGGTTGTAACAGGTGGTGGTGATACAGGGAGAAACATTGGGATCAACACAGTTGGGAATACAATCAGGGGGAGAGGTGGGAGTGGGAGTACTGCCGGGGGGAGGGGTGGTGCCGGGACCGCTACCACCGTCACAGCGACCGCAATCTTTACCGCCACAATTGTCACAATGACCGATACCATCGGGACAACCGCCAAAGGGGGTGTTGCACATAAAGTGACTCATGTCGTAACACCACATCGGTTGACAGGTGGGTTGAACGGGAGCGGAAGAGGGAGTGGGAGTGACACCAGCGCATTGATAAGGGCATTGCCAATAAGGAGCGGAGACGTGTTCGGTAACGGAACAAGGGGGCTTAGGAAAGTTTTTACAATCCTGTGAGGCCCAACAGTGAACAATTTTATAACTATTGGTTTTATTAGTGGCACAAGTTTCACATTGAAACTGACAGATCGACTGGACGGTGTGACATTGGGTACAAGGAACGATGGGTTGGCAACGACCGTGAAAACAGTTTTTCTCGCAACATTGGTTGTTACTGGTACAGGGTTGATTGATGGAACGACAACCACCGTCGGAGGGAATAGGAGTGGTGGAGGACAAGACACAGCCACAGCTGTCACCGCCAGCCCGACACTCGTAACCCGGATCACAGTCACCAACACAACGATCAATCCGGTCATCATATTGACATGGGGTGGGTTTAGGGCGAGAAGTAGGGGTAGCTGTGGCGGTAGGAGGACAATTGGTCTTACAACAAATGTCATCGCCTTGACACTCACCAGCGGCGAACCCACAAGGACAAGATTGGCCGTTGCTATAACATCTACCGGTACAAGGAAAGGGAGTAGGAGTGTTGATGGGGGTGTTGGTGGGTGGTGGCCAACATATACAAGTATCACCCACACCTGTACATGTACCTGAAGTACAGTAACCAGCACATTTATGTCCATCCCACCCACATGGTGCGGCATGAACAACAGAAAGAGACTGAGTGAAAAAACATAAGAGAGTTAGACAGAAAATTATTTTTTTAATCATTCTCGATATTCGGCGCAGGGGCGGGGGCCACCGTTGTCCACCATAACTAATTTACCTTGTTCATAAGTGGCCACCACCTCGTCACCGGGGCAAAAGGCGGTGGGCCAGCGCCAAGCGTCTTTTTCCACCACCGGATACATGGTGGCGGGGTTTAACTGACTGGCGGTAAAAACGGTCATTTGGGCGGGATCGACCATGATTTCCCAATTTTTATTATTAGCCCAAAGCATCAGGCGACCGGTGGCGGTGTC
>Ga0116172_10004439_pt1 | contig 11387 bp, 10 predicted proteins | sample AD_UKC083_MetaG_FD_89799 | JGI IMG/M metagenome (GOLD analysis project Ga0116172, IMG submission 89799) | Active sludge microbial communities of municipal wastewater-treating anaerobic digesters from USA - AD_UKC083_MetaG | ecosystem: Engineered > Bioreactor > Anaerobic > Digestate | place: USA...
GACCTCCCTATCCAGGCCGATCGCCCGTTTCGTGCATGAAAGTTCCTACACGCTTGACAGCCGCTGGAACCCCGACCATACTCGTCTCAAGGAGCCGTTTTGTGGATGAAAGTTCCTACACGCTTACCTGCGCGGACATGCGAAACCTCAATTCGGATTGTCGGGACACTATCATTTGTGTCAGCGGTGTGCCAGCCCAAAGTTGTCAACAATTTTGGTATTGGTGGATTTGATCTGTTCTCCCGCAGCCTGTGCTCTGCCCCCGAAAACAGGACGTTGAAGTGAGGAGCCGCTAAGTTAAAGCCCTCGCCGCCACTCCGGCCGAAGCAAACCATCGTCGTGCGACGCCAGCACCCGATCCACCAGGGCCAGCAGCCTTTCCTTGTCCGCGGGCAGGTCGCCCTTGATGGGCAGGAAATTGGAGGCGTGGTTGGCGGAAAAGCGGGCGTGGGTGACGGTCAGGCCGGACAGGATGGTGCGGAGTTCGGCAAGCATGCCCCAGGAATCGGGGAGGGTGAAGTCGCCGCAGGAGTGGCGGGCGGCCGGAACACAGGTTCCGCCAGCCTCACGGAAACACTACGTTCACGGGCCGGGGTGACCACGGGAACACCACGTTCACGGGCCGGGGCGACTATAAACCGGGGAAGGGTATTCGGGGAAGAAGCGGGGGCGTGAATTGGGCACCCGAGGGGTACCGAATCCAGCATGCCGAAGTAATGGCGTCCGCGGCTTCCGGCTGACGGTTTCACTCCGCACTCGCATTTGCGCGGCGCCGAACATGTCGTAATATGCGGCCTGTACTTATTCCCTGGGGACGAACATGGCGGGCAGAAAGGCGGGCGGGACGGCTGGGATCACCGGCAAGGGCGCAGCGGCCGGGAAGCACCCAACGACACGCAAGGGCGCAACGACAGGGAAGGCCGGGCGGGCAAAGTCAGTGACAATCGAATGCGTGAAGGGCGCCGCCACTGCTGACCAAGAGGTCTGGGAATGCTGGAGCCCCACCAGTTTCCTTCTGAAGGTGGAACTGCGGGAAGTCACGCCGCGGGTTGCAAGGCTGGTCGCGGTGCCGGCCGACGCCAGCCTGTGGATGCTGCACGAGATGCTGCAGGTCGTGATGGGGTGGCACAACGTCCATCAGTACGGCTTCAACTTCGGCGGGATCTGGTACGTGGACCAACCGGAAAGCCCGGATGACGGCCTGCCCGTCGAACGGCACACGCTGGGTGAAGTGGTCGCGCGGCACGGTACCTCGTTTCTGTATGTGTACGACTTCGGTGACGGCTGGGAACACGACATCACCGTCCTGGACCGTGATTACCCGCGACCGGTCGCGTCGCAGCCCGCCGCGTGCCTCGATGGCGTCGGCGCGTGCCCGATTGAAGATGTGGGCGGCCCGATGGGATACCTGGAATTTCTTGACGCGATGGCGGATCGCAGACATCCGGAGCACCGGGCCATGAAGGAATGGCTGGCGGATCTGCCGGAATACGGTCCCCGCCATGACGCGCGCAAGTTCGATCGCAAAAAGGTCAACCGCGTCCTGGCATTTCTGCTGGACCCCGACGCGAAGATTTAGATGATTCGAACGACAGAAACTTAACCCATGAAGCTTAAAACGCACATTTCGGTTGAATTGAACGAGGATGTCAGGCGGCTGCTGTCTTCCTTCCAGGGGATGCGGGTTCTGGATCACGGCTGTGGTGATGGCCGCGTTTCCTTATTCCTTTCTGAATATGCTTCTGAACTGTATATAGTGGATTCGGTGCCATCAAGGGTTGACGAAACGGCTCGGTTGGTTCGCGCTTTCGGTCGGGGGAAGACGTTGCGCGGCCTGTTTGCCGGTTCGGTCAACGACTGGAATTGTGATGTTCAATTCGATGGTATCGTTTCCCACAGGGTGCTTCATCTGATGGGTTTTCAGGACAGGTCGCTGGCATACAGCTTTTTCAAAAGACATCTGAACCCCGGTGGCCGGATGTTTGTATCGGTGAAGGCGGACGAGGATTCGCGGATTGAACGGATGCGGCATCACCATAACTGGCTGGATGTCGGCAACGGCGAATTCAGGCGATTGACGGGTGACCGGTACCTGAAGTTTTTTGAAGCGTCAGAGATTTGTCGCGAGTTGACCGACGCGGGTTTCAAGGTGACCAATCTGTTTCCGTTTTCCGAAAAGGCGACCAGTGCCAGGGATCCCGATCGCGACAATTTCTATTTCGGGGTGGACTGTATCCCGAACGGCTCGGCCGGCTGTATCTGATGAACGGGTGTGTTGATTATGAGTGATGGCGTTTGCGTCGGGTCACTGGACAATCTGGCCGATTGGTACGACCTGGAGTCTGTCAGGCTTGGGTTTCCTGCCTTGCAGTCCTGTGGATGTGTTTATCTTGACAACGCGGCCACGAGCTTCTGTTGCCAGGCGTCGGTCCAGGCCTGGCAGAACGCATACCTCGGCGGGCTGGGGTCCCCCGGGCGTGGCAGTCATGCACTTGCGGCCCTGGCAAAGGAAAAGTACGAAAGCACGAGGTCTGCTGTCGCAGGTCATCTTGGGACAGGGGCTGATTCACAGCTTGTGTTTGTGGAAAGCGTCACTGCAGGGTTGAATCTGCTGGCGTATTGCCTGGAACCCTCGATTTTGTCATCAGATCTTATCCTTGCGACCGAGTTGGAGCATCACAGCAACTATCTGCCATGGATGACGCTCGCCCGGCGAACTGAATCGGCGTTTTATGCCGTGCCTGTCACGCTCGATGGCGATATCGATCAGGATTCCTGGTACCGGATGCTTGATGCCAGGCCAAAGGTCGTGGCACTGTCTTCAGCGTCCAACGTCACCGGCCACATGCCGCCGATTCGGCGTCTTGTCGATGAGGCCCGCGCCGCGGGCGCAATCGTCGTTGTGGACGGGGCCCAGCATCTGCCGAATTCGTCGATTTCGTTTGTCGATATCGGATGTGATTTTCTGGTTGTGTCGGCGCACAAGATGGGGGGGCCGCGCGGCATCGCGGCCATCGTCGGTCGGACCGGGATGCTTGACCGACTGTCCCCGGCGTTCGTTGGCGGCGGCGTCGTGAAGTCGGTATCGTCAACCGATTATGATCTGCAGTCTGGTGTTTCCCGGTTCGAGCCCGGAACCAGGGATGTCGCCATGGCGCTGGCATGGGAAGAAGCGTTCAACTTCTGGTCCGGATATCCAGGGGCGCTGCAGTACCTCACGTTGCTGGGGCGTTATCTCCGGACTGGGCTTGAATCAATCCGGGGCGTCAGTCTGCTTCCAGGCGGGGCCTCCGGTACCCAGGCAATCACGTCGTTCATACTTGACGGCATTCATCCACATGACCTGGCCGATTATATGGACAGGCGGAATATCTGTATCCGCACCGGTCATATGTGCGCGCAACCCCTGGTGAGGCGTCTTGGTCACATGGCCGTGAACCGGGTGTCGATTTCGAGGTACACGTCCGTTGACGAGGTGAACAGGTTTCTTGATGCCATTGAAGGGGCGACGAATGCGTAGTCAGGCGGGCCCGGCCGACCTTTACGACAGGGAACTGCAGGGATGGAGGGATGTACAACCCACGCCGCCCATATTCCTGCCGGATTCATCCGCCCAGGGAAACGGCGCGGCATGCGGTGACAGGGTCGTCATCGATTATCGTCGGGACGGCGCCATGGCCGTTCATACCGACTCCTGCTTCGTCTGCAGGGCCTCGGCGGGTTACATGGCGTCCATGGTTCGCGGAAAGCCGGCCGGTGAAATGCTTCGAATCGTCGACAGCGTGCTTGGCGGCTCTGTTGACGGGGAATTCCGGAATGTCGCTTCACGACGGCCCGATTGCTTCCGGCTTCCCTGGGAGGTTCTGAAGTCCGCCGTGCTGCAGTCCGGGTCTTCGCCTTCCGACAGCGTTGCCACGACGTTCGCCGGCGCGGCCAACGCACTGAGTTGTGACGCTTGTGTGCACTCGTGCTCGCTGTCATTCGCCCCGGTTCGCGAGTCATTCATCAGGCGCGCGGCCAGGCGGATAACCGGGTTCGCCGCCTCCCTTGCCGGTCGGCATGGGACCGGGCAGCAACGGTTTCATCGCTTCATGCGGTTTGGAAAACTGGTTCTGTCAGACGCGGAAATTGAAGAACTGGACGCGATTTCAGTGAACGTGTCGCCGGAAGTCGTCAGATACTGGTATCGAACCAACGTCCTGGGGATTGTGCTTGGCCACGTACGGCGCCCGTTGTCCCAGTCGCTGGCCGGTGATCGCCGCAAATACGATTTGTACCTGGATGAAAAGATTTCTGAACTGGAATTGATTCGCAGACTCGCGGCCGATCTGGAAATCACGGTCGTGAAAGGCGGCCACACCAGGAATCTGTATTCGCCGGTCACGTTACGCAGTTTCCACGACGTGGATATCGTCGTCCCGGATTCAATCGTGGCGTTCGAGCTTGGATCCAGACTTCTTCGACAGGGGGGCTATTCCACTTCCCTGGCGCAAAGCACTGCGTTTTCGCTGAAGGTGGTTGTCGGTCAGGACGGAAAAGAGGTGTTGACGGGACACTATCACTTGCGAAAGAAGGGTGTTGGCGGCGACATGGTCGTCGATATTTCCTTCCCGGGGCTCCCCGTCGGTTTGAACGATTCCCTGCCGTACTATTCGAACTGGGACCAGACCGTCAGGATGACGTGTATTACCCTGGCTCATCTGTTGAAGCATGAACTGCCAAGAATCAAGGATTTGAACGACTTTTATCTTCTGATTGGCAATGATATCGACACCGAGCTCCTGAAGGCGTCGTTGCTTGAGCACAACCTTTCGTTCAGGTTCGCGCTTGCCGGGAGTTTTGTCGCCAGTCACTACGGCGCCGACGCCAGGCCGGCAGCCCGGGCGGTTGTCGAGGCAACCTCTTCGCGGTTCCAGAGGTTTCTGGCAGGGGCCGTCGTGCGCCTTGGCTGGCCGTTCAGACCCAGGCTGAATCTGGTGCCACAGATTTATGACCAGTTTCTTCAATTCAGGAAGAAGTACTCCGGTTTTGATGCCCTGAGGCGGATGATCGCGATGCTGGTCATGACGGGTTCGGGTGGGCGGCGTGTCGGCCGGCAGGGCATTTCGACGATACTTGACGCGGATGTCGGGAAAAGGCTTTACATGGTTCCCGTGCTGACATTCAAGGGGCCCGTGAACATCAGCATCCCGTGTTCATTCACAACGCTCCCCGGTGATTCCCGCTGCGGTATTTCGAATCGCGACGGCCTGCGCCTGATGGTGAACCCAGTCGGTGTCTTCATTCTGACCAGCGACTGGAAGGTGAAACATAAGCCCGGTGAAATTGATGAAATCACATTGAAGTTGTTGACGGAACTGGGTTTGCCCCTTGAATCGGTCGAGGTCGTTCGGGGATGGTAAAGCACAACGTCACCAGAATTGCGCTGGTTGGATTCCAGTGCGCGGGCAAGACGGAACTGGGAAGGCGCCTGGCCGTGTCCGTCGGCTACTCCTGGCTTGATCTTAACCATGAGGTTTGTCGCATCACGGGAATGGATCTTGATGCGTATATCAATGCGTTTGGAATGCGGGCAATGCGGCGGCTTGAACACCGAATACTTGCGCGCTGTCCTGAGCGTTGCGTGATATCGACCGGTGCCGGTTCCCTCGATTATGGGAAAACATACACATATTTGCGAAGCAACACCTTTATGGTCTGGCTGCGGGCCGATGTGGCGACAACCGTCGACAGGATTGCCAGGCGTGACGGCGAGCGTAACCCATTGGGCACGAGGCCGGACCTGGTTGCCAGGGAAACACGCAGGCGGGCGCGCAGATATGGTCGGGCCGATCTGGAAATCAGGACTGACCACCGATCGATCGATGAATGTGTTCATGATTTGGAACAGGGACTGGTCGACGCAGGGGCCTGCGGTCGTCGTTCCGTGGCTGGCGGTTCGAAAATTGAGTGCGTGGCCACAATCGACATTCTGCGGGAGCCCGCGCCGCTACACCGCAAACCATACAGATTGCTGGGCTTCATGGGGCCGGACGGCGCTGGCAAGACGACGCTGATCAACGGACTTATGAAGGCATTCGATGAGCGTGGGCTGGAATATAAGTACGTTCATTTCAGCAAGACGGAAATGTATCTGAACCCCGAGAGTATCGAAAGACTCCTGCCGGATGAGGATCGGTTCATCAACATCGGATCTTTCGGAATGGCCATGATCGTCGCCAGAAACACGCTTTTTCACGTCAGGGCGCACCTGTTCGAGATTTTCAATCTGCCGGTATTATTTGCCGTGATGATGTATTACCGGCTGTTCGCGGCTTCTTCGCGCAGGATTATCCTGTTCGACAGGATTCCCCAGGGGTTGATGTACTGCAAGTTGAGCAGCCGATTCTTTTCCCCTTATCACAGGATTGTGTGCGACATACTGCCACGCCCCGATGTCATTTACTACCTTGCCGCCGAGCCTGGCCTCATCGCCGCACGAAAGGATGACCTGACCCTGGAAGAGATTACGAGGCTGGTAGGATTCGAGCCGAGCGTCCTTGTAACGTTCAAAATGAACCACGTGAGGCTGGACGCTGCCAGACCACCCCCGGAACTTGTTCAGGAAGTAATCGACTCGCTGGATGTTTCCGGGTGACAATGGGGCGGTGCGGCACGTCGTGGCATTAAGCTGAATCAGGTCAGGAATAGCTACTCCTCGAACTGGAAGGATCCACCGAAGCTCCAATCGCAAAGCCAATAATAAGCGCGAGTACAGATATCACATAGAACGCGCTCCAGCCCATGAATATCGCGACGATCAGACCGACGATGGCCCCGCCCACGCCCAATCCCAGTGCCCCGACGATTCCCATGCCGATGCGCTTCGCGGCGTTGGCGGCCTGGGTTCGGCGCATTGCGGCCTCCTGTTCTTCCTGCCGCGCGATCTCTTGTTCATGTTTGATCCATTCTTCCTGCCGGCGCGCCTCTTCCCGGCGCCTTTCCTCGGCGTCCCTCTGTGCCTTCTTCCTTCGTTCTTCCGCCGCTTCTTCTTCCGCAAGGGCCCTGGTTTTTTCTTCTGCCTTCCTGGCCAGATCGTCCCAGCCGTTGCCCCTGAATTCGTCGATGAATGGTCTGGCTGCCGATGAACTTCCGGCTTTAGCCAACCGTTCCAGCCCCAGTTGCCGTTTTTGTGTTTCTTCGGTGATCAGGGTTACGTTCAGCCTGGAAACCTTCTGCGGTTCAACGACCAGGCTGTTCTTGACGCTGACATAGCCGTCCCTGGAAACGGTGATGGAATAGTCCCCTTTCCAGGCGCTGTCGATGGTCACGGGCAGGCCTGACGAAACCTTGAAGTTGTTCGGACCGGATATGTCGACTTTTGCCCCTTCGGGGCTGCCCGTGATTTCCAGCGTTCCGCGCTTAAAAAGGTTGAAGGATGCCGATGTGACCTTTTCAGGTTCGACATCGACAACGCGGGTTTCGGTTTCATAATCCTTGGAGGTTACGGTTACTTTGTATTTTCCTTTGAACAGGCCCTCGATACGGGCCGGAAGGCCTGTGACGGTGCTGAAGCTGGCAGGTCCGGAGACCTCAATCTTGGCGCCGGTCGGGGATCCCGCGATGGCGAGCGATCCCAGTACCTTCAGGGTCGTAGAAAAACTGAGCGTCGCGTCCGGCATGATCGCGATTTCATGTTCATCGGGTTCGTAACCCTCTGCGGATGAAACGATTTTGTATGTCCCGGGCAGCAACTGGTCCAGTTTCCACGAAGCCCCTCCCGTCTTGTTGAATCCCCCGGGCCCTGAAATGGTCACAAGGGCCCCCTTTGGGTTCACATCGATAACCAGGGATGCACCGGCAGGGCGGATTGCGGCACCCTTGATTCGGGGTGCCGTCGAATCGTCGTCGGTGAAGGTCGACCCCAGGACCTGAGGCCCGGGAAGCTGTTTGTCCAGGGCCTTGAGCCACTCGCCAAGGATCCATTCGGCAAAACCACGGTCAATTCCCCGGTCGGTCACGATGCGCGACAGAAAGCTGTTGTACTGCGCCGCATCAAGTCTTTTGGCCTTCAGTCCGACCAGTTCCAGGACGACACCTTCTTCGACAGCGATCAACAGTCCGCTGATTTCACGCCTGTTTCCACCCGGGCTCATGTCGCTGAGCAGCGCCCTCAGCAGCGTGGCGCTGGATGGATCAAGAATGCCGTTTCCCCGTTCCGCGATGAGTTTTTTCAGTATTCCGTGCATTTCGTTGGGCAACCTCCAAATTAGCGCGAGCCGGAACTGCGACAAAGATCAATAGCATCATACAGACGTCTTTATTTCACCGATCGTCGAACCGAAATTAACTTTGATATGCTCTTCGAGCATGATCGATTTTCCCGGCTCAACGACGCAGGTCTTCCCCGAACCGCCCGTCACGTCCCAGCGAATGCCCGAAAGGTTCTTGAGGCCCCAGATATCGGGATTCTGCGGATGCTGCGTGACCTCGGCCGCGGCTTCATCGAAATTGTAGAGTTGCCCCACGTGGTGGGGATACAGTTTTGTATCGCGGTTAAGCAGTACGAAAGAGCGGTCGAAGCACATTCGGGGCGGCAACCTCAATGCGGCATTACAACTCCAGCAGATATGGGGTTCACCGGACTTGGCCTTGTCTTCGTCGAAGAAGTTTTCCGAACCGCAATGCCGACAGGTCGTGATGCTGTCCCTGAGTTGCACGAGCGCCTTACGCCATTCGCTTTCCATCACCCGCCCGTTCCTGGGATTCCTGAGCCCTTCAGTGAAGGAACGGACGAACAGATTTCTGAAGCGAGCGGGGTACAGCGGCCAGAACACGAGGGCATTGTCGTGAATACCCGGAACCGGCCTGTTGGAGGCATCGTCCGGATCGAAAATGAAGACCGGTTGAAAACCGTACAGCATGTTCATGGCCGGAAGATCGAACGAATGGATGTTCGCCTCTTTTTTTCCCTCAAGCGGGTGGTTGAGCATGAGAAGGTAGAACAGCAATACGGCAAGAGAGAAGCGATCGGTATCAGCCGATGGAAGAGCTTCGCCACGGACGATTTCCGGGGCCATGAACCTGGGTGTACCGATAACCCCGGAGTATGACGAACCCGTCACACCGACGTTGTCGACATCGCAAATAAGCGTCGAACCGTCACTGGGATTGAAGAACACGTTTCCGAAGGAGATGTCGCGATAGCAGAGCCCCTTGGAATGAAGCTGCTGATAGCTGTCTGCCAGCAGAAATCCGCACGAACACAGAGCCTTGAATGAAGGTTCGACCCGACGCTTCATCAGGTCGACGACACCTTTGTAGTTCCGGGGGCGCAAATTCATCAGGTAGCCGAACGAACCGTGCGTTTTGGGGGAAATCACATCAAGCGGCCAGAGAAAGTTGGGTGATGGGTTTCCGATTGAAAGCAGATTCTTGATTCCATCGAGTTGATTGTCCGACGCCTGCTCTGGGAAGTACCATTTCAGGGCATATGTCGAGTCCGCCGAACCGACCTCGTAGACTTCACCCTGACCACCACTGCCCAGGAGGCGGATGACTTTCAGCGTCAGACCATTATCCGTAGTAAGGGTTTCCCCGGTTTTCAGCAGCATTGGTTGTCACACCCCTTTTCGTCTGGCCGATTCCCGATTGATTTCAACGGTGGCCCAGGCAGAAATATCATGCCAAGCGAGATGTCATCGCCGCTCCCTTCTTCAGATGTCTGTACAAGCCAGGCTTCAAGATTATTGACGATGGTTTCCCATTCATTACTGGCAACCATCGCGAAGTAGTCGGGGCAGAGCTTTTCAAATTCGCTGCGGCTGGTGAAGGAATTGCTGTATCCGTCAGTACTTGCGAGGATGAGAACTGGCAGATCCGTCGAACGCGAAGTGACCGCCACGCGGAATTCCGACCAGGCGGCCCTGGAACACAGTGAAGTTGTTTCATTCGCCATAAGCGAATCGTCATCGGGAATCGGTCGAATGACCTCGCCGCCGGGGGAGTACGTCATAACGTCGCCGTCGCCCAGTTGCATGTACAGAATGTACTTGGGCGCCACGAGGATCCCGATCAGGGTTGAACCGTATTTCTGCAGTACGTCGTGAACGGAGGGGGCAGTCCCGGGTGCAGGCCCGTCGCCGTCGGGGTGCGGCTGCCCGGCCTCCCTGGCCAGGACACGCTCGCTCCAGTCGCGGACGATTCCATGGGCAAGATGATCCCTGGCGTTCCGGATCAGTGCGGGCGTCGAACAATCAGGGAAACTGGCCGAGAAGTCTTTAAGCCACTTCAGTCCGATTTCTGTCGCGAAGCTGGCACCAATATCGCTGTTGGGACTCCTGGCGCTGCCATGACCGTCGGCAATGACAAGGATGCAGATGTCGTCATCGGCAAATGAGCCGGATTCAGGCCAGAACAGCACTGCGTCCTGGCATGGCCGGCCATCCTTCACATGGGAAGATCCCCTTACGGATCGCCCGGCGATACGCGCCATAATTCCTGATTCGCCGGACACGATTACCAGACCTTTGGGGAATTGTCGGACGTGTCCGCAGGCATCACCAGCGGAACATTTGAAGTTGAAGCCCCTCCAGCCGAAGCGACCTGGCTGGCCGGCGAACTGGCCGCCTTCACAGGTACGGTCGTGGCCCACTTGATGAACTTGACAAGTTGCTCCGGATTGTTGGCCTCGAAGGGGTGAATTTCCGGATTGTCGATAAATCGCTGAAGCACTTCCATATTGCGGTCCCGCCCGATACCGATTGCAAGACGAACGGCCTTCTGTGCCCAGGGCAGTTTCAACAGGTTTCGAAGTGCCGGACCGTAATCATCGGTGGGCATTCCATCGGAAAGCAGAAGTATCACCGGGGGCAGCGCGCGTGGCGGCATGGGCGGGATCTTGAGCTGTTCGGCAAGTGCGTCAAAAGCGGCACCCATGTCAGTCACGCCACCGGCGCTGAGGTCGGTCCACTCGAATTCTTCCACGGGAACCGGCTCGTTGATGTGCCACTGTGCCCCGCTGGAAAACCTCAGCGCCCTGATAAGTATCTGCGCATTAGGATTTTCACGGGCCACCTCGATCATGTGGGGAATAGCGTCCTTAACCGCGTGATTGAGGGTTTCAATCTTTCCTTCGACGGACATCGAGCCTGAGCAGTCCGCAACGAAAAAGTAGTACAGCGGTCTGTTGGAAATTTGCCCGCCAGGAAGCCGCTTGCCGACATTTTCTTCCATCGTTGTCTCCCAAGAATTCGCCGTATCCTATCACAGAAGGATTCCAAAGGCCTACCAAATTACGCGCCAAGAGTTGCTGACATACTTGCCAGCACGCAAGTGTTAGTTTAGCATGAGCATTTGAATTGGTCAATCGAAAAAGCCAGGGCTACCGCATTTAAAAATTCTCTTGA
>Ga0116172_10004440_pt1 | contig 11385 bp, 8 predicted proteins | sample AD_UKC083_MetaG_FD_89799 | JGI IMG/M metagenome (GOLD analysis project Ga0116172, IMG submission 89799) | Active sludge microbial communities of municipal wastewater-treating anaerobic digesters from USA - AD_UKC083_MetaG | ecosystem: Engineered > Bioreactor > Anaerobic > Digestate | place: USA...
CGTGCGCGAGCATGTGGACCACTACGGCAGCCCCACGGACCACATTGACGTCATGATCTACACCGGGGCGGGCCTCATGGGGCGCGAGATCATCGGCGTGCGCAGCTGCGACATCATCATCATTGTCGGCGGGCGCTCGGGCACTCTAGGCGAGTTCGCCATCGCCTACGATGAGGGCCGCATGATCGGCGTGCTGACCGGCACCGGCGGATTTGCGGACCATGTGGACGACATCCTGCCGGTGATCGAGAAGCCGACGGGCTCACGCCTTTTCTTCTCGTCCGACCCGGCGGACCTTGTACGGAAGTGCGTCGCCTCGTTCCGCGAGAACCCGCCGGTCATCCGCGAGCGCGAGGCCGCCGGGTAAGACGTCAGGTCTTTTTTCCTTTAGGGGCGGGCGGGCCTCCGGGGTAGTTCGGCGAATACAGCACCGCGTGCGGCCGGGTGACGAGCCTGCCGTTCTTCACAAACTCCTCCCCGCGCGGTGCCAGATGCTCCGTCATGCGCCCGCGCCATTCCGCCAGCACTCCGGCGCTGCCGGGGACGCCGGAAAGGTCCCGCAGCTCGCACGGGTCCTCCGTCAGGTCGAAAAGCTGCTCGCGGCCGTCCTCGAACTGGTAGATGTACTTCATCCGTCCGTCCGTGAGGGCCGTCCAGTTGTGGCTTTCGGCGTAGCAGCGGCAATGCTCCAGGTCAATCCAGGGCCGCCAGTCGGCCTTCGGGTCGCGGGCCAGCCGAAGCAGGCTGCTGCCGTCCATCGCCGGAGCGTTGGCGACGCCCGCCGCATCGAGAAACGTCGGCAGCACGTCGCGCAGCTCCACGGGATTTTCCAACCGTGTTCCCGCCGGGGCCTGGGTCCAGCCCGCAGGGCAGCGCACCATCATGGGGATGTGCGCCGACCCCTCGTAGGCGTAGGTTTTGCGCCAGAGATGGTGGTCCCCCGTCATGTCGCCGTGGTCGGCGGTGAACAGGATCAGTGTGTTCTCCAGGTCCCCGCGCCGTTCCAAAGCGGCCAGCACGCGTCCGATCTGCTCGTCCAGGAAGGACACGGAGCCGTAATAGCCCTGCCGGGCGGCGCGCGCCGCCTCGGGGCCGAGGTCGCCGTGCCACATGCTGGCGCTGTTGTCGCTGCAGGGGGTATACCGCTCCGCCCAGTCGCCCACAGCCCGCTCGGGCAGGGGGGCGTCGCGGTAGGCGTCCATCCACCGGGCCGGGGGGTCGTAGGGGCTGTGGGGCCGGGCAAAGGACACCTTGAGGAAAAAGGGGGCGTCCCCCGAATAGGAATCCAGAAACCGCTCCGCAACGTCCGCCGTCCATCGCGTGGGGTGCAGCTCCTCCGGCAGGGCATAGGGCGCGGAGGTGTTGTCGTTCCAGCCGATCCCCGTGGCGTCCGGGTTCAGGGTCGGCGCCTGCGAGCGGAACCAGCCCCGGTAGTCGCTGCGGAAATCGGGCGACTCCGCCCGGCCTGACTCATCCAGCACCGTCTCATGGTAGCCGTGCAGGTTCCGCTGGGGCGTGAAGTGCATTTTCCCCACGGCGTAGCAGTGGTATCCGGCATCGCGCAGGGCCTGCGCCTTCTCGTACGGGTACTTCTCCGCCACGCGGCCGTAGCCCAACTGCCCGTGGTTCCAGGGCGACATGCCCGTCAGCAGCGCCGCGCGGGCCGGGGTGCAGGAGGGGGTCGAACTGTAGGCCCACGCGAAATAATAGCCCTGCGCGGCAAGCCGGTCCAAATGAGGCGTCTGGATGACTTGATTTCCCGCCACGCCAAGACAGTCGCCCCGCATCTGGTCCGCCATAAGAAACAGGATGTTGGGCCGCTTGGGCGGATGGGAAGGAGCCGCCCCCAGGGCCGGACGCACCGCCGCGGCGGCCGCCGCCGCCCCCGCGCGGCCCATGAATGTCCTGCGTGAAATTCCACCGGAACCTGTTGACATGACCGTGTCCTCCGGGTGAGCAGGCAGTATAGCAGACCCTTCCACGGACCGACACGGACCTGCACGGACAGAGCTCTGTCCATTCCGTCCATAAAGTCCATATTGTCCATGCTGCCCCGAACACGCTTCCACTTGCCCGGACTTGCCGAACGTGCTACAGTGAAAACCACACCACACCTCAGGAGGACCGCGCATGGCCGGGTTGAGCCGAAGGGCGTTCATGGCGGGCACGGGAACAGCGGCCTTGGCCGCCCTGGCGGCGCGGCGCGCACCCGCGCGGGAAGAGGCCGCGCCGAACATCGTCGTCATCATCACGGATGACCACCGGTGGGACATGGCGGGGTTCGCCGGACACCCCATCCTCCAGACGCCGGAGATGGACCGGCTGGCCGCCGGGGGTGTCCACTTCCGCAATGCCTTTGTGACCACGCCCATCTGCTGCACGAGCCGCGCCTCCATCCTGACGGGCATGCACGCCCGCAGCCACGGAGTGCATGACTTTTCCACCCCCCTGACGCCGGAGGATTTGGCGCGCACCTATCCGGCCCTGCTGCATGCGGCGGGGTATGAAACCTGCCATGTCGGGAAGTACGGCGTGGGCGGCACGCCGCCCGATTCTTTGGGGGTGCGGCCCCTGCCTCCGGGGAAGGAGCCCTTCTTCCGCGAGGTGGACGGCGAACGCCGCCATGTCACCCGCATCACCGCCGACATGGCGTCGGATTTCATCGGCTCCGTTCCGAAAGGGAAACCCTTCTGCCTTACCGTCGGTTTCGACGCGCCCCATTCGCACGATTATGCGCGGCGTCCCTACCCGCCCGAGCCGGAATGCGAGTCCCTCTACCGGGATGTATCCGTTCCGCCGCAGCCGCATTCCTCCTGTGCGGACTTTGAGGCGCTCCCTGACTTTCTGAAGAACAGCGAGGGGCGCATGCGCTGGGGGGTCCGCTTCTGCACCCCCGACTTCTACCAGGAGTCCATGCGCGACGTGTTCCGCATGATCACCGGGGTGGACCGGGCCATCGGCCGCATCCGCGCCGCCCTGGACGCCGCCGGGGTCGCGGACAACACGGTCATCCTGCTCATCGGGGACAACGGCGCGTTTTACGGCGAGCGCGGCCTGGCCGGAAAGTGGTACGCCTATGAGGAGAGCATCCGCGTGCCCCTGGTCCTGTTTGATCCGTCGCTCCCGGAGGGGATGCGCGGGCGCGCGCTGGACCCCATGGCGCTCAACATTGACTTGGCTCCGACGATCACCGAACGGGCCGGACTGGCCGTGCCGGCCACCATGCAGGGCCGCAGTCTCCTGGAACTGGCGCGGGGGGACAACCCCGGGGACTGGCGGAGGGACTGGTATTTCGAGCATCTCTTCAAGCATCCGCTCATCCCCCGGAGCGAGGGCCTTCGCGCCGAGGGATGGACCTATATCCGCTGGGTGGACACGGACCCCGCCATGGAGGAACTCTACGACCTGGCGGCGGACCCCCACGAGACGCGCAACCTCGCGGCGGACTCCGCGCATGCGGATCGTCTGGACGCCCTGCGCGCGCGCTGGGCGGAGTACCGCGAAACCCTTCCCGAGAGGATTCCTGCGTCATGAAGAGCCTGTCCCGCAGAACCTTTCTCGGCGCCTCCGCCGGAAGTCTTCTGGCCCTGCGGCGCGCCGGGGCAGATGAGGTCGGCGTGGACCGGCCGAACATCCTGCTGATCTGCAGCGACCAGCAGCATGGCCGCGCCCTGGGCGTGGCCGACTCCTTCTTCGACACCCCCGCGCTGGACCGCCTGGCAAAGTCGGGCGTGTGGTTCCGTGAGGCTTTCTGCACCACCCCGCAATGTTCGCCGAGCCGCTCCACCCTGTATACGGGCCTGTATCCCCACCGGACCGGCGTCCTGGGGAACCTCGACGTCCAGCGGCATGACGGGGGGCGGATCGAGGCGATGGCACCCGGCCCTCCCACGCTCGGGCGGCTTCTAACAGTGGCGGGATACCACACCGGGTATTTCGGCAAGTGGCACTTGGGGAACCGCAGGGACCATGCAACGGACTTCAACGTCTCCGACCTGGACGGCGATTCCCACGTCGGCGCGACGGAGAAGGCGCTGGACTTCATGAAGGCGCGCACGGCGGCGAAGCAGCCATTTGCCCTTTTCGTCAACTACATCAATCCGCACGACATTTATGAGGCGGCGAAGGTTATCTCCGCCGATGGCCCCCGGCCCGATGGGCCGCCCGTGCCGCGTCCCGCTTCGTGGACGGACACCCTGGAGGGGAAACCCGCCCCCCAGCGGCAGTTCCTTGCGGAGGACCAGGGAAAGCCGTTCCGCGACTGGCCGGACGAAGCCTTGGAAAAATATCGTCTGGCCTACCGCGACAAATGCCAACTGGTGGACCGCGAGGTGGGGCGGCTGTTGGATGCGCTGGATGCCCTGCACATGTCGGAAAACACGGTGGTCGTGTATGTCTCCGACCACGGCGACATGGACACGCACCACCGCCTGGTCTACAAGGGCCCCTTCATGTACGACCAGCTTGTCCGGGTGCCCCTGATCATTCGGGTGCCCGCGCGCTTCGGCGGGGGGGCGGGTGTCCGCAATGATGACCTGGTCTCCCTGGCGGACATCACGCCGACCCTGTGCGCTCTTGCGCGGCGGGACGCGCCCGAAGGGGACGGCATGTCCCTCGTTCCGTTGCTGTCCGGCGGGGCCCTGTCCGCGCCGAGGGAGGGCGTGGCCGTGCAGTACTACGGCAAGCAGCAGTGGGTGAACCCCATCCGCACCTGGCGAACGCGGGAGTGGAAGTACAGCCGCTATCTGGTGCATGGCGAGGAGCTGTACGACCTGGGGAACGATCCGGAGGAGACGCGCAACCTCGCCAAGGATCCAGCCTGCGCGCGAAAACTCGCCAAAATGCGCGCCGCCCTGGACGGGTGGATGCGGCGCTACGGGGACACGCTCTTCGACACCTACTGGCCCACGGACCGGCAGGGAGGGAGGCTCCAACCGGGAAATGGCTGACACGCGGCGGGCGGACATTGACTGGCTGCGCATCGGGGCGGTGCTGCTGCTGGTGCCGTTCCATACGGCCTGCGTCTACGGCGTGTGGGGCGATTTCTATGTGAGGGGAACAGAAAGAAGCCTCCTGCTGAGCGCCTTGATTGTCACGGGCTGCTCGGCCTGGCACATGCCCCTGCTGTTCTGGCTGGCGGGGGCGTCCGCCCGCATGTCCATCGCCGCGCGGGGCGCGCGCGGTTTTCTGGCGGAGAGGGTCCGCCGTCTTCTGATCCCCTTCGTCTTTGGCGTGCTGGTGGTGGTGCCGCCCCAGTCCTATCTGGCCTGCCTGGCGCGCGGCACCTGGTCCGGCGGCTATGCCTCCTGGTACCCCCGCCAGTTCTTCACCATCGGCCCGACAGGGCTCTCCGGCTATGAGGGCGGCTTCACTCCGGCCCACCTGTGGTTTGTCCTGTTTCTCTTCGCTTATGTGTGCGTCTCGTTTCCCCTGCTGAAATGGCTGGCCGGGGACGCGTCGGCGCGCGCGCGCGGACACCTGGCCGCACTGCTGGAGAACCCTGCGGTGTTCTGGCTGGCCCCCGTTCCGTTTATGCTGGCGCAGCTTGTCCCGGACATTGGGGACAAGAACATTCCCTATTTCTTGCTCATTTTTCTGGCCGGTTTCCTGTGGCAGGCGGACGCCAGGATTGCCGCCGCTTTGGAACGTCGTCGGCGCGCCGCCCTGGTCGTTGGTCTCCTGTGCATCACGGCGCCCATCACCGGGTGGATACTCGGCGTGCACCGGGATTTCTGGCTGGCGGGAAAGGTCCTGGACATCTCCTATGAGGGCTTCGCCATGTGGTGTCTGGTGGTCGCCCTCGTTGGATACGGGAAACGCCTCACGGGCCTGCGTCCGGCGGTCCTCCCGCATCTTGCGGAGGCGGCCTATCCCTTTTACATCCTTCACCAGACCGTCGTGGTCTGCGCCGCGTACCTTCTCCTGCCATTCGCGTTGCCGCCGCTGGCGGCGTTCCTGATCGTGACGGCGGGGGCGGGAACCTTCACGGCGCTGCTCTATCTGGTTCTGGTGCGGCCGTTAAACCCGGTCCGCCTCTTCTTCGGCATGAAGCCCAAGCGAAAAAGGGCGGCCGCATGATTGACTCAGGCGGGGCAAAGCCCCTACCGTTGTCGTGCGGCGCGGACTGTGTGCGCCGGGGACGGAAACCATGAAGCTTGTCATCGCCCCAGACTCCTTCAAGGAGGCGGCGTCCGCCGCGCAGGTCGCGGCGGCGGTCGCGGAAGGGTGGGGGTCTGTCTGGCCGGAGACGGAGCTGCGCATGGTGCCCATGGCCGACGGTGGTGAGGGGACCCTCGACGCCCTGGTCGGCGGCGGGCGCGGGCGCGTGGAGCGGGTGGAGGCGACCGGCCCCCTGGGGGAGCCTGTCGCGGCCTGTCTCGGATTCCTGGATGAAGGCCGGGCCGCTGTGGTGGAGTCGGCCCAGGCGGTCGGCCTTTCGCTGATCCCGCCCGGGGAGCGCAATCCCGCCCGGACCACCACCTTCGGCGTGGGAGAAATGATCGTTGCCGCGCTGGACCGGGGGGCGCGACGCATCCTCGTGGCCGTGGGGGGCACGTCCACCAACGACGGCGGGGTGGGGATGGCCCAGGCATTGGGCGTGTCGTTGAAGGACGCCGAAGGCCGGGAGCTTCGCCCGGGAGGGGAGGCCCTGCTTCGGCTGGACCGGGTGGATCTGTCCGGGCTGGACCCGCGGATCGAGGAAACGGAGATCCTGGTTGCCTGTGACGTGAACAATCCCCTGTGCGGACCCACCGGGGCCTCCCTGCTATACTCGCCGCAGAAGGGCGCGGACCCGGAGATGGCCGAACGGCTCGACGATGCCTTGGCCCATTTTGCCGGGGTGGTCATGCGGGATCTGGACAGGGATATGCGTCTTCTGCCGGGGGGAGGCGCCGCGGGGGGACTCGGCGCGGGCCTGGCGGCGTTTCTCGGCGCGCGCCTCGTGCCCGGCGTGGAGGTGGTGGCCCGCGAGGCGGGCCTAGAGGCGGCACTGCGCGGGGCGGACCTCGCCATCACCGGGGAGGGCCGGCTGGACGCCCAGTCGCTCTGGGGGAAGGTGCCCGTGGGGGTGGCCCGGTTGGCCCGCGCCGCCGGGGTGCCGGTCATTGCCCTGGCGGGAAGTTTGTCCGGGGATCTGGCGGCGCTTCATGCGGAGGGGCTGACCGCCGCCTTCGCTCTGGCCGACGGCCCCGTGTCTCTGGAGGAATCCATGGCCGCCACGGAGGAACTGCTGAGGCGCCGAAGTGCCATGCTTGCCCGTATCTGGCGCGCCGCACGGGAGGAGCGGCCATGAAGTCCCCGCAGACTGCGAACGGGCGGGTGCCCTTTTCGCCGGGGCGTTTTCTGCGCACGGTGACGCGCCTGAGGCCGTCCCAGATCGGGTGGCGGCTTCTGCGCCGTGCGCAGCAGCCCTTTGCCCCCGTGGCGGCGCGGCGGTGCGGCCCCGGAACGCCGGGGGCTTTGAATGCGGAGACGCTGTCCCGCCTGCGCGCCTTTCTGGAGAACGCGGCATCCGCCGGATTGTCGGGGGACAAGGGCTCAATGGACGCCCTCCGCGGAGGGCAGCCGGTCTTCTTGAACCGTGCGGCCCCGGAAAAAGGGTATCCCTGGCACGATGCGGCGCTGCCCAAGCTCTGGCGGTACCAGTTGCACGGGTTCCGCTGGCTGATGCTGCTGGCACTGGAAAACACCCGCTTTCCCCGGCCTGAGGACCTCGCGCTGGCGCGGGAGGCACTCCTGGACTGGATGCGGAACAACCCGCCCGGGGTGGGCGACGGCTGGGAGCCGTTCCCGGTTTCGGAGAGGATGCTGAACTGGTCCCTCGCGGGCGCCGTGCTGGACACCGGTTTGCCGGAGTTGCGCGCCTCGCTGGAGCACCAGGCCCGGTGGCTGGCGCGTCGGTTCGAATGGGACCTTCAGGGGAACCATCTGCTGAAGAACGCCTGCGCCCTGGCGGTGGCGGGCGCGTTGCTGGGCGATGCTGAGCTGTTGGCGCGGGGTGCGGCGGAGGCGGTGGGGCAGTTTGACCGGCAGGTGCTGCCCGACGGGGGCCATTTCGAGCGGAGTCCCATGTACCACGCCCTGGCGTTGTGGGACGGATTGGTGCTTCTGGCGGCCCTGGGAGACGGGCATCCCGACGCGGAGCATCTGCGCCCGGTGCTGCTGCGCATGGCGGGCTTTCTCCACGGTGTGTCTCATCCCGAAGGTGACATCCCGCTGTTCAACGATGCCGTGCTCGGGGAGGCGTTCCCCGCGCGCGTCCTTGCGGATTTCGCCGCGCACCGGTGCTGCGGTGCGGTCCGGTTGCGGCAGGAGTTTCCTGACACGGGTATGTACGCGCTTGAGAATACGGGAGGACGCCTGCTGGTGAAGGCCAGCCCGGTGCCCCCTGTGCAGCCCGGCCATGCCCACGGCGACCCGCTGACCCTGGAACTTTCCCTGGGAACAACGCGCATGCTGGTGGACGCCGGATGCCACGGGTATGCGGAAAGCCCCCTGCGCGGGTGGTGCCGGAGCGTTCGTGCGCACAACACCGCCGTGGTGGACGGCATTGAGCCGGTCGAGGCTTGGTCCGTCTTCCGGGTCGGACGACGCCACGCCCAGCCCTGCGCGCGGGTGGAGTCCTGTGTGGAAGGACGCCGTTTCACCGGCGAGGTGACCCTGCCGGGCGGCGTGGTGCACCGGCGGGAAATCCTGTGCCTGGACAGCATCCCCGCCTGGCGGGTACGCGATGCGGCGGTGCGGGACGGGAGGCCGGGGTCGCTGGTCGCACTGCTGCACACCCCTCCAGACACAGCGGTCTCCCTGCGCGAAGATGGTGCCTGCCTCCTGCGCCGGGATGCGGAAGTACTTCTGGTCCTGCCGGAACCCGGTACGGCGCTGTCCGCCCATTTGCCGGGGGAAGGGGAGACCCGGTTCTGGTATTGCCCGCGGTTCGGGGTGTCTGACCCGGCCCCCACCCTGGAAGTCACGCCCGCAAGGGAGGGGGAGGGGCGCTGCGGCGTGTGGCTGTTCCCGCCGGAGGCCGAGGACGCCGTCCGCGCGTGGATGAAAGAAAATCCGGACTGACCAGGGTCACACGCGCAGGAATATCTTGAAGCGGTAGAGGAGATACAGGGGGACAAAGAACACTAGGACGGCCCCCGCGGCGATCAGCACCTGCGCGATTACCCCCGGGTCGCCGGTGGTCCAGAAATCCTCCAGCCAGCCGCCCACATCCACCACGTGCACGGCCATGTAGATGAGAATGGCGTTGGACCCGATGACGATGAAGGGGAAGGTCCACCTCTCCCAGTGCCAGATGTCCACCACGAGGTAGAACGCCGCCAGCAGCAGAAAACTCCACCCGCCGGCCCACAGCACCATGGAACTGGTCCACAGGTGCTTGATGATCGGGAAATGCAGGCCCCACAGCCAGCCTCCCGCGAGGCAGGCAAGGCCCATGCCCGTCAGCACCAGTAGTCGTCGGCGGGGGCTCCAGGACTCCTGCCGGAGCACGTGCCCCCCGAACACGCCCAGCAGCACGGTGCCGCCGAAGCCGAACCCGGGAAGAATCCAAGCGTACGAGGTGCCGTCCCGGAACCCCCGCAGGATGAACTCGTCCAGCCACAGGGCGAGGTTGGCGTCGGGTTCCAGTGTCCCGGCGGCCAGACCGGGTGCGGGCACGAACATCATGAGCAGCCAGTACGCCGCGAGGAGCGCCGCCGCCAGAAGCGCCTGAAGGGGCAGGGTCAGGTGCAGCACGGCCACCGCCGCGATCAGATACCCCACGGCAATCGCCTGGAGGGTGTTCGAGAAGAGATGCAGCGTGTCAAGATCGAACTCCAGCAGGTTTCCCTGGGCGATCATGCCGAAAATCCACAGGAGAACCAGCCGCCGCGCAATGCGCCGGTAGATGGCCCGGTAGTCCCGTGTGTCCCCCAGACGGCGCGCAAACGCGAAGGGAAGGGACACCCCCGCCAGAAACAGGAAGAGGGGCATGATCATGTCCCAGGCCGTGAATCCCGTCCATTCGGGGTGGGACAACTGGTACAGGAACGCCTTGGGCACGCCGCGGGCGCCGAAGAAGAGGGCGGCCACGGCGATCAGCAGCTCCCTGCCGCCGACGATCCAGAACATGTCAAAGCCGCGCAGGGCGTCCACGGAGACAATCCGTCGGACAGAGGGCGCGGGGGCAACGGTGGGCTCGGTCACGGGGGCATCCTCCAGAAAGATGCCATAGGTTACGCCCAATGGGTTCGCCGCGACAAGCCCGCCGGCCCGGTTTTTCGCAAAATCCGCCCGCCTTGTGCATAATACCCGGCGTTTCCGGAAGAAGCGGGAAACGGCAACACTTGGGGAATGCGCATGGAGAAGAAGGCTCTGACCACCCGGTCCATGGACATCACGGAGCGGCTGACGCGCCGGATCATCTCGGGCGAGTATCCTGTGGGGACGAAACTGCCGACGGAGCGCGCGCTGGCCGAGGAGTTCGACGTGGCCCGCCACGTCATCCGCGAGGCCCTGAAGCGCATCGAGGCCGTGGGCCTGGTGACCATCCGCCAGGGGTCGGGCATCTACGTCCAGCGGCTCCATTTCCTCGCGGGCATCGAGATCTTCGACACCCTCTTGACCCACGAGGACGGGTCCATCAACTACCCCTTCCTGCTGGATGTGATGGAGTTCCGCAAGCACATCGTGCGCACCGTGGTGAACCTTTCCGTGGAGCGGCACACGGAGGAGGAGGAGGTCGAGGTGCGCGCCCTCTTCCTCGAGCTGCTGTCCAGCCCGGAGGCCGACCGGGAGCGCGTGTATGAGGCGCTTTTCGAGCGCATCGCCTACTCCACGCACAACCAGGTGTATGCCCTGCTCTTCAACAGTGTCGGGAGGATCTTCCTGAAGCTGAGGCGCACCTTTGAGATTCCCATTGTCGGCATCACCGGGGTCTCCACCCTCCTGGGCGAGCTGCTGCGCGCCTACAGCGAAAGGGACGGCGAGGTGGCGGACCGCCTGATCATGGGCTACCTCGAAATGCTCGACCAGTCCATCAAGAACATGGCGGAGGCGCGCGCCCAGGCCCAGGCGCAGGCGTTGGCGGCGCAGGGCGGGGGGGCGGTTCCGGATGCCTGAGAAAAGCGCCGACATCCGTCCGGTCGGGGCCGACCTGCACTTTCTCCCGGTCACCACGCGGGTTCCGCTCAAGTTCGGTTCTGAGACGTTGACCAGCGTGGACTGCGCCCGCGTGGCCCTGCGGGTGGAGGACCGCGCGGGGCGCGCCGCCACCGGATGGGGCGAGACCCCCCTGAGCGTGCAATGGGTGTGGCCGTGCTCCCTGCCGTACGACGACCGCCTCCGCGCCCTGCATGCCTTCTGCGGCGTCCTCTGCCGGGAATGGGCCGCCTTCGA
>Ga0116172_10004458_pt1 | contig 11352 bp, 10 predicted proteins | sample AD_UKC083_MetaG_FD_89799 | JGI IMG/M metagenome (GOLD analysis project Ga0116172, IMG submission 89799) | Active sludge microbial communities of municipal wastewater-treating anaerobic digesters from USA - AD_UKC083_MetaG | ecosystem: Engineered > Bioreactor > Anaerobic > Digestate | place: USA...
GAAAGATTGGGAGAGTATTTAATCGGCCGTTAGTTCCGCTCTTTGCTGAAATCAACGCTAAAAATCATCACGAGCCAACTCGATTGTTAAAAACAGGCCTCTCGTGACCCTGCAAGGGGGATTCCATTTATGGGACATAGGAAGTTTGAGACAGATATCGGAGCTCAAATCTTATTTTATAAGATTTCTGATAGACCGGGCTAACGGCTTTTCTATAAATTGTAAGTATTTCTGTTGTTCGCTTTTTTCAAAAAAGGGAATTTTTGCACTATTTAATACTATATACTTACAATCATGTTTACCACAATTATTATTACAGCGATAGTTTCTGCCGTAGTTACGATAGGAGCCTATCTGCTTGTAAGGGACGTCATATTAAAGAAAAAGAAAGCACAAATCATCATCAATGCTGAAAAAGAGGGGGAAGACATCAAAAAAGAGAAGATTTTTCAGGCTAAGGAAAAATTCCTCCAACTCAAGAGCGAACATGAGACCTTCATCAATGAACGCAATGCTCAGGTTCAGCAATACGAAAATAAAGTAAAACAGAAGGAACTGGTACTCAACCAGCAAAATTCCGAGCTGGGTCGTAAACAGAAAGAGGTGGACAGCATTCGCGAGAATCTCAAAAGTCAGCTCGATATTGTAAACCGCAAGAGCGAAGAATACGACAAATATAAGAACGAGGTCATTTCCAAACTTGAGGAAGTTGCAGAAATGACTGCGGCAGAGGCTAAAAACCAACTTTTGGAGAGCATGAAAGCCGAAGCCAAGACCGAAGCGATGTCCTACATCAGCGATGTGATGGATGAGGCGCGTATGACGGCCAGCAAAGAGGCAAAACGCATAGTAATTAATACCATCCAGCGTACTGCACCTGAGACGGCCATTGAAAATGCGGTTACTGTCTTCAATATAGAAAGTGATGAGATCAAAGGACGTATCATTGGTCGTGAAGGGCGTAATATCCGTGCACTCGAAGCTGCAACCGGCGTGGAGATAGTTGTTGATGATACACCCGAAGCCATTCTTCTCTCTGCATTCGATCCTGTCCGTCGTGAAGTGGCCAGACTCGCACTTCACCAGTTGGTAACGGACGGGCGTATTCACCCTGCGCGAATAGAAGAGGTTGTGGCTAAGGTACAGAAACAGTTGGATGACGAGATTATGGAGACGGGGAAGCGCACCTGTATCGATCTGGGTGTCCACGGACTGCATATGGAATTGATCCGCTTGATAGGCCGTATGAAGTACCGTTCCTCTTATGGACAAAACCTACTCCAGCACTCACGGGAAGTGGCCAATATTTGTTCCACAATGGCTGCTGAGCTTGGTCTCAACGCAAAGGTTGCCAAACGTGCCGGCCTCCTGCACGATATAGGAAAGGTTTCCGATGAGGATTCGGAGTTGCCCCATGCTTTACTGGGTATGCGTATTGCGGAAAGATATAAGGAGAAACCGGAAGTTTGCAATGCCATAGGCTCTCACCATGAAGAGATGGAGATGAAATCTCTCATAGCTCCGCTGGTAATGGTGGGTGATGCCATTTCGGGCGCACGCCCGGGTGCTCGCCGCGAAGTTATCGAATCTTATATCAAACGCCTAAAAGATATGGAAGGCATCGCCCTTTCACATCCGGGTGTTACCAAGACTTATGCAATACAGGCCGGAAGGGAGCTGCGCGTAATAGTAGGGGCTGAAGAGGTTTCAGATCAACAGTGTGATGCTCTGTCTGCCGACATAGCCCGCAAAATTCAGGAGGAAATGGTTTACCCCGGTCAAATCAAGATTACAGTCATCCGCGAGACTCGAAGTGTCGCATTTGCAAAATAAATTATCATGGAAGAGAATAAAAACACAGGAATCAGTATCACTCCCGAAGTGGCAAGGGGAGTCTATTCTAACCTTGTATTTATCAACCACTCCAATTCAGAATTTGTGCTTGACTTTATACAGGTGATGCCCGGAATGCCCCAGCCTAATGTCAATAGCCGCATTATCCTGGCTCCGGAACATGCCAAACGTCTTTTGAAGGCGCTTGAGGACAATGTAGGCAAATACGAAATGACTTTTGGTGAGATAGTTATTCGTGAACCACAGCCTGCCAATGTGCCTCCGATGGCATTCGGCGGAGAAGCGTGAAGTAGTATGTAGTATGTAGTATGGAGTATGTAGTATGTAGTGTGACGCTCCAAACCAGCTACTAAATAATTTACTCAGAACTACTGACTACTTACTCAGAACTAATAAAAATGGGGGTCACATCATGATGTGACCCCCATTTTTTGAACTATTCGTATCTATTCCTTTACAAAATCTCAACTGCCTTCATTCCGATGCTGATTGCCTGCTCATTCATCGGTATCAGACCGTGATGGCGTTCCGGAAGGGACTTCCTGAGCCCTTCAAGTACATTATCCATAGTCACGAGAGGCTTCACTTTGAGGTATGCACCAAGAACAATCATATTGTAGGCTTTAGCATTGCCAAGTTTTGCAGCCTCATCTGCCGCAGCTATGCGACAAACTTTTATATCTTTCCTTTCGGGATGGCGCGTAATGCCATTAGGATCGTAAATGAGGACTCCTCCCGGCTTTACCCTACTCTCAAACTTGTCGAGCGACTGCTGATTGAGTATGATTGCAGTGTCAAATCTGCTGAGTATGGGCGAACTGATCTTATTGTCGCTGAGAATGACGCTGACATTACAGGTGCCACCACGCATCTCAGGGCCGTATGACGGCATCCAAGTGACTTCCTGATCCTGCATTATGCCTCCATAAGCCAAAATCTTGCCCATAGAGAGGACTCCCTGTCCTCCGAAACCTGCTATAATAATCTCTTCTTTCATATTCATATCATCAATTTTATTAATCACAATAATCTAGAGGTTCTTAACGATCCTTCATATCACCAAGGGGATACTCGGGGAACATATTCTCCTCCATCCATTTATTTGCCTCTACGGGCGACACTTTCCATCCGGAATTACAGGTACTTACCACCTCGATAAATGATGTTCCTTTGTCCATCATGGAGTTTTCGAAAGCTTTGCGTATGGCTCTCTTGGCTTTGCGTACCGCACCGGGAGTCTGTACGGATTGCCTGGTCACGTAGCAAGTGCCATCGAGTTGAGCAAGAAGTTCGGTAATTTTTAGAGGGTAGCCGTTGAGTTTAACGTCACGTCCGTATGGGGTTGTGGCTGTCACCTGCCCGATCAGGGTAGTAGGAGCCATTTGGCCTCCGGTCATGCCGTAGATTGCGTTGTTGATAAAGATAACTACTATATTTTCTCCACGGTTGCAGGCATGCAAAATCTCGGCAGTACCTATCGAAGCGAGGTCACCGTCTCCCTGATATGTGAATACATATTTGTCGGGCATCAGGCGTTTGGTGGCAGTTGCAAGTGCCGGAGCGCGTCCATGTGCAGCTTGCTGCCAGTCTATGTCAAGGTAGTTGTAGGCGAATACGGAGCAGCCCACAGGAGAAATACCTATGGTCTTATCCTGAATTCCCATCTCCTCAATAACCTCGGCAATAATCTTGTGGACCGTGCCGTGCGAGCAGCCCGGGCAATAGTGCATTACTGCATCCTTAAGTACGGGAGTTTTACCGTAAACCTTGTTTTTAGGTTTTATTATATCATTGATCTCCATAATCGCTATTTTTTGATTGTTTTGACAAATGCTTCATAAATCTCTTCAGGAGAGGGAATAACACCTCCCTGGCGGCCATAGAAGTGTACGGGTACGCGGCCGGCAGCTATTCTACGCACATCTTCCACCATTTGGCCGGAATTGAGCTCCACGGACATTATAGATTTCATTCGGGGTACAAGTGCATCGAGTTCTTTTTCAGGGTAGGGATAGAGAGTAATGGGGCGCAGTACGCCAAGTTTAATGCCATTCTCACGGGCAAGTTCCACTACATTTTCAGATATACGGGACATACAGCCGAATGCCACGATAAGATACTCTGCATCCTCAGTCTTATAGGTCTCATACCTGACCTCCTTTGCCTCAATAGTAGCATATTTGTTTTGTAGATGGATGTTGTGGCGTTCCATTATATCTGCATCAAGGGCAAGAGATGTTACTATGTTTCCAGGTCTTGATGCAGGTTTGCCAAGCGTAGCCCAGGAGTCACAGAGTGCTCTTACCTCTTCGTCAGTGCGGCGAGGCTTTGCAGGGCTGAGTTCCACCTTTTCCATCATCTGACCGACAATACCGTCTCCGAGAATCATCACGGGATTGCGATATTTGAATGCGAGTTCGAATGATAGATCCACGTAGTCGTACATATCCTGTACGGAAGCCGGGGCAAGGACAATCGTCCTATAGTCACCGTGACCGCCACCCTTGGTCGCCTGGAAATAGTCACTTTGGCTGGGCTGGATTGTTCCCAGGCCCGGACCGCCACGCATTACGTTGACTACCAGACAGGGAAGTTCGCAGCCTGCCAGATAGCTAAGGCCCTCACACATGAGGCTGATGCCGGGGCTGCTGGATGAGGTCATAACCTTTTTGCCGCAGGAGGCTCCGCCATAGACCATATTGATCGATGATGTTTCACTCTCAGCCTGGAGTACTACCATACCTGTAGTCTCCCAGGGTTTTTCTTGCATCAGCGTCTCCATAACCTCCGACTGGGGGGTAATGGGGTAGCCGAAATAGCCGTCGCAACCACAGTTTATTGCAGCATATGCGATGGCTTCGTTTCCTTTCATTAAGATCTTTTCTGCCATATCTGTAATTTTAGATTTTGACACGATAAACGGTTATTACTGCATCCGGACATACAGTAGCGCAGTTGGCGCAGCCGATGCAGTTATCCGGATTGGCCATATATAAATAATTGTAACCTTTACTATTCACCTCTTTTGCCAGGGCTATAGTGCCGGTTGGACAATTTGGGACGCATACTCCGCATCCTTTGCATTTCTCGGTATCTACCGTGATAGCTCCTTTGATTGCCATATACTTTTAAGTTTTATTGGTTTAAAAAATTATTTGCCCGAATAAAAACTGAACCCTTTGGTCACGCCCTCGATGATAGCTTGCCACCTGAAAGCAATGCCGATAATGCAAATTATGCCTATCCATATCAGTGCCTTTGTTGTGTAGCTTTGGGCACGGTACCAATCGCCAATTTTTTTAAACATAATTACTTATTTTTCAATCCTGATCCTGGCATCCACAGCGGTCACGCTCTTCTGGTTGCCCATTAGAGGATTTATATCCATTTCAAATATCTCCGGAGCACAGCTGCAAAGAGCAGAGACTCGGCGGATGGTTTCGTTGAAGATAGCTTCATTGACCCCCTCCTGACCGCGCACGCCTTCAATCAGTTTGTAGCTCCTAAGGTGGCGGATCATCTCCTTGGCCTCTATGGCAGATATGGGGGATATGCCATAAGAAATATCTTTAAGCACCTCAATATAGATACCTCCGAGACCGCACATCACCAGATGACCAAATTTATCTTCCCTCTTGGCTCCCACAAAGAGTTGAGTGCCGCTGATCATAGGCTGGAGCAGGACTCCGATGCAGCCATCTATACGCATCATACGTTTGTACTCCATTTCGAGAGTGTGGTCGTCGCTGATGTTTAGCACGACTCCACCTACATCGCTCTTATGCACGGGGCCTACCACCTTCATAACCAGCGGCCAGCCTATCTCTCTGGCAGCCTCAATGGCCTCCGGGTAGGTGGAGACCACCAATTCTTTCACCCTGTTGATGCCTGCTGCATCCAGTATTTCTTGCGTTTTCTCCGGTGAGAGGTAGCCATTGTCGCTATTGTCAATAATCCTACGGATTTTTTCCTTGTCCACCGGGGGATTCTCATTGCTGAGAATGGGTTCGAGAGTGTTGGCTATTCTTGCAAAGCAAGAGCCAAACATCACCTCTTCGGGGAATGTTATTCCTCCTTTGTTCCTAAATTGCTCTATCTCATCTTTGGCATTTACAATGGAGGTAAGGATGGGGAATATGGGCTTTTTACAAACTTTTTGCTTCTCAAGAATTGTGTCGTATGCGTCGTTACCGGAGACCAGGCCGGGATTGCCGAATATTACCGCCATACTATCCACATCGAAATCATGCTCACAAGCATCAATAATCTTGCCCAGTTGGGCAGCAGTACCGGTGGCAAGAAAGTCTATTGGGTTTGAGACTGAAGAACCGGGGTAGAGTTCTTTGAGTAGTGCCTTAGCCTTTTCTCCCTCAAAACTAGGAATTTCTATATCATTGGAAGAGAGTACATCGGTAAGCATTACGGCAGGACCGCCGGCGTGGGTGATGATGGCCATCTTTCGACCTTTGACTTGGTTGAACATCAGTATGGCGGCGGTAGTTACAAGTTCCATGCGACTGTAACATCTGATAATACCGGCCTTACGGAAGAGTGCACTTACAGCCTTATCGGGAGAGGCCATAGCACCTGTATGTGAGGATGCGGCACGAGATCCGGCTTCGCTATACCCTGATTTGATAGCTACTACCCTTGCTCCCTTACGGTAGAGGGAATATGCATGTTTAAGGAGCTTCTGAGGATCATTTATGCTTTCTATGTAGAGCATCTTGACCGGTGCGCTTTTTCCATGCACATAGGATTGGTCGTAATACTCAAGCATCTCCTCAACTCCGATCTGAGCCGAATTGCCGATGGAAAAAATAGATGCGAACTTCAATCCGAGCTGTATTGCGAGCTCCAGGATAAATACGATGGTGGCTCCGGAGCCCGATACGAAATCAATACCCATGGGGGAGAGGCTTGGAATGGGTTTGGTGAAGACTCCTGTATAGGCCGGCGTGATTACTCCGACACAATTGGGGCCTATCAGAGCAGATCCTACGTCGTTTGTCATCTCGACTATCCTGCGTTCGTATTCCGCCCCCTCTTTACTGTCTTCGGCAAATCCTGCCGAAACGATAATGATGGCTCCGCAGTTTTTCTTGTAGCAAAGCGTTTCGACCGCACTCACACAAAATTGTGCGGGTATGGCAAGAATGGCAAGATCAACTTCGGGGATCCCATCTATGGTGAGGAATGTTCTGCAGCCCCTGATTTCTCCGGAAGCTTTGGGATTAACTACGTAAATATTCCCCTGAAACCGTGTAGAAAGGAGGTTTTCGAGAATGGCTCCCCCGGGCTTGTGGACGTCATCACTACCCCCTACAACGACAATGCTTTTAGGTGAAATGAGCTGTTTTGTGATCATCGGTTCCAATTTTTACCATGCAAAGTTATAAATTATTATCGAAAATATCAATAATAATTCAAAAACATCAAATAAATATGCTTTTAATTACAAATTGTAACCAATAGCCCCGATTTTGGTGATACTTGCTAAACAAATGCATCATTATTGTGACAATATGGATCTTTTTTGTTACATTTGTCAAATTTTAGATACTAACTCATGGGTACTATTTTGCTTAAACACGCTACCTTGAAAGGGAAACAAAAAGATATCCTTATAAAAGGTAACCGGATTGCGGTCATAGCAGACTCTATCCCTGTTAGAGCGGCGAGAGAAATCGACTGTACCGGGAAAAGTGTCATCCCCGGCTTAATCAATATGCATACTCATTCGGCAATGTCACTGCTGCGTGGTGTATCCGAAGATGTTCCACTAGTTGAGTGGCTCAATAAGATTTGGTCTATAGAAAAACACCTTCAAAAAGAATATATCTACTGGGGAGCAAAGCTTGCAATTCTCGAAATGATAAAAACCGGTACCACTTGTTTTCTGGATATGTATTGGATGTCCCCTCAGGTGGCTCAGGCATTAGAGGAGATGGGTATAAGAGGAGTTTTGACATATGTTTTCCTCGACAACTATGATACGGAGAAGGCTGAGAAACAGAAATCCGAATGTATTCGTATTCATGGCTATTCTAAACAGTGGCACAAACGATGCAAATTCGGAGTCTCGATCCACGCTGATTACACCGTCTCTCCTCATACGATGGTATGGGCTTCAGGGTTTGCTAAAGAAAAAGGCCTGTTAATCAATACACACATATCAGAGACTGAGAAGGAGGTGCTTGCCGACAAGGAGAAACATGGTAAGACTCCGGTGGCTTTTTACGACTCTCTAGGCATCCTCGATTCCAATGTAATTGCCGCTCATGCGCTATGGCTCGAGGATGAGGACATAGAGATTTTTGCCAAACGAGGCGTTACGGTAGTCCATAACGTCAACTCCAACTTGAAACTCGGTTCCGGCTGTAGGTTCAGATATGGTGACTTAAAGTCTGCGGGAGTCAACGTTTGTCTTGGTACCGATGGAGCAGCTTCTTCAAACAATCTCGACATGCGTGAAAGCATGAAGACCATGTCCCTTCTACAAAAAGGTTGGACGGGAGACACCACAATTCTGCCTCTTAATGAGCTTATGGATGTGGCAACTGTCAACGGTGCCCGTGCTTTGGATATAGATACGGGCAGAATCGAGGAGGGAGCACTCGCTGATCTGGTCCTGGTGGAGACTCGTTCAGAAGCATTTATCCCGAATATCAATTTTGAAAGCAATTTCATCTACTCAGCCAACAGCTCTTGTATTGACACAGTAATTTGTGATGGCAATATCCTGATGGAAGGAGGTAAAGTAGCCGGAGAGGAGCAATTATTGGAAAAAGCTGATGAAATGGCTTGGAAACTTATAAACGCAACATGATGGATCAAAGAATTAAAGCAATTTACGAAGCTGCCGACTATATTCGTGAGCGTACAGGTGGATTTGTCCCCAAGGTGGGCATCATTCTAGGCAGCGGCCTTGGCAAACTTGCCGATTCAATAGAGAGTCCGATAATTATCCCTTACGCTGAAATACCGCGTTTTTCGCGCTCCACGGCGATAGGTCACAAAGGCAACCTGATTCTTGGCACCATTGCCGGGAAGCCTGTATGCGCCATGCAGGGAAGGTTTCACTATTATGAAGGTTATCCGATGGATCAGGTGACCTTACCCGTCAGAGTTATGAAAGTACTCGGGATCGAGTATCTCTTTGTCTCGAATGCAGCAGGAGGAGTCAATTTGGATTATAAAGTGGGTGACTTGATGATTATAAGCGATCATATCAATCGTCTTCCTAATCCTCTCGTGGGATCCAATCTCGACCAATTCGGGCCACGTTTCCCTGACATGACGCGTCCTTACGACCTCAATCTTATCCGCAAAGCGGAAAATATCGCCGAAAAGGAAGGTATCAAACTCTTCAAGGGTGTCTATTTGGCCGGTACCGGGCCATCTTACGAGACTCCTGCCGAGTACCGTTTTTTCCGTATGATTGGGGCGGATGCCATAGGGATGTCCACCATTCCGGAGGTTATAGTAGCCCGACACTCGGATATCTCCGTATTCGGCATCTCTGTAATCACCAATGAGGCCCATGGCGATTTTGCCGAGGATTTTGTAAATGATGGTGATGATGTGGTAAAGGCGGCAGATGCAGCTGCGGGTACCATGACATATCTTTTCAGTAAACTAATAGGATCACTATAATGTTGACAACAGTTTTTCCATACGATTCAGTGGAGTTGAGTTCCAATGGTCGTGAAGTGATAATACTTGACCAGTCTTTGCTTCCCAATCAGGAGAAATTTCTTCACTTGACTACGGCAGAGCAGGTCTTTTTTGCCATCACTCTTATGAAGGTGCGCGGAGCGCCTGCCATAGGTATCGCCGCGGCTTTTGGTTTGGCAATGTCAATCAACAGATCAAAATGTAGGGAACTTGTCATCTTCGAAAAGGAATTTCTACGTACAAAGCGCTACCTCTATATATCACGCCCTACGGCCGTAAATCTTATGTGGGCGTTGGACCGCATGGAGGATTGTTTTTACAAAGTCAAAAATAGTATAGACGATACTGACCAAACGGTAATAGACATCATAAAAAACGCCCTTATTGCTGAAGCGCGCTCCATAAAGGTTGAAGAGACCAGAATGTCGGTAGCTATTGCAGAGCATGGTGTGTCATTGCTTACCCATGGCTGCGGTGTGCTAACTCACTGTAATGCCGGTCACCTTGCTACGTCTCGCTATGGCACGGCTTTGAGTCCTATTTATCTCGCTCACCAGAAGGGCTATTCTCCAATGGTCTACGTAGATGAGACTAGACCATTATTGCAGGGAGCTCGTCTGACTGCCTACGAACTGATGAAAGCAGGGATAGACGTCACTCTGATTTGTGATAACATGTCCTCGATAGTTATGAGTCAAAAGAGGGTGGACTCCGTTTTTGTCGGTTGCGACCGCGTAGCTGCCAATGGAGATGTTGCAAATAAGGTAGGTACCAGCGGTCTTGCCATTCTGGCAAAACATTACGGTGTGCCATTTTATGTCTTTGGCCCTTCCAGTACAATAGATTTGGATTGTGCTTCAGGCAGGGATATCGTTATTGAGGAGCGTCCCTCATACGAGATGACAGACATGTATTTTAGCAAGCCTATTGCTCCCAAGGGTACGAAGGTCTTCAACCCTTCATTTGATATAACACCGGCAGAATTTATCACCGGCATCGTTACAGAGAAAGGCATATTCAAGCCTGAGGAAATAACCAATATGAAATAGGCTATGGTGAGATTCTTAAGTCTCTCCAGCGGAAGTAATGCAAACTGTTATTATATTGGCAATGGCGACGGGGGATTGCTGATTGATCTTGGTGTCGGCGTGAGAACTCTTAAAAAGCGTCTTGCCGAACATGACATATCATTTGACAATATCAATATGGTCTTGATAACTCACGACCATATCGACCATATTCGTAGTTTGGGCTCTTTCACGGAGCGATATAAAAAACCTGTTTTCGCTACGGAAACCCTTCATAAAGCCTTACACACTCACTTCTGTACCAGAGGCTCTCTTTTCGGATGCGTCAATATCCTGGAGGAAGATGTATGCTACAGATCCGGCGATATCGGGATAACAGCCTTTTCGGTCCCCCACGATGCCACTCAGACTTTGGGTTACCACATAGACTTTGAGGGCGTAAAGTTTACTTTTCTCACAGATATAGGACATCCCACGGATAAGGCGGTACAATATGCCTCTAAAGCTAATCATCTTATCGTAGAGGCAAATTATGATATTGATATGTTGTTGCGCGGACCCTATGCCAAAAGCTTAAAAATGCGCATTCTTGAGGACACCGGTCATCTGTCGAATGATCAGACGGCCTCACTGGTCAGGAGAGCATTTCACCCGGAACTAAAAAGTATACATCTGGCGCATCTGAGTCAGAACAATAACACTCCAAAACTGGCATTGCATACAGTCAAAGAAGCACTTTGCGAGATAGGCGTCAGGGTAGGAGAGGATGTGATCCTGAATTGTTTACCTCGTA
>Ga0116172_10004460_pt1 | contig 11350 bp, 12 predicted proteins | sample AD_UKC083_MetaG_FD_89799 | JGI IMG/M metagenome (GOLD analysis project Ga0116172, IMG submission 89799) | Active sludge microbial communities of municipal wastewater-treating anaerobic digesters from USA - AD_UKC083_MetaG | ecosystem: Engineered > Bioreactor > Anaerobic > Digestate | place: USA...
ATTCACATGGCGGTATATCGCAAGTTATATTCATAAATAATTTAAATTTATTCATCTTATGAAGTTTGTAACTGTAAAAAATTATTTGTCAAAAATCGTAAAAAATTATTTGACATTCACATTATTTTATAAATTCTAATTAAATATGTCGAAAAATGCAGATTTTGCAATAATGTTATAATATTTAAACGAAACTCAAATGAATACAAACTAAATAACAATGCAAATTTATATTTAATTTTACCAATAATAGGGTTGTTTTTGAGTTTACCATTTACAATTTTTAGTAAGAGGTATTTAATGACCATAAGATATGTATTAGTAGATAACAAGCCATTTATAGAACAAATAGCATATAAACCAATGGTATACTTTGACAATTGGACAATTAATAAATTTTTACGAGATTTTGATTTAAAGTCGAGATTGCTCAATATTGTTAATAAAAAGAAATTTACTGTTGCATTTTCTATTATGAATCTATTTGAGATGGTTGCAAGAGATGATAATAAGCAAATAAATGAAATTATAGATTTTATTAGTGTTTTTGATGATGCCCTTATCGATTCTAATCCAACCCGTGTAATTTCAAAAGAACAATTAATAAATAATAATCCAGAACTCATGTTCAATTATCCCCCATGGGTTGATGAGAAATATTTAACCACACTTGTGCATGGGCGTTGCTTTAAAAAATTGAGTGTAGCAGAAGCCTTATATAATTTAAATAACGAAATTAATGAATTCAATTTTCACATATATACAGAATTTGAAAATGATTTATTTCCAATTATTCACGCAGGTAGATTAGATAAGACCAGGTTATCAATAGCGAAAGAACGAGTTAAAAACAAAATACAGAGAAAGAAAAGCGGCATACCTTATACTAAGGAACTTTATTATTATAGTACTGAATATATTGTTAGTAATGAAAAAATGAAAATGGGAGAAAATGAATGGAGGGACTTGTTCCATTTAATTGTACCTGTATCATACTGTGATTTCGTTTTTATGGATAATCGGTGGATTCAATTTATTAAAACTACAGGTTTACAGCATCCCGATATAGCTAAAGTATATGGACCTAGGGATATTAATGATTTTATAAACGATTTAGATTTATATATCAGTAATTAGTATAGGAAATATCATATTAAAAATATAGTTTTAGCTATCTTGACAGCCTTGGAATTTCATTATAATTGGTCATTTCACGATCTTCTCAATTTATTTACACCTTTTACTAATGGCAATAGATGTAGTATTACAGAGTATTTTAAAATTGTGTACAATTATGTCTACTCACAAATTTCAACATATCCACCGAATGTAAGATATATTGATAACTTCACACAGATTCAAAAAGGGGTGAGTGTTATAGCGGCCAATCGTTCATTTAAAGAATATGTGGCGGACAGATTTGAAAATGAATTATTTATTGCTATAGAGGATTATGTCACAGAAAATCAAGGAAATTTAGATTTAAGGCTGTATAAGGTTCGAAATATCTGTGGTACAGAATTATCGGAAATAGATGTGAAATTTGTATCTGTTAATGATTTGCCTGATATGAAAATTGAATTTGATGTTGTTGTGGAAGCTGAGTTAGAAGTAAGAGAATCAGACCATCATTATGATGAATCGGAAAATTGTAGCCAGTGGTTTATGCTAAAATGTTCCGGAGATTTAGAGTGCAGTTTAAATGACTTTAATATAATAAGTGTAACTGAATATAACAGCAAAAATAAGCAAGCCAGACCGATGGCTGACTCTCTTGTCCCTATTATTAATAAGGAGCAATTAGAATCCGTTGCAAAAGACTTTTTACGCAAACACTACCCTGAGGCATTACTAAAGCCAATGGCAGTTGAACCGCAAATACTGGCAGAGAAAATGGGTCTATCATTAGAAATAAGAAATATTACAAAAGATTTCTCAGTTTTTGGACAGTTATACTTTCATGAATGCGATGCAGAATTTTATGATGAAGACAGTGATGAAATGGTACGAACACATGTTGATGCCCGTACTATCTTTGTAGATCCAAAAGCTTACTTCCTTCGTAATATTGGATCTGTTAACAATACAATTGTACACGAATGCGTTCATTGGGATTTACATAGAAAGGCATTTGAATTAGAGCGATTATATAATAGCAGTGCCTCAAGAATCAAGTGTCAAGTACTTGGTGGCATAAAAGGTGATAACAAAGATGCGACAGATTGGATGGAATGGCAAGCAAATGCTCTTGCTCCGAGAATACAGATGCCTGCAGGACCATTCAAAGCAAAAGCAAAAGAATACATAGCGAGATTTATGCGTGAAACCAATGCCCGACATACTATTGAGGTCATGGAGCAGGTCATTACGGCATTGGAGACATTTTTTGGTGTGTCCAGGCAAGCTACAAAGATTCGACTCGTCGGGCTTGGATTTGATGAAGCAATTGGAACATACACATATCTGGACGGACACTACATAAAACCTCACGGATTCCGCAAGGGAGCCATAAAAGCAAACCAAACATTCTCCTTATCTGCTCAGGATGCGGCATTTGAACGTTTCGTTAACCCGGAGCTCCGTGCTTTAACTTACAACGGTGACTATCTGTTTATTGATAATCACTATGTCTATAATGCCCCACTTTATGTTCAGCCAGATGAAAACGGAAAGCTTGATCTAACCGATTATGCCCTATCCCATATGGATGAATGCTGCCTTGTCTTTGACATGACCATTAAGAGCAAGGTTGCGAACCAGTACCATACTGAGTGTTTTTTAAACCGTGAGCAGAGTGACATCACCTTCGAAATCAAATATCATAACGGCTACCAAAATGCACCGCAGGAGCGCCAAATTGCTTTGAGGAAAAAACAGCAAGAAGAGGCTTTAGAAATTCGAAAACAGATGACTGATGACCCTGAACAATGTATGGAACTGCTGCTGAAATGGCGGGATATGAATTATACTGATCTTGGTCTTGAAATCAATCGTGACCCGAAAACTATTAGCAGAACCATAAAAGGTGAAACAACTCCAAAGGTGGAAACAGCAGCTCTTATATGCTTTGGGCTACAGCTCCCTCCTGTTATCAGCGAAAAACTTATGACTGTCTTGCAGTGCCCGCTAAATCCAGTGAATCCTAGTCATCAATGGATAAACGAGGCTCTTCATATAAAATATCCAGAGCCTATATGGGTTATTCAAGAGTATTTATCTAAATATAATGTAGAAATTTAAAAATTATTTTCTCAAAAAACGGACATGACGTGTCCGGTCTATATAATATTAGAGTGGATTCTACTATGAAGAGTCTGCTTTTTTTATTTCATTTCAGTCAATATCATATATTTTATTGAATGTTTTGTAAATTATAAAGTTATTATTGTTTTGTATAACAATTTATAGTATTCTATTGACATAATAGTAAATATATGATAGTATGCTGATTAAATGGTAGAAAGGAGCATGTCTATATGAATATTGAGTTTAATAAACAATTGATGCTTGATAACATCTCTTTCCTTTTGAAAGAGTCCGAAAAGAAAATAGGTGAACTGGAATCCGAAGCGGGTGTAAGTGCTGGATACATTTCAAGAATAAGCAAAGAAGGCAATACAAAACCGGGAATAGAGTTCATTATAAACGTCGCACATTCTTTAAACACCAGTATAGACACATTGTTAAATATAGACTTATCTGGAATGACACCTACTGAGCTGTATCTTGTGTCTTTTCTCGAGAAATTAAACAAGGACACCTTAGGCGACAGGTTGGATTGGACTAGAGAATCAGCAGACAGTCTAAATCGAACCGAAACAGATATAAACGGCATTGCCAATCACCCGCTTTTAAGCTATGAAACCTTTTACGAAGATGGAGAGTTAGAGTTTCCTGAGGAAGTTTCTGCAGTTGTTTTTGTTTCTAATACCTTTGATTGCGATACTTTTATTGTTGGGGATTGTTTCAATTTACGCTTAAAAAATGGTGTGATTCTCTATCTTATGAATATAAGTAAGAGAGTTTATAGGACAGGTGACCCAGACGCTTTTGCTAAAGAAGTTTGGATGTATGCACCAAGAACCGGCAAAAATTACCTATGCAGCAACAGAAACAACTCACCATTGGCAGCTTTAGTAGACCACTTATACGCAACAGTAAGTGAGCGCATGAAGCATCCAAGAATAATACAGGAGTTTCAGTATGTCATTGATGCTTTCATGGAAGATGATATTAGTGATGACGTTGATGAAACACTTCCATTTTAATTGGAATGGAGGAAGATAATGATAAGACAACCTATACGAAATTTACGCACTTCCAAAACTGTACCTCCACGATTTTGTGATGTTATAGTTGATGGTGATAAAGTTTATCTGGAACAAAAAAACAGTAAAGGTAAGTATGTTACAATTCCATGGGAGGATGTTGTATACCAGGTTGAATCTGCGAAAGCAGCAAATCAGAATTAGAAACTACCGCCATCTGCCCCGTAACCAATCGAGGAGCAAACCGCCGGAGTTATCTATGAAGCCTATAAAAGGCAAAATAGATAACTCCGGCGGTTTTGCTTTTTGGCAAGACATGGCGTGTCCTTTTTCAAAAATATTTATGTGCTAACATAATTATAATAGGAACTTATTATAGAGCATCATTGAAATTATGAAAGGAGGAACAACAAATGAAACAAGAATTGAATTTAGACTGTAAACGTGTTTGTGACATTAGTACTGATTATAAGACTGTTGTAATTCGCAAAAAAGACTGTCTTACTACAATCACAGCGAACACCGATGGAACACTTAGCATTATTCACGAACGTACATAAACTTATTATTTAACAACAACTTAATATCTGAAATCCGCCAGAACGCAGAAGACGGCAGTGCGGGACACTTTAATAGGTGGTCCCCCATGTCGTCTTTTTGTTTTGAGGATTTCATGGCTCCGGCGGATTTCAAACAATTTTGAAATCCAAAGGAGAAAAGAAATGAAAAACTATCAAAGACTGTACTACAAGAACTATTATGCTCAAGACGAAAAGGGAGAATATATCCCAGTTAGCAGAAAAGCTTGCTTTGCTCCTGCAGAGCCACCTACTGAAGATAATCCATATAAACAAAAATGGTTTTATGACCCAGAAGCCGGTTATGCGGTAAGGCTTGAAAGAAATAAAGAAAACGAAGTTATCCATCGTTTGAATGATACAAGCCTTAAGCGAGAGGAACGCTACAGGGATAGAAGGTTCTCTTGTGTCTGGAAAGACACTTCCAATTGTAACCAAGATTGTATTAAATGCGCCAGAAAAAACACCTGCCGAACTGTTGAATTGGACAAAACATGGACAAGTGAAAATAATGATGAAATGAAAAGTGTTTTTGACCCAATATATGAAACTCAAAATTTAACTGAAATGCTTGAAGAGAAAGAGCTAATTTCTGCCCTTGCTTCAGCTTTAGAAAAACTGTCTGCTGAAGACATAAAACTTTTCTACTGCTTAATAAACAAGGAACAGAAAAAAGTTATTGCTGAAAAACTTAATATCACTGTTGACGGAGTTAGATACCGTGAACTTCAACTCCGTAAAAAGCTACTCTTAAATAAAGACCTAAAAGATTTTTTAGAAAAATAATAATTTCCACTACGGCTTTTGCCCCTCACTGTCCTTTAGATATTGAGGGGCAAAAAAATTATGAAAGGAGGTAAATTTTATGAGTAAAATGAATGAATTGTCTCAAACCGTAGATGAATTAAGAACTGCTGCCACGTTACTTTTTTCTGCAGCTGACTCTCTTGTAGACTTATTTTCCGGTTCAGGCGAATTAACGGAAGAAGTAAATGAAACTCCAAAACCAACCGAAGCACCATTAACCTTAGAAGCTGTTAGAGCAGTACTTGCAGAAAAGTCAAGAAGCGGATTTACGGCTGAAATTAAGTCCTTATTAGAAAAATATGGCGCTGCAAAGCTAAGTGAAATCGACCCTAGTAAATACCATGACCTATTAGAAGAAGTGAAGGTGTTAGGCAATGGGTAAGCATTCGATCTTGAGCCCTTCCTCAAGTCATCGCTGGTTAAACTGCCCTCCGTCCCTACGACTTAGCCAGCAATATGAAGACACAACGAGTGATTATGCTTTAGAAGGTACTGACGCCCACAGCCTATGTGAGTACAAACTTAAGTCTGCACTTGGTATTAAAGCAAAAGACCCTACAGCTAATCTTACTTACTATAATGAGGAAATGGAAGAATGTGCAACAGGCTATGCCACGTATATTTTAGAGCTTTTGGAAGATGCAAAAACCAAATGTTCTGACCCTTTAATTCTTATTGAACAAAGAATTGATTATTCAAAATATGCTAAAGATGGATTTGGAACTGGAGACTGTATCATTGTTTCTGACAACATACTTCATGTAATCGACTATAAGCATGGTACCGGAATCCTTGTTGATTCCAATGATAATTCGCAGATGAAATTATATGGACTTGGAGCATTAGAGCTTTTCGATGGTATTTATGATATTGAAACTGTATCTATGACCATCTACCAACCCAGAAGAAACAATATCAGTACCTTTACTCTTTCAAAAGATGAGCTTTATAAATGGGCTAATGAAATTTTAAAGCCAACTGCAAAACTAGCTCTTGAAGGTGAAGGAAAATATAAATGTGGCGACTGGTGTATATTCTGTAAGGTTAAGAATGAATGTAGAGCTAGGGCTGAATACAACATGGAACTTGCAAAATATGAATTCAAACTGCCGCCATTATTGGAAGATGAAGATATTGAAGAAATACTTGAAAACATAGATGGTTTAATATCTTGGGCTTCAGACATCAAGGAGTATGCGTTACATGCTGCTCTTCGAGGTAAGCAGTGGCAAGGCTTTAAATTAGTCGAGGGTAGAAGCAATCGAAAGTACACTGATGAGGATGCAGTTGCTAAAATAGTTAAATTTTCAGGATACGACCCATATGAACACAAAGTTAAAGGTATTACCGCTATGGAAAAAACTCTTGGAAAATCAAAGTTTTCAGAGCTTCTTTCTGAATTGGTGGAAAAACCAAGCGGCAAACCTACTTTAGTGCCGGACAGTGATAAACGTCCGGCGATGAATACAGCCATAAACGATTTTAAAGAAATTTAAGGAGGAAAAAATATGTCTATAAAAGCAAATCAAAACCCAACTAAGGTAATAACAGGTCCTAATACTCGCTGGTCCTATGCAAATGTGCACGAAGCAAGAAGCATCAATGGTGGTACACCAAAATTTTCTGTATCATTAATCATTCCAAAATCAGATACAAAAACAGTGAACAAAATAAAAGCTGCAATTCAAGCTGCTTATGATGAAGGTCAATCAAAACTGAAAGGAAATGCAAAAACTGTACCTCCTCTATCAACTATTAAGCAGCCACTTAGAGATGGGGACCTCGAGCGCCCCGATGACGAAGCTTATGCTAATTCATACTTTGTTAATGCTAATTCAGCAACAGCACCGGGCATTGTAGATGCAAATCTTGACCCTATTATTGAGCGTTCTGAAGTTTACAGTGGGGTTTACGGTAGGGCAAGTATCAACTTTTACGCCTTTAACAGTAACGGAAATCGCGGAATCGCCTGCGGGTTAAATAACCTTCAGAAGATAAGTGATGGTGAGTCCCTCGGAGGTAAATCACGAGCTGAAGACGACTTCTCTACTGAAGAAGATGATGATTTCCTTTCATAATACAGTTCTGGGCAGCAAGGTTTCGCTTGCTGCTCTACTTATATGCAGGAAAGGAGAATTTAATGAAAACATTAGAAATTGATATTGAAACATTTAGTAGTGTCAGTCTTTCTAAAGCAGGAGTATATCGTTACGTGGAATCTCCTGACTTTGAAATATTACTATTTGCTTATTCTGTTGATGGTGGTGTAGTTAAAGTTGTTGATTTAGCTCTTGGAGAAAAGATTCCAAAAGAAATAATAAATGCTCTTACTAACCCTAATATAACCAAGTGGGCTTTTAATGCAAATTTTGAGCGAGTGTGTTTATCAAGATGGTTGGAGCTTCCAACAGGAAAATATATAAACCCTTCGTCTTGGAGATGCACTATGATTTGGTCGGCTTATTTAGGGCTTCCCCTCTCCCTTGAAGGTGTAGGTACGGTTTTAAGATTAGAAAAACAAAAGCTAAAAGAAGGTAAAGATTTAATTAGGTACTTCTGTACTCCCTGTAAACCAACTGCATCCAATGGTAAAAGAATTAGAAATCTACCAATCCATGATTTAAATAAATGGTCAACTTTTAAAGAATATAACCTACGGGATGTGGAAGTAGAAATGGCTATTCAAAATAAACTTACAAGATTTCCTGTTCCTGAAAGTGTATGGAATGAATATCATTTAGACCAACAAATCAATGATAGGGGTATTGCCATAGATTCAAAATTTGTTAATCATGCTATTGAAATTGATGAATACTCTCGCTCTAAATTAATAAGTGAAATGAAAAGTTTAACTAAACTTGAAAATCCAAACTCTGTGCAGCAATTAAAAGGATGGTTAGCAAATAATGGTCTCGAAACTGAAACTTTAGGAAAAAAGGTTGTATCTGAGCTAATAGAAACCTCATCCGATGATTTGTCTGAAGTATTAACACTCAGACAACAAATAGCAAAATCATCAATTAAGAAATATCAAGCGATGAAAAACGCTGTTTGCTCCGATAGTCGTACTAGGGGGATGTTCCAATTTTATGGTGCAAATCGCACAGGTCGGTTTGCCGGGCGTATTTTACAGCCACAGAATCTTCCAAGGAATAGTATGCCTGATCTTTCTCAAGCTAGAGAGTTAGTTCGTACAAACAATACAAATGCTTTGGAAATGCTCTATGATTCCGTACCAGAAGTATTATCAGAGCTTATTCGCACATCTTTTATCCCCAAAGGCGGTTATAAATTCATAGTTGCAGACTTTTCATCTATAGAGAGGGTTGTTTTAGCTTGGCTTGCCGGTGAAAGATGGGTTCTTGATGCATATAATCGAAAGGAAGATTTATACATTGCTACTGCAAGCCAAATGTTTAATGTGCCTATTGATAAAATCAATAAAAAAGACCCCTTGAGGCAAAAAGGTAAGGTGGCTGATCTGGCCTGTGGCTACGGTGGCTCTGTTGGTGCTTTAATCGCTATGGGCGCCCTTGATATGGGCTTGAATGAAGAAGAACTTAGACCTTTAGTTAATGCCTGGCGATCAGCCAATCCTAATATCGTAAGTTTTTGGTGGGATGTTGATAGAGCTACAATAAAAGCTGTCAGAGAAAAAACTACAACCAAAACCCATGGAATTGTATTTTCTTATCAAAGCGGAATGCTTTTTATAAAGCTTCCAAGCAGTCGGCATTTATCTTACGTAAAGCCTCGTATTGAAATAAATCAATTTGGCTCTGATTGTGTTACTTATGAAGGAATAATTGGCGCTAAAAAATGGGATAGAATACAATCTTACGGTCCTAAATTTGTTGAAAATATTGTGCAAGCGATTAGTCGAGATATACTCTGCTACGCTATGGAAAATCTAAAGCACTTTAAAATTGTTATGCACATTCATGATGAAATTATCATTGAAGCCGAAAAGAACGTAAGTGTAGACAGCATATGTGAAACATTAGGTCAAACTCCCCCATGGGCTAAAGGCTTAAAACTTCGAGCTGAAGGCTTTGAAAGTTATTTTTATAAAAAAGATTAAAAACTACTACGGAATTTGGTATGTGTTGTCCTTTAGATAATAAGGGCACTACCTGCCTATTAATTTTGGAGGTGTTTATATGTTTTATGTAAAGGAAAAAGTAAGTCTTTCTGTTGATGTTACTGTAGAACTCCATGATGATAATGTGTTCTGCATTTGTCCTGACTGCGGTCGTGAAGTCGAAATTGACATAGCAGAACTTTTTAGCGATGGAGAAAGCGACCTTTATGATACATCAGTTTACTGTGCAGATTGCAGTAAAACAAAGCTTAAAAATGTGAGTTCAAAGGTATGAAAATCAGTAAATATAATCCAGAAGGCTACCGCGACCCAACTCCCTACAAAGCCTTAACGAACATCATGAAAGAAGAGAAAAAAGAATATCTCCCCCTTATTTATATCGCCTCTCCCTTCTCTGGAGATACAGAAAGAAATTCTATAAGAGCTCAAAGATATTGTAGATTTGCAGTAAGCAAAGGCTATATTCCCATAGCCCCTCATTTGCATTACCCGCAATTTTTAGATGATGAAGATGCGGATGAACGAGAGCTTGGTCTTCGCTTTGCTCTTATTCTGCTTGGCAAATGTGAAGAATTGTGGGTATTTGATAAGGTTTCTCAAGGAATGGCTCGTGAAATAGCCAAAGCAAAGAAACGCGGTATACCTATTAGATACTTTAACTCCAGATGTGAGGAGGTTATCACATGATTACTTTTGCTTTATATGTTGCAAATTGTACCGGAAATCTTTTAAATTGCATCTACCCTAAAAAAATTACAGTTACGGACAAAGAATCTATGCTTGAGGCAATTAAGTTTGACCATGTCACAGCGAAGTATAAAGGCAACTACCGTAATACTGACAATTTCATTCAAGCGAATTGTGTGGTCCTTGATTGTGATAATGATCACTCAGAGGACCTTGCAGACTGGATCACAGTTGCTGATGTAGCCACTGCCTTTCAAGATGTTCCCTTTATGGCTACATACAGCAGGAATCACATGAAGCAGAAAGGTGATAAATCACCACGTCCAAGGTTTCATGTTTATTTTATGATTGATGTAATAACTAATGCAGCAGAATATGCGGCTTTAAAACAAAGAATAGCATCTTCATTTCCCTATTTTGATAACAATGCCCTTGATAGTGCCAGATTTATATTTGGCACTGATAATGCCGATGTTGAATTTCATGATGGAAGTAGGAGTATTGAAGAATATTTAAGTACTTCTGATTTTGAAATTTGGGATAACAAACAGGAAGAAGTGCCGGAAGGAAAAAGGAACAGTACCCTATCGCATTACGCAGGAAAAGTTATTAAACGCTTAGGAAACACAGATGAAGCTTATGCCCTTTTTCTAAAAAAGGCAGAAAAGTGCAATCCTCCATTAGAAGAAAATGAATTAACTCTTATATGGAACAGTGCTGTTAAATTCGGAAAGAAAATATCAACACAAGATGGCTATATTCCCCCAGAGGAATATGGTGCAGAGCTTAAATTAAAGCCTGAAGATTTTTCTGATGTAGGGCAAGCAATAGTTCTTTCAAGTGAATATAAAGTAGTGCTAAGGTACTCCCCTGCTACAGATTACATTGTATATAACGGCAGCTTTTGG
>Ga0116172_10004464_pt1 | contig 11338 bp, 10 predicted proteins | sample AD_UKC083_MetaG_FD_89799 | JGI IMG/M metagenome (GOLD analysis project Ga0116172, IMG submission 89799) | Active sludge microbial communities of municipal wastewater-treating anaerobic digesters from USA - AD_UKC083_MetaG | ecosystem: Engineered > Bioreactor > Anaerobic > Digestate | place: USA...
GTCGCGTTCGGCGTTGGCATCGATTTTTTCCAGCTCGATCTGGACGTCGCTCACTTTCACCTGGTGGTAATGCAGTGCATGCAGCGTGGCGCCCGTGGGGCTGGGCACCCAGGCAGTGTTGGCGCCGGCCTTGGGGTGGGCGATTTTCTGCTTGAGCATCTCTGCCATCAGGTCGGGCATGGCCCACATGCCCTTGCCGATCTGCGCTTTGCCGCGCAGGCCGCACGACAGGCCCACCAGCACGTTGTTTTTTTCATAGGCCTGGATCCAGGCACTGCTCTTCATGTCCCCCTTGCGGATCATTGGGCCTGCCTGCATGGCGGTATGCATTTCGTCGCCTGTGCGATCGAGGAAACCGGTGTTGATGAAGGCCACACGGCTGCTGGCCGCCGCGATGCAGGCTTTGAGGTTGATGCTGGTGCGGCGCTCCTCGTCCATGATGCCCAGCTTCACCGTGCTCTCGGGCAGGCACAGCAGCTTTTCGACGCGGCCAAATAGCTCGGCGGCAAAGGCGACCTCGGCGGGGCCGTGCATCTTGGGCTTGACGATGTAGACGCTGCCCTTGCGGGAGTTGCGGATGCCATCCTTGCCATGGCCTTGCAGGTCGTGCAGTGCGATGGCCGTGGTCACCACGGCATCCATGATGCCTTCAGGAATCTCGCGCTGCTGGCCCTGGGCATCGGTCCACAGGATGGCTGGGTTGGTCATCAGGTGGCCCACGTTGCGCAGGAACATGAGCGAGCGGCCATGCAGGCGCACTTCGCTCTGGCCGCTGGCAGCCTGGTAGACGCGGTCGGGGTTCAGGCCGCGGGTCATGGTCTTGCCGCCCTTGTCAAACGATTCGGTCAGCGTGGCCTGGATGATGCCCAGCCAGTTGCGGTAGCCCAGCAACTTGTCTTCGGCATCCACGGCGGCCACCGAGTCTTCGAGGTCGAGGATGGTGGACAGGGCGGCTTCCAGCACCAGGTCGCTCACACCAGCGGCATCGGTCTTGCCGATGGGGGTGGTGCGGTCGATCTGGATGTCGAGGTGCAGGCCGTTGTGTTGCAACAGCACCGACGAGGGCGCGGCGGCATGGCCCTGGTAGCCCCTGAACTGGGCGGCGTCCTTGAGGCCCGTTGTGCGGCCATTGGCCAGCGACACCACCAGCTGGCCGCTTTCCACCTGGTAGCCGGTGGAGTCTTGGTGCGAGCCCGTCGCCAGCGGAGCGGATTGGTCCAGCACATTGCGCGCGAACGCGATCACCTTGGCGCCGCGCACGGGGTTGTAGCCTTTGCCTTTTTCTGCACCGTCGGTTTCAGGGATGGCGTCCGTGCCATACAGGGCGTCGTACAGGCTGCCCCAGCGGGCGTTGGCGGCGTTCAGCGCATAGCGGGCGTTCAGGATGGGCACCACCAGCTGAGGGCCGGCCTGGATGGCGAGTTCGTCGTCCACATGGGTGGTGGTGGCCTGCACGTTGGCGGGCTGGGGCACCAGGTAGCCGATGGTTTCCAGAAACTGGCGGTAGGCCGCCATGTTGGTGATGGGGCCGGGGTGGGCCTTGTGCCAGCGGTCCAGCTCGGTCTGCAGGCGGTCACGTTCGGCCAGCAGGGCGATGTTGCGTGGGGCCAGGTCGGCCACGATGGCGTCGAAGCCCTTCCAGAAGGCACTGCTGTGCACGCCGGTGCCGGGCAGAACCTGGTCTTCCACAAAGCGGAACAGGGAGGTGGCCACTTGCAGGCCGTGGACAGAGGTGCGTGCGGTCATGGTGCGGTGCCTAAGGTCAAGAAATAAAAGGGGAAAACGGCCATCGGGCCCGCTGGCGCGAACCATGGACCAACTGTATTGCAATTGTTTGGTGGCATAAAGTCTGTGAATATCTCGAAACCAATGACTTTTTTGCAAAAGTGGTGTTTCTTTTTGCTATATAAATAAGAGCAATAGGTACTTATAAATAAATGGTCTCACCTCTATTTGACCTGGTTTCGTGGCGAGTCGCCGCCTGGCGGACCGGTCGCGAGTCGTCCCCATAATCAGCGCCCATGGACAAACTCAAGGCCTTCGAATCCTTTGTGTCGGTGGCTACGCGCGGCAGCCTCACGGCAGCGGCCAAGGCCGAGGGGGTGGCCCCCGCCATCATGGGGCGCCGTATCGATGCCCTGGAGGAGTACCTGGGCGTAAAACTGCTGGTGCGCACCACGCGGCGCATCAGCCTCACGCACGAGGGCAGCGCGTTTCTGGAAGACTGCCAGCGCCTGTTGTCCGATGTGGCCAACGCCGAGGCCAGCGTGTCCGAAGGCGGCGTCAAGGCCACCGGACATTTGCGCATCACCGCGCCTGCGGGCTTTGGCCGGCGCCATGTGGCGCCGCTGGTGCCGCGTTTTCGGGCGGCGCACCCCGATGTGACCATTTCGCTCAACCTCAGCGACCGTGTGGTGGATCTGGCGGGCGAGGGTTTTGATTGCGCCGTGCGCGTGGGCGATCTGCCCGACTCTTCTTTGGTGAGCGTGCGCATGGCCGACAACCGCCGCCTGTGCGTGGCCACACCCGCTTACCTGCAGCGCCACGGTACGCCGCGCCACCCCGGCGAGCTCTCAACCCACGACTGCCTCACGCTGTCGAGCGAGGCCTCGCAGACGCGTGGCTGGGCGTTTCGCCTGCCCGCCGAAGGCGGTGGCCGCGAAGTGGTGCACCTCAAGCCGGGTGGCCCGCTCGACTGCTCGGACGGCCAGGTGCTGCACGACTGGTGCCTGGCAGGCTATGGCCTGGCCTGGCGCAGTACCTGGGAGGTTGAATCCGAGATTGCCGCAGGCCGGCTGGTCGAAGTGCTGGCCGACTACGCCGCGCCGCCCAACGGCATTTACGTGGTGTTTCCCCAGCGCAAGCACATGCCGCTGCGCGTGCGCCTGTGGATCGATTTCCTCAAGCACAATTACAGCCAGCCTGGCTTCTGGACGGCGGCGTAACCCCGGCGGGTGTTGCGCGGAGCGCCGTCGTGCCGGGGTTTACAAGGATCTGCAATGACTCTCGAAGCCGTCCTGGCCAGCCTGCATCTGGTGGCCATCCTGACCCTGGTGGTCTTTCTGTCGAGCCAGGCGGCGCTGTGCCGCACCGAATGGCTCAATGCGGCCTTGGTCGAGCGGCTGGTGCGCCTGGACGTGATCTATGGCGTGACGGCGCTGGTGTTGCTGCTCACGGGCCTGGCACGCGTGGTGTGGGGCATCAAGGGCATGTCCTGGTATCTCTCGCAGCCCCTGTTTCACCTGAAGGTCACGCTGTTCGTGGTGATGGTGCTGCTGTCCGTCTGGCCCACCTTGTCGTTCCGGCGCTGGCGCCGCCATCTGCGCGCCACCGGGGCGCTGCCCGGGGCCCGCGAGGTGGGGCGGGTGCGCCGGCTGGTCATGGTGCAGTCGCATGTCTTGCCTGTGGTGGCCGTGATGGCCGTGTTCTGGGCGCGGGGCTGGTAGATCGGGGCGCCTTGCCGGTGGATGGATCCCAGTGGCAGAAAAAAACCCGCCTGGCAGTGCGTGCCGGCGGGTTTTTTATATTGAAAGAACCTGTGGGGTCACTTTTTCAGGCATTCGCTCATGAAGGCTGTGCGCTCATCACCCTTCTTGCCTTTGGCCTCAACATTACAGGTCTTCATCTTGTCTTGTTGCGTGGCCGGCTTGTTGCTCAGGCAGGTCTTCATGAAGGCCTTGCGCTCATCGCCCTTCATTTCGCCAGCCTCCTTGTTGCAGGTGCCCATTTTTGACTGCTGCTTGGTGGGGGCCGCGGTGTCGGCCGCGTGCGCAGCACCGAAAGACAGGCCCAGGGCCAGTACCGTCATGGAAAGAAGCTGTTTCATAGGGGCTCCAAAAGTGGAAAACATCAAACGTCAACCCAAGCGGATTGCAGCATAGAACGGTCCGGGTCGCAATCCGGATGACGCGCGTGCGGTGGCGTTTGTCGCTTCGATGCCCTGGGTTGGTCTGCTGCCGTGCACCAGCCCCGTAAAATCCGGCCATGCTCTCCGTCAAACAAGATTTGCTGGCCGCGCTTGCGGCTGAACTGGAACAACTCACCCCCGGTGCGGGCGCCAAGGCCGCATTTGAATCGCCCAAGGTGGCGTCTCACGGGGACTTTGCGTGCACTGCTGCCATGCAACTGGCCAAGCCGCTCAAGCTCAATCCCCGCCAGGTGGCGGAGGGCCTGCGCAGCGCGCTGCTGGCCACGCCCGTCTACCAGCGCTGGGTATCTGACATCGATATCGCGGGCCCCGGCTTCATCAACATCCGCCTGAAACCGGCGGCCAAGCAGGAAATCGTGCGCGAGGTGCTGTCCGCCGGTGCGCGCTTTGGTTTCCAGCCCCGGCGCAATGCGCGTGTGCTGGTCGAGTTCGTCTCGGCCAATCCCACGGGGCCGCTGCATGTCGGCCATGGCCGCCAAGCCGCCCTGGGCGACGCCATCAGCCACCTGTTCGACACCCAGGGCTGGGATGTCTACCGCGAGTTCTATTACAACGACGCGGGCGTGCAGATCGCCACCCTGGCCAACTCGACCCAAATGCGGGCCCGTGGCTTCAAGCCGGGCGACGCTGAATGGCCCGAGGCGGCCTACAACGGGGACTACATCGCGGACATCGCGGCCGATTTTCTGGCGCAGAAGACCGTGCGGTCGGACGACCGCGAATTCACGGCCAGCGGCGATGTGAACGACCTCGACGGCATGCGCTTGTTCGCTGTGGCCTACCTGCGCCACGAGCAGGACCTGGACCTCAAGGCCTTTGATGTGCGCTTTGACAACTATTACCTCGAGTCCAGCCTCTACACCAGCGGCAAGGTCGATGCCGTGGTGCAAAAGCTGCGCGACGCGGGCAAGACCTACGAGCACGATGGCGCGCTGTGGCTCAAGAGCACCGAGTATGGCGACGACAAGGACCGCGTCATGCGCAAGGGCGACGGCAGCTACACCTATTTTGTGCCCGATGTGGCCTACCACATCACCAAGTGGGAGCGCGGTTTTACCAAGGTGGTGAATGTGCAAGGCACCGACCACCACGGCACTATCGCGCGCGTGCGCGCCGGCCTGCAGGCGGCCGATGTGGGCATTCCGCAGGGCTACCCCGACTATGTGCTGCACACCATGGTGCGCGTGGTCAAGGGCGGCGAGGAGGTCAAGATCAGCAAGCGCGCGGGCAGCTATGTCACGCTGCGCGACCTGATCGAGTGGACCAGCAAGGACGCCGTGCGCTTCTTTCTGCTCAGCCGCAAGCCCGACACCGAGTACACCTTCGACGTGGACCTGGCCGTGGCGCAGAACAACGACAACCCGGTGTATTACGTGCAGTACGCCCATGCGCGCATCTGCTCGGTGCTGCGGGCCTGGCAGGAGGCCGGCGGTGGCGATGTTGCGGCCCTGAAGGATGTGGACCTGTCGGCGCTCGAAGGCCCGCAGGCCCAGGCGCTGATGCTGCAACTGGCCAAATACCCCGAGATGCTCACCGCCGCCGCCGAGGGCGAGGCGCCGCACGACGTGACCTTCTACCTGCGCGACCTGGCCGCCAGCTACCACAGCTACTACGACGCCGAGCGGATCCTGGTCGACGACGAAACCGTCAAGCGCGCGCGCCTGGCCCTGGTCGCCGCCACTGCGCAGGTATTGCACAATGGCCTCGCCGTGCTGGGCGTATCGGCCCCGGCCAGAATGTAAGCAGTGAGCACCATGAAGAACAAGCAGACGGGCGGCGCCATCATCGGTTTCATTGTCGGGGTCATCGTGGGGTTGGGCGCTGCGCTGGCCGTGGCCGTGTATGTGACCAAGGTGCCGGTGCCTTTCCTGAACAAGAGCGGCATGCGGGGCGTGGATCAGGACGCGGCCGAAGCGCAAAAAAACAAGAACTGGGACCCCAATTCGCCGCTTTACGGCAAAAATCCCGCCCGTCCGCCGGCTGCGGCGGCCTCGGTCAGCACCAGCACCAGCACCAGCGATGCGACACCGGCGTCCGAGGTCAGCGCTGCGCGCGTCCCCGCCAGCAAGCCGGTCACAGCCGACGCCAAGCCGGCCGTAAAGGCCGACATCAAGGCCGACACCAAACCCGCGGCCTCGGCAGACCCGCTGGGCGACCTGGCCCGGGCCAAGTCGGCGGCGGTGGATCCGTTCGACTATTTCGTGCAGGCCGGTGCCTTCCCCAGCCAGTCGGGGGCCGATGCGCAGCGCGCCAAGCTGGCCATGCTGGGCTGGGAAGCCCGCGTGAGTGAGCGCGAACAGAACGGCCGCACCGTGTACCGCGTGCGCGTAGGTCCTTTCTCCAAGCGCGACGATGCCGAGCAGCTGAAGGAAAAACTGGACGGCGCCGGCGTCGAGTCCGCGATGGTGCGCGTCCAGCGCTAGGATGGTCGTGCCCGTCGCCATCGTCTGAACTTTTTAGAGGGGGCGGTCTCACACCCCCAGACCAGAAGAAGGAGTGTCCCTGTCATGAAACGCCGCGAGTTTTCCCTGTCCACCGCCTCGGTGGTTGCCACTTCCGCCCTGACCCTGCCGCTGGCCACACCGGCCATGGCGCAGGCGCGCCAGTTCAAGGAGGGCAAAGACTACACCAAACTCGCCAAGCCCCTGGCTCCCGATTCGCCTGCCGGCAAGATCGATGTGATCGAGTTCTTTTGGTACAGCTGCCCGCACTGCAATGCCTTCGAGCCCGCGCTCGATGCCTGGCTCAAGACGGCGCCCAAGGACCTGAGCATCCGCCGCATTCCGGTGGCGTTCAATGCCAGCTTCGTGCCCCAGCAGAAACTGTATTTCGCACTGGAGGGCATGGGCAAGCTCGACGCCTTGCACGTCAAAGTGTTCCGCGCCATCCATGTCGAGAAGCTCAAGCTGGCCAAGGACGACGAGATCTTTGCCTGGGTGGCCCAACAGGGCGTGGACGCAGCCAAGTTCAAGGAGGTCTACAACTCCTTCACGGTGTCCAGCCAAGTGCGCCGTGCTTCGGTGCTGCAAGAGGGTTATGGCGTGGAAGGCGTTCCTTCGATGGGCGTGGCTGGCCGTTTCTATACCGATGGCACCATGGCTGGTGGCATGCAGACCGTGCTGCAGGTCGTGGAGTATCTGGCGGGCGTGGCGCGCAAGGGCTGATCTCGGCCGCCCCGCAGGCAAGCCCGCATCCGCGGGCTTTTTTTATGGGCGCAAGCCCGGTGCATGGCTACAATCAGTGCAAGATTCGTGCCTCATGAAAAAAAGCCTCCTTCCGATCCTGCTGCTCATGGCCCTTGCCTGCGTCCCTGGCGTGGGGCAGGCCGAAAAGGCCGACCGCAACAAGCCCATGAACATCGAGGCCGATGCGTTGCGCCACGATGAACTCAAGCAGACCAGCGTATTCACGGGCCGGGTGGTCATGACCAAGGGCTCCATCGTGCTGCGCGGCGCGCGGCTCGACGTGCGCCAGGATGCCGAGGGCTACCAGTACGGCGTGGTGACGGCCGAGCCTGGCAAGCGGGCGTTTTTCCGGCAAAAGCGCGACACCGTGGCCGGCACACCCGACGAATTCATCGAAGGTGAAAGCGAAACCATCGAATACGACGGCAAGGCCGACAACGTGCGCTTCATCACCCGCGCCGAAATGCGTCGCTACCGCGAATCGGTGGTGACCGATGAGCTGTCGGGCGCCGTCATCGTCTACAACAACCTCACCGACGTGTTCACGGTCGACGGTCAGAAGAAATCGGGCACCAGCGCCGCGGGCGATGCGCCCTCTGCGGGCGGGCGCGTGCGCGCCGTGCTGTCGCCCAAAGAGCCTGCGGGCGCTGCTGCCCCGGCCCCAGCGGCCAGCGGGCCCGCGCTGCGTCCCAGCAACGCCCTTGGCGGCGCAAGCAAGTGAGTGCCACGACGGTGAGCGCAGGCACTGACACCCCGGCGGGCAGCTGCCTGGAAGTCGAGCACCTCGAAAAATCCTACGGCAGCCGCAAGGTCGTCAAGGATGTGTCGCTGGTCGTGCAAAAGGGCGAAGTGGTAGGCTTGCTCGGGCCCAATGGAGCGGGCAAGACCACTTCGTTTTACATGATCGTGGGGCTGGTGCGCTGTGATGGCGGTGATATCCGCATCGATGGCCACTCGGTAGCCGACATGCCCATTCACCGCCGCTCGCGACTGGGGCTGTCCTATCTGCCGCAAGAGGCGTCGATTTTTCGCAAGCTGAGCGTCGAAGAGAACGTGCGCGCCGTGCTCGAGCTGCAGCGGGGCGACGATGGCAAGCCGCTGCCGCGGGCAGAGATTGAAACGCGGCTCACCGCCTTGCTGCAGGAACTGCGCGTGGACCATCTGCGCGACTCGCCGGCGCTGGCCCTGTCGGGGGGCGAACGCCGCCGCGTCGAGATTGCCCGCGCCCTGGCCACCCAGCCACGTTTCATTCTGCTCGACGAACCGTTCGCCGGCATCGACCCGATCGCGGTGATCGAGATCCAGCGCATCATCGGGTTCCTGAAGGCGCGCGGCATTGGGGTGCTGATCACCGACCACAACGTGCGCGAGACGCTGGGCATCTGCGACCACGCCTTCATCATCAGCGACGGCCGCGTTTTGGCCCATGGAACCCCTTCCGACATCGTGAACAACGCCGAGGTGCGACGTGTCTACCTCGGTGAGCACTTCAGGATGTGAGCATGGTCCCCACGCTTGTCACTACGTGTACTGCGCTGCCCCCCGAGGGGGCCTTCGCGCCTTGGGGCGGCCCGGCGGCGCTCATGCAATGAAGCCCGGTCTGTCGCTGCGCGTTTCGCAGCACTTGTCGCTCACACCCCAGTTGCAGCAATCGATCCGGCTGTTGCAGCTGTCAACACTGGAGCTGTCGCAAGAAGTCGAGCAGATGCTCGACGAAAACCCGTTTCTGGAGCGCAACGCCGACGAGGCGCCGCGCGAGGAGTTCGGCCTCGATGCGGTGGATACGCCTGCGCAGACCGATGACTACAGTGCCGATGATGCTATGTATTCAGGAGCTTCCAGCGCAAGCAGTACCAGCGCTGAAGGCCCAAACGACGCTGAACCCTCCAGCGCCAGCGTCGACGAGCCCGACTGGAGCGGCGACGGCACGGTGGAGATGGCGCCCAACGACGCCGAGTGGGGCGGTGACGCACCCGCCCGCAACCGCAACGACTCCGAGGGCGATGAGGCCGATGCCACCGAGCTGGCACGCTCGCACGAGTCGCTCACGTCCTTCCTGCACCGCCAGGCGCTGGCGCTGCGCCTGTCCGAGCTCGACCGCGCTGCGCTGCGCTTCCTGATCGAATCGCTGAACGACGATGGCTACCTCGAAGAGCCGCTCGAAGAGCTGGCCCAGGGCCTGGCCGGCGAGGGCAACCTGGAGCAGCTCGACGAGCTGGTGCACCGTTTCACTATGGCGCAGCGCCTGCTGCAAAGCCTGGAGCCCGTGGGCGTGGGCGCGCGCAACCTGGCCGAGTGCCTCACGCTGCAGCTCAAGGCCCTGGCCGCCGACGAAGACAGCGCGATCGACCCCGACACCGTGCAGACCGCGCTGCGCATCTGCCAGCAGCCGCTGGAGATGCTGGCGCGCCGCGATATCCGCCGCCTCACCCCGCTGTGCAGTGAGGGCGGAGCAAGCGGCGAAGATCGCACCCGTGCCGCCATGGCCCTGATCGCCCGGTTGGAGCCGCGCCCCGGCCGCCGCTTTGCCGATGTGGAGCGCAACATCATCGTGCCCGACGTCATCGTGCGCAAAGCCGGGCGCGCCCAGGGGGGCAGCGGGCAGCAGAACTTCATCGTCGCGCTCAACCCCGACGTGATGCCGCGCCTGCGTGTGCACGACATCTACGCCGGCGCCTTGCGCGGCCACAAGGGCGGCGAGGGCCACCAGGGCCTGCAGCAGCGCCTGCAGGAAGCGCGCTGGTTCATCAAGAACATCCAGCAGCGCTTTGACACCATCCTGCGCGTCTCGCGCGCCATCGTCGAGCGGCAAAAGAACTTCTTCACCCACGGCGAGCTGGCCATGCGCCCGCTGGTGCTGCGCGACATTGCGGACGAGCTGGGCCTGCACGAGTCCACCATCAGCCGTGTGACCACCGCCAAGTACATGGCCACGCCCATCGGCACCTACGAGCTCAAATACTTTTTTGGCTCGGGCCTGGGTACCGAGACCGGCGGCAACGCCTCGAGCACCGCCGTGCGCGCGCTCATCAAGCAGTTTGTCGCCGCTGAAAATCCCGCCAAGCCGCTGTCCGACAGCCAGATCGCCGAGATGCTCAAGGAGCAGGGCATCGAATGCGCGCGCCGCACCGTGGCCAAATACCGAGAGGCGCTCAAGATCGCGCCGGCCAATCTGCGCAAGGCGCTGTAGATGTGGGGCCCCGCTGACCGCATGGGGTTTGCATCGGTGGGCTCTTTTTCCGCATCTGTTGTCACTCCACACCGTTTTTCACACCATGGCCCGTATCGTTTTTGATCTTCCTGCTCACTTTGTCTTTGCCACCGAACTGCAGATTTACATCAGCCATGTGAACCAGGGCGGGCACCTGGACAACGCCCAGTTGCTCAGCCTGGTGTCGGAGGCGCGCGCACGCTTCTTTCAGGCCCAGGGCTACCGCGAAGCGGATGTGGGCGGCCTCGCTACCGTGGTGGGCGACATCGTGGCGCAATACAAGTCCGAGGCCTACCATGGCGAGACCCTGCGCGTGGAGATGACCCCCGCCGATTTCAATAAATATGGCTTTGACCTGGTGTTTCGCATGAGCGAGAAGTCGCAGGGCCGCGAGGTGGCACGCGGCAAGACCGGCATCGTCTTCATCGACAAGGCAAGCCGCAAGGCGGCACCGATTCCCGAATCCATCCGCCAGCTGCTATTGCGGGCCTGAGCGCGTATCCTTTCGCCCAGTCTTATGAACCAAATTCAACTTTTCCTGCCGTGCGCCGCCGGCGTCGAGGGCTATCTGGCCGACGAGGTGCACGCCATCACCGGTCTCACGGGGCAAGACCTGCTCATGGGGCGGGGCGGCGTGCTGCTGCGCGCCTCGTGGCGCGATGCGCTGCTTTTGAACCTGCACAGCCGCCTCGCCCAGCGCGTGCTGGTGCAACTCGCCCACCGCCCCTACCGCAGTGAAAACGACCTGTACGCCGCCGCCAGCGATGTGGCCTGGGAGATCTGGTTCACCACGCGCCAGACCTTCAAGGTCGAGGTGACGGCGCAGCACAGCCCGCTGCAGAGCCTGAATTTCGCCGGCCTCAAGGTCAAGGACGCGGTGGCCGACCGCTTTCGCGCCAAGACCGGCGTGCGCCCCGACGTGAACACGCAGTGGCCGGATGTGCGCATCCACCTGCACCTGACGACCGACGAGGCCACGATCTACATCGACACCTCGGGCGAGCCGCTGTTCAA
>Ga0116172_10004466_pt1 | contig 11337 bp, 9 predicted proteins | sample AD_UKC083_MetaG_FD_89799 | JGI IMG/M metagenome (GOLD analysis project Ga0116172, IMG submission 89799) | Active sludge microbial communities of municipal wastewater-treating anaerobic digesters from USA - AD_UKC083_MetaG | ecosystem: Engineered > Bioreactor > Anaerobic > Digestate | place: USA...
CGATTTTCAACCGACTGCGTTCACGGCTTTTTTACGCCTGCTTCAGCTATCTGGCTGATATGGACTACGACAGCCAAGCGGGCAACTTCCGCATCATTTCCCGCAAGGTTGTCAACAGTATACGGACCATGCGCGAGCAACTGCGTTTTTTTGGAGGACTGGTCAGCTGGACGGGCTTTGCCACCGCCAGCGTGGCAGTCCAGCATGATCCGCGTTTCGCGGGTGAAACCAGCTACACCTCGCGAAAACTTTGGAAATTGGCGGTGGAGACCATTCTCGCGCATTCAGACAAGCCATTGCGGCTGTCCATACGCTTTGGTTTCATGATCTCCGGATTGGCATTCTCCTATGGGAGCTACATCATTTACCGTGCGTTGGCGTTCGGAACACCGATTGCTGGCTGGAGCAGTCTGATTGCTTCTCTTTATTTCCTTGGTGGCATCATCATCGCCATTCTCGGCATCCTCGGCGTGTACCTGGGGAAGACCTTCGACGAGGTCAAGCGCAGGCCACTTTACATTGTGAGTCGCACAACCGCGGATGGGGGGCACTAGAGATGTCGTTACAGCACTATCTCTATGTGGCTTGCACCATCGTGTTGACGGTGTACGGGCAACTGGTAATCAAGTGGCAAGTGGTGCAGGCTGGCCCTATGCCGTCGACCAGCGCTGACAAGTTGGGGTTCCTGTTGCGGCTCTTTCTCAACCCTTGGATCTTGAGCGGTCTGCTGGCAGCTTTGCTGGCGTCTGTAACCTGGATGGCTGCCATGACCAAGCTACCGCTCAGCCACGCTTACCCGTTGATGAGCCTGGCATTCGTATTGGTGATGATCTTGAGTGGAATGTTGTTTCACGAGCCCATCACACCCCTCAAACTGATCGGGGTGGCGTTTGTGATATTGGGACTCGCAATCGGCAGTCAGGGTTGAGGCAAGTGTCCCGCCGGAATAGACCCATGAAAACGCCATTCAACAAGCCCCATTTGACCGGTAAGGAACTGGCATACATCGCTGCCTCCCATCTCAACGGCCAGCTCGCAGGAGATGGACCCTTCACGGAGCGATGCCACACGTGGCTGGAACAAAACACTGGTTGCGCACGTGCGCTGTTGACACACTCTTGCACCGCCGCACTGGAGATGGCCGCCCTGCTGCTGGACATAGCACCTGGCGATGAAATCATCATGCCGTCCTATACCTTTGTGTCGACCGCCAACGCATTTGTGCTGCGCGGTGGCGTACCGGTATTCGTGGACATTCGCCCCGATACGCTGAATCTGGATGAACGCCTAGTCGAAGCGGCCATCACTCCGCGTACCCGTGCCATCGTCCCAGTGCACTACGCGGGTGTGGGATGTGAAATGGACTTCCTCCTCGACATTGCACAAAGACACAATCTTGCCGTGGTAGAGGATGCCGCGCAAGGGGTCATGTCAGGTTACAAAGGCCGGCCGCTGGGAAGCATGGGGACCATGGGCGCCTACAGTTTTCATGAAACCAAGAACGTCATGTCCGGCGAAGGCGGCGCACTCCTGATCAACGACCAGCGGTTCGTCGCACGCGCGGAGGTCATTCGCGAGAAAGGCACCAATCGCAGCCAGTTCTTTCGCGGCCAGGTGGACAAGTACACATGGGTGGATGTGGGTTCTTCGTATCTGCCGGGCGAGATCATCGCTGCCTTTTTGTGGGCCCAGATGGAAGAGGCAGCTGCGATTACCAACCATCGCCTGGAACTATGGAACAGCTACCACACTGCCTTGGCACCATTGGAAGACGAGGGCCTCTTGCGCCGCCCCATCATTCCACAGTATTGCCAGCACAACGCCCACATGTACTACGTGCTGTTTGATTCACTGACAACCCGCACACGGACCATAGAAGGCCTTCGAAACAATGGCGTGCAGTCCGTGTTCCACTATGTCCCACTGCACCTCTCTCCCGCCGCAAAGCGCTATGCTCGGACACACGGAAGATTGACAACCACCGTGCAAGTATCGGATTGCCTGCTCAGGCTGCCGCTGTGGATTGGCCTGGACAGAATCCAGGACATTGTGCAACTCGTGGGGCACTATGCACGTGCGCCTTAGAATTTATCCTTAAATAGTATTTACATCCAACTTGATCTTTTGAATCGTCAAGAAGCTGCGGTCAAGTTCCTCGTTCCGCACCAGCAGCTTTCGAAACCGGTTGAACCAGCTGTGAGTCATCTCGACAACCAACGCCTGGTCCTTTTCTCATGATCCGTTCAATTTCCTAGGGTTCTTGACTGCGCCTCTTGACGTTGGGAATGTAACCATGCTCCCCAATCACCTACAGGGCCGGTGCTCCGGTTTCGCCCGCATCTGCACACAAATGCTTGTGTCGCCTGTGTGGTGGGTTGGGTCGCTTGCCAACTTTGGCGTCGCGAACTGGTCCCGTACTTCCCCCAACCCGTGGGATTTGACCCAACGCTTTCCTGTGCCAATGGTGTCTTCATCATTGCCCGTCAACGATTTACCATCGCCAAACGATGCCTTCAAACGAGCCGTATTCAGCAAGACCCAATTTCCATAACGCTTCAGGGAAGCCTGCCTTTTCCCATTCAAGGTATCGCGCATGAATTGCACTGGCGCTGCCGTAGCGCTCGGCAGGGAGCGTTTTCCACTGGCAGCCCGTGCGTAGCACAACATACGCGATTCCATTGAATACCAGTCGAGGGCCCTTGGGCTTTCTTACGCAACCAACCTTCAGCGTGTAGGATTGTTCGGCAGCCATTTGGCGCACTGGAATCAAAGTCTCAACGCGGCTCCAAGCCTCATCTGTAACGTCCCATGACTTTTGCTTTCACCATCTTCGTATTACACACGATCATTCCGCATGCAGAAGCGTTATCATTTATTTGCGGTAAATCGGCAAGCCATTGGGCCGGAGTTCCTGCTTCAACAACGTGCTAGTTAGGGGCGATCCTTTTTAGAACAGCCCTCATACGAGGCGCACCATATGCGCCACATGGAACGCAAAGAATCTGCAAAGTGCAAAGAGAACTTGGCAGCGTCGAAAACCGGGGATTGCAGAACGTCTTGCCGTAAGCGCGCGCGCAGTTGAGTCAATGACGTCAAGGCGTTTGCATGTGTCTGTGTCAGCGAAACGTAGTGCTCGATATCTTTTGCAATCCAGTCATGCAAGCCGGCATTGGCTAAGAGGCCGACGCCCTGACGTGACAAGAAGTTTTGGCCTGCCAATGTCAGTACGGGTACTCCCATCCACAATGATTCAGCAGTGGTCGTGCCACCTGGGTAGGGGAAAGGGTCCAGTGCAATGTCCACGCGATTGTGTGCGTTGAGATATTCAGTGCGAGATCCGTAGTCTTCCAGGATCAGACGCTCTCGGGGAATGCCAAAATTCTCCATCCTCTGAACAACCTGTTGGCTTTGCTCAGTCTCGCCAATCAACTGTGCTTTGACGAACAACTTGCTGTTGGGGACACTGGCAAGAATGCGTGACCAGGTTGCAAGTACCAAATCATTAACCTTGCTAAGGTTATTGAAGCACGCAAAGGTGATGTAACCTTGAGACATTGCGGGCAACGGTGTCACGTCGACCAGCGGTTCAGGGGCCGTGAAACACAGCCGTGTTTCAGGCAGACGCCATACTTTTTCGGTAAAAAAAGACTCCTCCTTTTCGGTGAGAGTCCAGGGGTCGGCAATCAGGTAATCGATGGCCTGGAGGCCCGTCGTTGCGAAGTATCCGAGCCAGCTCAACTGCACCGGTGCTGGTTTCCAGGCAAACATGGTGAGTCGACTGTTTGCAGTGTGTCCAGATAGATCCATCAAAATGTCGATGCCGTCTTCACGGATTCGGGCGGCCAAGGCTTCGTCAGACAACCCCATTGCAGAACGCCAACCCGAACATTGGGCGCGCAACTTGGCACTCGTGCTGTCGTAGGCGGAACGACTTGAATAGGCATAAACTTCCAACTGCCCATTTGCATGGATGTTCAGCGCGCGCAATACACCTTCAAGAAAATAACCAACCGGGTGGCTACACAGGTCTCCAGATACAAGTCCGACACGCAACGGTCGATCCGGTTCTGCCAGATTGCTCCAGGTTGTGTAGGGATTGGCTAAGCGTGCTGCAGCTGCGCCAAAATTGCAGGCGTCGTCAAACATTTGCTGCACCGGGAGGGTTGGCAGGTAGTGTTGAATGAACAGCAGATTGTTGTATGCCTGTTTGTTGTCAGGCTCAAGGGATATCGCTCGCCTTAGTTTCTCCAATGCCGCTTCAATCCTGCCGGTATCTTTGAGCGTATTGGCCCAGTTGATCAAGATTTCAGTCGATTCGGGTTGTCGCGACAACCCTTCCTGGTAGACGGTATCTGCCTCCTGAAAACGTCGCGTCAGGTTCAAGACGGTTCCAAGATTGCTGTAAGCCATTACCAAGGTTGGCTTCAGCTCCAAGGCCAAACGGTACTTGCGCTCCGCGAGATCCAGTTTGCCAAAGTGCTGCATGAGGACGCCATAGTCTAGGTGAGCCTCTGCGAAATCCGGTTGCAAAGCAATTGCCTTAAGAAAGCATTGTTCGGCCTCTTCATATTTCGCCAATTTGTTCAAAGAGTTTCCCAGATTGAATTGGGCTTCCGCGAACTTGGGATTGCAGGCTATGGCCTGTGTGAAGAACTGAATGGCATCGTTTTCCTTTCCCTGCCTTTTGTAGAGGCCGCCCAGGTTGTTGTATACAGTTGCAGTATTTGGTTCAATGGTCAGAGCATCTCTGTAGCACGCTTCCGCTCCTGAAAAATCGTCGCGTGCCTGTAGCACCAAGCCTAGCGTTATATAGAGTTCGATATTGCGCGGTTCTATGGCAATTGCTCGGCGAAAGGAACTGGTAGCCTCTTCCAATCTGCCCGAATCGTGAAGCACTTTTGCCAGTCCCAGGCAGGCATTCAGATGTTGCGAATCCAGACGCAGGGCCTCATGGTAATGATCCAGTGCCTGCTCCAGCAGCAGGTTGTCTTTTTCGCCGTGAATGTGACGCTCGTGTGTTGCGGCGCCGATTTTGTAGTGGAGTTCCGCGTCATCCGGGGTCAGGCGGATAGCGCGTAGATAGTGATCCTGTGCTTCGCGCAATCTTCCGTTTTGTCTTTGCACATCTCCTAGACGGCCATGCAACTGGGCATTGCCAGGGTGTTGAAGCAGTGCCTTTTGGTAATTTTGTGCAGCCTGGTCGTTGTGACCGAGTTGTTCAAGCGCACTGCCCAGCGCCAGCCAGGCATCCACCAAGTCGGGCTTGATGTTGAGCGCCTTTTGGTAGGCGGTACATGCGACATCGAGTTCTCTCAATTCCAGATAAGCATTGCCCATGTTGAAGTGAGCCGATGCTGCGTCTGGCTTCAACGCCAATGCCTTTTGGTAAGCATCAATGGCTTCGCGATTGTGGCCTTCGTCCAGCAGTGCGTTGGCCTGATCGAAGTAGACACGGGCTTTTGCAAACCGAGCTTCCGGTGAAACCGCGGAGGGATTCATGAAACGACCCAACAGTCCCATAGTTGTCCCCTGAAATAATGCAACTATGATAGCTAAGAGGGTGCGTGCGCTTTCGTGCGCCTCATGGATCGGGAGAAGCAGATGCTATTGAATTGGTTTGATGCAAGAGAGGCCAAGGTTTTTGGGGAGACTCTGGCAAAACACTTTGCCGATGTTGCACCCAGTGCAGAGCGCTATGGTGACAAGGCGTTTGAGATGAAGACCAGCAAGGTATTCAAACAGATGGCGGATCAGGTCGCCACTTTCAAACGCCAGCACAAGCTCAACATGTTCAAGAAAGCCCAATTGGGCAATACCTTTCGGTGGCACCTGCTGGACCTCGGCTTGGACAAACACTATGTTGACAAGCTGACACATTGGTTGATGATTGAGCTTCGGTAGGCAATTTCAAGCGCATAGTTGACATAAATGTCACTTTCTCCGCGCGTTAACAAAAATTGCGCGGTTTCTTGGCGCTTTCAGTAGTTTTTTGCTTGAATACCGCATGGCACAGAATGTGCATAAAGATAAGCCTCATTCACCCTCAAAGGAGTATTTATGTTGCGCACCGTTCAGCGGGGTTTTACCCTGATCGAGTTAATGATCGTGGTTGCGATCATTGGTATCTTGGCTGCGGTAGCATTGCCTGCATACCAAGACTATATGGTCCGCGCCAAGGTTTCTGAAATCATCTTGGCTGGGTCTTCTGGTCGTACCGCGGTGGCAGAGGCCTATTCCCAAAAGGGCACGATGGCATTGCCGATGGGTTCTATGGGCGTGCAGACTCAGGTATCTAAGTACGTGGCATCGGTGAGCTATACCGGCACGTCGTCCACCACCGGCGACATTATCGTGACTGCTTCCACTGATACAGGTTTGAGTTCCGCAACCAGCACGCAAGTCATTTTGCGTGGCACCGGTCAGGCAAATGGACAAGTGTTGTGGACCTGCGGTGGCGGCACAACACCGACTCCCGCCAAATACCGTCCTTCTTCTTGCAAAGACTTCTGATCTGTCACCAGTCTGTTCTAAAAGCCCCTTGGTTCGCCACGGGGCTTTTTTATTTGTGACCTGGCCCCTGTCCGTGAACCCTCACATCCGTTCAATCGTAGATGGCAGTTTACTGCTAACGGTGTTAGGCCTGATCTATTGGTCCGGTTTGCAGGGGGCCTTTTTCTTTGATGACGGCCCAAGCATTCTCACTGCATCGGGTGTGCAGTTGGAAAGGCTGACTTGGGATGGGCTGCGCAATGCGTGGTTGAGCGGCGGTGCTGGTCCCACTGGCCGGCCGTTGGCGCAGCTGAGTTTTGCGCTCAACTATTTTTTGAGCGGCTTCAGCCCGGTCGCATTCAAAGCAACAAACCTCGTCATTCATATGCTGTGCGGTGGGCTGGTCTATGGCCTGATGCGCCATGTATTGGCATCGACCTGTGCCGCTGTGCCAGAGTCGCAGAGGAGGGCACTGGCGGGTGTTGTAGCGGCGGCATGGTTGTTGCACCCTATTCAGGTCCTGCCAGTGCTGCATGTAGTACAGCGCATGACCAGTCTTTCTGCGTTCTTTTTACTCGCCGCGTTCTGGCTCCACGTCCAGGCGCGAGAAAACGTGGGGCGCGTAGGTCTTGCAAAATTGGTGGTGGCCTGGGCGGTGCTTTGGCCTCTGTCGATTTTGAGCAAGGAGACAGGGTTGCTACTTCCGATCTACGTCTTGGCGTGGGAGATGATCCTGCATCGTGCAAATGTCGGACGATTGGACAAGTTCGCCAAGGGGTTGCTGCTGTTGGCAGGTGTTAGCGCTATTGTTGTACTGGTGTATTTGCAGTCCGACAGGGGGCAGTGGGTGTGGGCGGGCTACCAGATGCGCCCATTCACTGCGGCCGAACGGCTCATGACCGAATGTAGAGTGATGTGGTTCTACATCAGCTTGGTGTTTGTGCCGCGCCTCTCCGCTTTTGGCCTTTACCATGATGACATCACCATTTCCTTGGACTGGTTGACCCCCTGGAGCACGGTGCCGTCTGCACTCGGCCTTTTAGCGCTGGCCATGCTGGTATGGCAAATGCGAAATCGCGTGCCGCTGGCGGCGTTGGGTGTCGCGTGGTTTCTGGTTGGGCATACCCTGGAGTCCACGCTTCTGCCCTTGGAGATTGCACACGAACACCGCAACTACCTGCCTTTGCTGGGATTGCTGTGGGTGCCGTTGGGCTTGGTGTTGGCGGGTCAACGGGTACGGTCATCCGTGCACCCGCACGTGCTACGACTTGCGACGGCACTGTTGGGTTTGCTGGCGGTGATAACGGCTTTGCGTGTCTACCCATTCGGTGATGAAATTCGCCGCACCCAATTTGCTGTGGAATACCACCCCCAATCAGCGCAGGCACACTACGAGGCGGGGCAGGCACTTGCCGGTCTGATCACTGCTGACCGTTCATCAGTCTCCCCCTGGCTTGCGCAAATTCAGGCGCACTACGCGCAGGCCAACGCATTAAATCCCAATTTCAAGTTGGCATTGCTGGGGCAAATAGATGTGGCTTGCAAGACGCGCGGCGCAGTACCGAACGAAGTTGCGCAGACGCTCGAAAGACGATTGGTTTCGACGCCATTTGCACCGGGGGATCGTACGGTTCTATATTCGGTCAAGGAGATGGCGGCCCAGGGTGAGCTTTGTCTGTCCGACGCGGACGTGGAACGCCTATTTGCAGCTGCCTTTGCAAACCCTGGGGTCGACTCCGGCGTTCAGGCTATTCTATGGTCCTGGTTGGCTGACTACCGGTGGTTGGCGGCCAGAGATCTAGCAGGTGCCAGGGCTGCGCTGCAACGCTCACTTGCACTGAACCCCGGCAACACCAGCAACCGTCTAAAGTGGGCGCAATTGCAGTTCATTGCAGGCAACCTGCCGGCGGCAAGAAAACTCTTGACTGAACTGCGTGGCGCGTTGCTCTCCAAAGAAGAGAGGCAAACCTTGGAGCAGGTGCTTGACGCGATTAACATGGCGACACACTGATGTCGGACTCCACTTCCATGATTTTTCCTGATCGCGTCACCGTTGTCATTCCCGCACGCAATGAAGCCGATAGCTTGCGCTCAATCTTGCCATCTTTGGTGGCCTTGATGGTCGGTGCTGAGATACTGGTGGTGGATGACGGATCAACCGATGACACGGCAAAGGTTTGTGAGTCCTACGGTGTGCATTTGATCCGCCATCCCTATGCCAAGGGAAATGGCGCAGCCATCAAGACTGGCGCGCGCAACGCAAATGGAAAAATCATCGTCTTCATGGATGGTGACGGTCAACACAAGCCGCAAGACATACCGGCTTTGCTGGCCAAACTGGATGAGGGGAATGACATGGTGGTGGGAGCTCGGCAAACTGGCTCTCAGGCCGGTCTGCACCGCGCCGTGGCCAACGACCTGTTCAGCCGCTTCGCGAGCTGGATGGTTATGCAGCCCATAGCAGATTTGACGTCGGGATTCCGGGCGGTACGGGCTGCCAGGTTTCGCCAGTTTCTCTACTTGCTACCCAACGGTTTTTCCTACCCCACCACGATCACCATGAGTTTTTTTCGTGCGGGTTACAGCGTGGCCTATGTGCCCATTCACTCGCCGCGTCGCAGCAGTGGCACCAGTCACATTCACCCGCTGCGCGATGGCGTGCGCTTCCTGTTGATCATTATCAAAATCGGCACGCTGTTCTCACCCCAAAGGTTGTTCTTGCCGGTCAGTGCAGGTTTCTTTTTGACTGGACTAGCCTACTACAGCTATACCTTCTTCAGTACCGGTCGTTTCACCAACATGAGTGCCTTGCTTTTCATCTCCGCAATCTTCACATTTTTGGTGGGGATCGTGTCCGAACAAGTGTCGGCACTGCATTTCAAAGATATCGACACGAGCGACACCGAAGGCTCATAGCGTGAACGTCCTGCTGAGCAGTTCCTCCTACCCGCAAAACGCGCAGGACTGGCGTAGCCGCTTCATTGCCAATATGGTGGTTGCCTTGGCACGGCAAAGTGGTCTTAGTCTGTCGGTATGGGCTCCGCCGGGCGACTTGCCGAAAAATGCCGCTCAGGCGGGTACAGGTTCGGATGCAACCTGGCTTGCGGACTTATCTACTCAGGGTGGAATGGCACACTTGCTGCGAACTCGACGGGCGCTGGCGTTAGGCACCGTGTTTTTGTTTCTGTTGCGCTTGCGCAGAGTCTATCGACGCGAGGCCGTTGACGTGGTACATGCGAACTGGCTGCAAAACGCGCTACCTTTATGGGGCACGCGTACTCCAGCGCTCATTACAGTACTGGGAAGTGACTTTGGCCTGTTGCGCCTCCCCGGCATGCGACTAGTACTGCGAGCGATGCTGCGCCAGCGTCGCGCCATTTTGGCACCGAATGCCGAATGGATGGTCACGACCTTACGCGAGATGTTTGGGGACTTGGCCGAAGTTCGGACTGTACTGTTTGGAGTGGATGACGCATGGTTTGACGTGATTCGCATCCCTGCACCAGACAATGTGCACCACTGGCTCGCCGTCACCCGTCTCACGCGGGCTAAGGTGGGTGAACTGTTCGCCTGGGGTGAAGGGCTCTTTGGATCAACGCGGCAGTTGCACTTGTTTGGTCCCATGCAAGAGGCCGTTGATGTTCCGCCGTGGGTGCATTACCACGGACCTACCCATCCGGCAGCATTGCTGCAGAAGTGGTTTCCAATTGCGAGTGGTCTTATTACTCTGAGCCGCCACGATGAGGGGCGCCCACAGGTAATGCTGGAAGCGATGGCGGCCGGGTTGCCCGTGCTGGCCAGCGACTTGCCAGCGCACCGCGATATGTTGCAGCACCAGCAGACGGGTTGGTTGGCGACTACCCGCTTAGAGGTTGAGCAAGGGTTGAACTGGTTAGAGCGACCGGAGAATAATCAACTATCAGGCGAGATGGCGCGTCATTGGATCAAAGACTCTATTGGCACTTGGGATGATTGTGCCAACCGATACGTTCAAGCGTATCGTGATCTGCAGGAACCACAGGCGTGAAGAACAAAGATGTCTTGTTATTGGGCGGCACCGGCTTCATTGGCGGTGCGTTGGCCAATCGCTTGCATAAGGAAAAAGTACCCGCACTGGTCGTCGGTCGTGCAGACGTAGGTCGCCTACAACAGATACTGCCGAACTGCAGCACCGTGGTCCATCTGGCGAGCGCGACTACACCCGGTCTATCGTCTGAGCGACCAGCCCTGGAACAGAGCAACATAGACATGACACGGCACTTGGTAGAGTGTCTGAAAGCGCAGCCGGAAACCCACCTTATCTATTTTTCCTCAGGTGGCACCGTGTATGGCAATTCAGCACGGTTACCGGCGACCGAAGAGGATACCCTTGCGCCGATGTCTCCTTATGGGGCGGCAAAGGCTGCACAGGAGTCTGTTTGCCAGGAGTTGCGAGATATTGGCCATGCGGTAACCATCTTTCGGCCTTCAAATGCCTATGGGCCGGGCCAGAGTTTGCGCAATGGCTTTGGACTAATCCGAACCATGCTTGAACATGCCCATATGGGCACTCCACTCGAGATTTGGGGCGACGGGGAAAATGTGCGGGACTTTGTCTACATCGATGACATCGTGGAGGCTACTCTACGGCTGATCCAATCGCCCCAAGACAGCGGCACCTACAACCTAGGCAGCGGAATGGGGCATAGCATCAACCAGGTCAAAGGCCTAGTCGAAATGGCGTGTAAAGCTCGCGTGGAAACGATTCATCGCCCAGCGCGGGGTATAGACGTTCGCAGTGTGGTGCTCGACATCTCCCGTCTCACCATGCGATTGGACTGGGAGCCGAAAATGGATCTGACCCAGGGA
>Ga0116172_10004469_pt1 | contig 11331 bp, 11 predicted proteins | sample AD_UKC083_MetaG_FD_89799 | JGI IMG/M metagenome (GOLD analysis project Ga0116172, IMG submission 89799) | Active sludge microbial communities of municipal wastewater-treating anaerobic digesters from USA - AD_UKC083_MetaG | ecosystem: Engineered > Bioreactor > Anaerobic > Digestate | place: USA...
CGCATGAACATTTTTCGGCCGAAGCCGCGCATTGTTCTGGCACCGTGGTGTTCACTCGGTTGCCGCCTCTTCCCAATGAGGTCTCTTAATGCCCGACAAAGATAGTAAATAGTTTTCAGTAGCCAGTAGTCAGTAGCCAGTAGTCAGTTCGCCGCGGCAAAATTATACACTGAGCTAAACACGTTTACTTCAAAAATTTCAGTGTTCGTACAGCCGAATTACTCTGAATTCTTATAAAATAAACACCGGCGCAAAGATGACTCACATCGACCGAAATTTTTGAGCCTGAAAATTCCGTCTGTTTCAGCAGCTGTCCCTGTGAATTAATAACAGAAAGCAGCTGTTGTTGTTCTGAAGATGTTTCAATAAAAATTTCATCGACGGCAGGATTGGGATAAATAAGGATCTTCGCTGTTCCGGAATCATCAAAACCGATTGGATCCGGTAAAAGCTTTACGATCCATACATCACGCGATCCATGGTTTATAGTCGCATCTCCATCGGATGAATAAGCACTGCCCGCCACAATATAACCACCATCGGAGGTTTGTTCAACCGATCGTGCCTCATCACTGGTACTTCCACCAAGGCATTTCTGCCAGACAAGCGAACCTGCGGTGTCCATTTTAATAATCCAATAATCCGAAAATCCATGATTTCCCGATACGTCTCCATCGGTCGATTCGGTATATCCGGCCACGATGTATCCACCATCATTTGTTTGCGAAACAGAGTATGCGTAATCATTCTGACTTCCGCCAAAACATTTTTGCCAGATTAAATTTCCGGAAGCATTTAGCCTGATCATCCAGGCATCATCATTTCCATGGCTGGCCGTTATATCGCCATCGGTGGAATTGCTGTTACCGGCCACAATATATCCACCATCGGATGTCTGCTTGATAGAATATGCGTAATCATCCGCACTGCCGCCAAAACTTTTTTGCCACAGTAATGATCCGGATGAATTGAGTTTTATAATCCAGACATCGTTGATTCCCTGATTGACCGTAATGTCACCATCGGTAGAACTGCTGTTTCCGGCAAGAATATACCCGCCGTCGGAGGTTTGCTGAACGGAATATGCTCCGTCGTAATCACTCCCGCCAAAGTTTTTCTGCCACACAATTGAACCGGCCGTATCCAGTTTGATGACCCAGTAATCAGCATTTCCATAATTGGCCGTCACATCGCCATCCGATGAATTGGAGCCGCCTGCAACGATAAATCCGCCATCCGTTGTTTGTTGAAAGGATTGAGTGCCTTCATAGAAGGCTCCTCCAAAACATTTCTGCCATATGATGGCACCCGAAGCACTTAACTTTACTATCCAGTAATCATTGCCGCCGTGAAATCCTGTTACATCGCCATTTGATGAAGCGGTATACCCGGCCACAATATATTGCCCGCTGGCTGTTTCAACGATTGAATAGGCATAGTCAAAGTTACTGCCACCCAATGATTGTTGCCATTCGATTGATCCGGCCGAACTGAGTTTCACAATCCAATAGTCGGCACCTCCGTGATTACCGGAGACATCTCCGTCGGTTGAATTGCTTGATCCGGCAATAATATATCCGCCATCCGATGTTTGTCTGACACAAAAGGCATTATCCGTACTACTGCCACCCAACGATTGTTGCCAGTCAATTCCGGGACTTTGTGCCTCAACATTCAGCATTGCAAAAAGGGCAATCAAAAAAAACAGAATTTTCATATCAGTGCATTTTAATAATTACTGTTGCAAACTTTGTTATATGTGTAAAACGCGCAGAAGAAAAAAGGATCAATTAAGCTCAACATCGCGCGCCGGGCAACTTTTCCGATTATTCCCCTCCTGTGAAATTCATCAGCCACATGTATTAATCCAAAGCAAATATATAATATTTTTATAATAGAAATAAAGTTTTTTGTGTAAAAAAAGACTGGTTTCAGAGATTTTTTGTTAGGTTGTATTTGGATCCCATCTTGGGTGGAAAGGGTACCCAGGGAGTGGGGTTGTTTTATTTTACAAGCAATAGCCTCCGAACTGAAAACTTCAGTAAAGCCAGGCTGTGGTGCAATAAAGAAGTTTTATCATGTAAAGAATGAAATAAATTAAATCTTTTCCTAACTTTGGCAGGTATAAAAATCATCGGGCATGAATGATATTGATGAAATAACGAAAGCACTGACTGAATTTCGCAATGAACGGGACTGGGAACAATTTCACAACCCCAAAGATCTGGCACTGGCCATCAGCATTGAGGCCGGAGAACTTTTAGAACAATTCCTGTGGAAAAAGTACGAAGAAGCAAATGTTGAAAAAGTGAAGGAAGAACTGGCCGACGTTTTTGCATTCGCATTTCTGATGGCCGATAAATACGGCTTTGATGTGAAGAAAATCGTACTTGAAAAAGTGAAAAGAAACGGAGAGAAATATCCTGTTGACAAGGCGAAAGGAACAGCAAAAAAATACAATGAGTTATGATTGTCTATAAAAACTCTTCGGTTGGATTTCTCGAAGACGTTGAAACAAACAGAATATCAGACAGAATCAAAGAGGCATTTGCTGCGGTTGCCGGAAAAAAGAACTTTGCCGAAAAGGAAACGGATTCATGGATAAACTCCATGCAGTTTATGGGCAATGTTGTCCGCCGCGCAAAGATTGCTGAAGATTGCGGAATCCTCATTGAATACGGCCTGCCATCATCATCGAAAAGAATCGATTTCATCATTTCGGGAAAAGACGAAAGCGGCAAAAGGAATTTCATCATCATTGAACTCAAACAGTGGAAGGAAGCGCAAAGCACGCTGCGCAAAGATCTGGTGCTTACTTCCTATTATTCCGGACGTCATTCAACTCACCCGTCCTATCAGGCATCTTCGTACAAATGGTTTTTGTCGGATTACAACGAAAACGTTTATAAAAACAGCATTCAGCCTTACTCCTGTGCCTACCTGCATAATTACCCCGAGAAAAATCCGGAGCCGCTCAAAGATCCGGTTTATTCGGAAATCGTGAATGAATCGCCGGTTTATTTCAAGGACGACCAGGCCAAACTGGAAGAGTTCATCCGCAAGCATGTGGGTTACGGAAACGGTTCAGATATCCTGTATGACATTGAATCGGGGAATATAAAACCCGGAAAGAAACTCATCGATCATGTTACCGGCCTGTTCAAAGGCAACATGGAATTTCACCTGCTCGAGGAACAAAAAGTTGCGTATGAAACGGCCATTGATATTGCCCTGAATGCAACCGGTAAAACGGTCTATATCATCAGGGGCGGACCGGGAACCGGAAAATCCGTGATCTCCATGAGTCTGCTTGGTGGCCTGCTGAAAAAAAAGAAGAACACCTTGTTCGTGGCTCCCAATGCATCTTTCAGAGATGTGATGCTTCACAGGCTCACTCATGGAAGAGACACAGAAAGAGCTAAACACCTCATTTCCGGCTCGGGAAAATTTGTTGGTTCCAGGGCGGATATTTTTGACACACTGATTGTGGATGAAGCGCACCGCCTGAAAAATGAAAAAGCCTACATGTATCAGGGCGAGAATCAGATCAGGGATATCATTAATGCAGCAGGTGAGCATTTTCTTTGTGGATGAAGATCAGATCATACGACCGGAAGACATTGGATCCGTGAGTGAAATCAAAAAAATTGCAGGGCAGTTCGGAGCACAGGTTCTTGAAACGGAACTGTCAGCGCAATTCAGATGCGCCGGAGCCGACGGATTTGTAAACTGGATCAGCGATGTGCTGCAAATCCGTCAGACAGCCAATTTCAATGGGTGGGACAACAAGGATTTTGAATTCAGAATTTTTGATGATCCGAATCTGTTGCGTGATTATGTTTTCGAAAAAGATAAGGAAGGCCATTCAGCCAGGCTGCTGGCCGGTTATGCATGGCCATGGACATCGGCCAGAAACGGGAATCCGAATTCGCAGATCCATGATGTTTGTCTGAAGGAGTTTGATTTTTCGATGCCGTGGAATTCGCGCCAGGCTGGCACCACGTGGGCAATCAACGACGAAGGGCTGCATCAGGTGGGCTGTGTTCATACATCGCAGGGACTCGAATTCGATTACACCGGCGTCATTGTCGGAAAAGACCTCATGTACGATCCTGCCGGTGATTCCTTCGTTACAGACTGGGATCACTACAAGGACAGCAACGGAAAAAAAGGAATGAGAAACAAACCTGAAGAACTGAACCGGCTGGTGAGACAGGTCTACCGCATTCTGCTCACCCGCGGCATGAAAGGCTGCGGTGTATTTTTCCAGGACAAAAACATGGCAGAATATTTCAGGAGGAGGTTGGGGTGATTCTTTTTGGGTAAAACATTTTTGCAAAGAAATATTTTCCATTATAGAAACACTTGTTTTACAATGATCAAAATATTGAAGGGACATCTCAATAAAATAAATCTGAAAATACCTTTGAAAAGAAAATAATTACATTTGGTTTAAATAAATAAGAAAATGAAGCGATGGTTTTATAGTTCATCAATTTCCAATTTCATCAATTCGTCAAAAGAAGAAATACTTGGAAAGTTATCAACAGAAAACGAATTCGATTTACTTCGTAATCAAAGAGATGCATGGAATGATCAAATAGATATTCTTAAAGAATCATTATTAGAACTTGATGGTGAGCTATTTTTTGAGTATTCTATTCCAAGAATGGGATTGCGAATTGATGTTCTATTAATTGTTCAACATGTTCTTTTTGTTTTAGAATTCAAAATCGGAGAAAAGAATTTTCAAATCCAAGACGTCGATCAAGTTTGGGATTATGCATTAGATTTGAAAAACTTCCATTCAACCAGCCATAATATTATAATAGCACCAATATTAATTTCTACAAAGGCAAAAGAAATCGATTTTGTCATTTCTCATACAAATCAAAACGATGGATTACTATATCCGATTTGCACAAACTCTATTAATTTACGAAAAGTAATATTTGAGATTCTAAATTTTGTAAATGGAGAAAAAATTGACTGTGCTACATGGGAGCAAGGCTCATATCAGCCAACTCCAACCATTATAGAAGCTGCCATGGCTCTTTATAATGGACATTCAGTAAAAGAAATTTCAAGAAGCGATGCTTCAGCAAAAAATTTAAGTCGAACAACTGATTTTGTTTCCGAAATAATAGATAATTCAAAAAACAACAAGCAAAAATCAATTTGTTTTGTAACTGGCGTTCCTGGTGCGGGAAAAACACTCGTTGGATTAAATGTAGCAACAACTCACATTGACAATTCAAATGATTTATACAGCGTATTTTTATCAGGTAATGGACCTCTCGTTGCTATACTTAGAGAAGCGCTGACTAGAGATAAAATCAATAAGGCAAAAGAACAAAAAGTAAAACTAAAAAAATCGACTGTACTGAATGAAGTTAAACTGTTTATTCAAAACGTTCATCATTTTAGAGACGACTGTTTGATTGATGAGCAGAAGGCTCCAATAGAACATGTTGCACTCTTTGACGAGGCGCAACGAGCATGGAATATGGAGCAAACAACAAATTTCATGGCAAGAAAAAAGAACAAGCCAAATTTTAGAATTTCTGAACCAGAATTTTTAATTTCTTGCATGGACAGGCATAAGGATTGGGCTGTTATAGTATGCCTCGTGGGCGGTGGCCAAGAAATTAATACAGGTGAAGCTGGAATTGGAGAATGGATAGACGCCATTATTCGTTCTTTTAGCCATTGGAAGGTTTACATATCAAATCAGCTTACAGATAGCGAGTACAGCGCTTCACATATTCTTGAAATCGCAAAAGAGAAAATTAATATAGAATACAACAGGGATTTGCACCTTGCTGTATCAATGCGTTCTTATAGAGCAGAAAATGTTTCAAATCTGATTAAACAACTTCTCGATATTGAAGTGCTTTTAGCAAAAAACACGCTGGCAACATTAATACATAAGTATCCAATTGTTATAACCCGAGATATTAATAAAGCAAAGGACTGGCTGAAATCAAAAGCACGCGGTAGTGAAAGATACGGAATCATTGTATCGTCACAAGCCGAAAGGCTGAGACCTCATGCGATAAACGTAAAGTCTCCGATGGATCCTGTTCATTGGTTCCTAGATGCAAAGGATGATGTTAGATCATCTTATTTTCTCGAAGATGTTGCAACAGAATTTCATATTCAAGGCCTTGAACTGGATTGGGCCTGTATTACATGGGATGCTGATTTTCGATACTCAAATAATGAATGGAAACATTACTCTTTTGTTGGAAACAAATGGAATAAAATTAAGAAAGCTGAAAGACAGAATTACTTGAAAAACGCATATAGGGTTTTACTTACACGGGCTAGGCAGGGAATGATTATAGTAGTTCCAAATGGAGACAGTAATGATCCAACCAGGCTACCAGAGTTTTACGATGGCACATTCAAATATCTTTGTGGAATTGGGTTTGATCAAATATAGCATTTATATAGATTAAATACTCTGTATGAAAGATTGGTCAAGAATAAGTGCCAACTGTTTCTTTTGAAAAAATAATGCCACCCATTCCGCCCCAAACAACCCCTCTTCCCAGCCCCCTCCTATTTATAAAATCTTTACTCTGTTAAACCTTTAGCAGTCAACAAAAAAGATTATTATCTTTGCCACCCATTTTGAAAAGACCATGAAAAAAGCTACAACGAAAAATAAGGCGAAGGCCACTACCAAAACAACTGCTAAAGCCACCTCTAAACCCGCTGCCAAAAAGACTCAGGCCAAAAAACCCGCTGCGAAAAAGACTGAATCGGCCAAATCCGATAAAATGGAAAAGCTGAACAAACTCGAACGAGCATTGGCTGAAAACCAGATCTCCAGGGATGAATACGACATGTGGCGCGAGGTTTATGCAAAGGAAACTCCTTTCAACCCAAATATAATCGTAGAAGAAGATTACAGACCTCGCAAAACGAGAAGAAGATCGTATTAGAATAATTCCCATACTGCCTTGGCATGGTTTTCATTAACCAGCCCGAAATAATTGCAAAACAAGATGTACTGCCCGAAATGCAAGGCTGAAAATTTCAGCGAAGAAGGAACTGTGAATGGCCGAAGCCTGTACTCATGCGCTGTGTGTGGGTTTAATGTGACAGTTCCCGATTTGCCGGAATCAGAAAATGCAGAAAAAAAGCGCGAAGCGATCATTCTACACTATGCCGGTTATTGTGTTGAGGATATTGTGTTGCTGACGGGGTTGGAGCAGGGGCTTGTTGCGGATTTGATTGAAGGATTGTCAGCCGAATAAGGCTATGCAGAGTTTATTTTATTAGCTTTGCTTTCTGAAAATTTATTTAATAATATGAGTATTGACACTTCAAAAACTTGTCCGAGGTGTGGATCAAGTATGTTGATAAAAGACGGTATCGTTCTGGAACGACAGCGATATTTGTGCAAAGAATGCACATACCATTTTACAGTTGCTATTCGTAAACAGCGGATTGACCAGAATTTGAAACGGGAAGCAATTGTCATGTATCTCTTTGGTTTAAGCATAAGCAAGATATCGAAGCTCACAGGCATTAATGAACCCACTGTGTTCAAGTGGGTAAAAGAACTGGGGCCAAAATTTGATCTGATGCGTACAGCGGAAAAACCCAAAATTATTTTCGCACGTACTAATCCTGAAAAGGTAATTCGAATGGCGGATTCAGAATGGGCCCTGATCTATAAAGACGGTGCTGCAGAATTGAGGGTTCAGGCAAAAGACAAAATTAAAATGCTGGAAAGAAGAGAATCTGGTGGTTCGCGTTGATGGAATGAAATTCTTTTTGATTCAGTTATGGGCAGACAAGGGTGTAGCTCTTTCAAAAATTTACACAGCTTTTAATCAGCAGTTTCTAAAGAATAGACATTTTCGTTTTTGCCGCGAAAGTTGCCTTCTTTGGTGGTGTGGTAGATGAAGATGAAGGCGGTGCGGGGATTTAATGGCCAAAGTGATTTTAGCCATCATTGAAAAATATTTTAATACAACACGCGCAATTTTGGTTGTGCATAGATGCAATTGCTATATTTGTGTTGCGATGGCAGGACGTTACATGCCACATTATGAAGACTGAACAATACGACATAAAAACCAATATAAAAATCGGACAAGAGATTTTCGATAACATCCCCAATGAAATTAAACCAGGTTGGGCAGGACTTGTTTTGTCTCGTTTTGACCAATACCTAAAAGCCATTCCAACTTCAATCCTTGAGCTTTATCCAATCATTGACGATGAAGACAGATGGAAAGAAGCATACGAACAATTTACCAAAATCAGAAGATTCGGACTTGAAAACAAAAATTACGAACCTGAAAATTATTTAAGACTTGCAGAACTTGTTGCCAAAGTTACTTACAATGCTTCGGGACAATCCGCACCGTTTGACAGCGACAGCGGATACTATATTGCAAGTTTGGCTCTTAAAGCGACAGAATATTTTGACGACAACAGACTTGAAGAAGAAGTGAAATCTGCAATTTTATTATTTGGTCGCAACAAGTATTTCATGGACAATTTTACAGCAGCCAAAGACTTTTTGCTATACAAAAAAATTGACAACATACTATGGTTTAACTGGGACCCAATTGGAATTAATGAGATTGCGCCAAGAGACGAATATCAAAGCTACACGCCGACAATATTTAAATTGAAAACAAATGGAGCAAACAGAGAAACAATCGCAAAGGCTTTGCACGAAATAGAAACAGCTACAATTGGAGTAGTTGGTGATATTGACCATTGCCGGCAAGTTGCCGACAAAATTATTTATTTGTGATGACAGAAGAAATAGCGGCATATTACACGGTTTTTGCGCCAGGCGCGCTGATGCAAACTTGGAGTTTTGTGCATTGAAATTCGCCCGAACGCAAAGCCCGTAAACCGTTAGACAACATTCGATTTTAATCCAAAAAACAAAAAGGAAAGTAACATGAAAAATTCGAAACTGAACAATTGCTATCTATACGTATTGGATACAATGGCTGATTGGGAGATAGCGCAGATTACAGCAGAACTGAACAGCGGAAGATTTCTTAAAAACGGAAAAGTAAATGTCCGGAAGGTCTCTCAAAACCTGCATCCTGTAACATCAATGGGTGGCATGAGCATTACTGCGGATCTGAAAATATCTGAAGTGGAATTTGCTGAAGGTGATTTGCTCATTCTTCCCGGCGCGGATACATGGATGGCGGAAGAGCATAAGAGCGTCATTGAAATGGTTGAAAATCTGATTGACCGCGGTGTTGTTGTGGCAGCAATATGCGGTGCAACAGCGGCATTGGCAAATGCGGGGATTTTGAATAATCGGAAGCACACGAGTAATGGCAAAGGATTCCTGCAAATGATGTGTCCTGAATATAAAGGGCAGGATAATTATATCGACTGTCCGGCAGTGTGCGACGGCAATCTGATAACTGCATCCGGGTTGGCAGCACTCGAGTTCACATATGAAATTCTGAAGCGAACCGAAGCAATGAAGGAAGAAACAGTCACGGCCTGGTACAAGTTATACAGCACGAAAGAGTCAAAATACTTCTTTGAACTCATGGAGTCTTTGAAGTGATGTTGAACTTTAAGTCTCCGCTACATTCTGACAATTTTTATGCAGACTTTTCGAAAGAAGAGGCGTTTTCTCTTTTCCCGCTTAAAGCAGCTTCAATATTCGCTTTGGCCGGCAATGGCTCGAAAAAAACGTGTTGAATAAAAATAATCCGAAGGAGAGATGCCAGAGTGGTCGATCGGGGCGGTCTCGGCACGTGATGATGCTCTGCATCAAACGTGCTGGCGTTTGTCAAGTGTGTACACTTGACATCACGCCAAAAACCAAAGAAAATCATGGAGAAATTCTACGTTTATGTCTTGCAAAGCATACCGACCGCCAGGTTGTATGTAGGCATGAGTGCTCAGCCTGATGAAAGACTGAAAGCCCACAATGCCGGAAAAAGCACATGGACAAAGGCCTTCAGGCCGTGGGTACGCATACATCTTGAAGAATACGATGATAAATCACGAGCCATGAAACGCGAGAAGTATCTCAAATCGGGCTGGGGTCGGCAATGGATTGAAAAAAACGTATTGAATAAAAATAATCCGTAAATTTGCACTCCCAAACGGGAAAAGGAGAGATGCCAGAGTGGTCGATCGGGGCGGTCTCGAAAACCGTTGACCCTTCGGGGTCCCAGGGTTCGAATCCCTGTCTCTCCGCCACCCAAGTCGTTTTGCATGTCATTTTGCATCATTAAAATATACATCATTTTCTGGGAAAACACAATAAGTTAATATAAACACCAATATAACATAATCAGATACGGTAAATAATTTCCAAATAGCAATTATCGATTGCCTTTATATTTATTAATAATAACTTAATAAAACATTTGTCAAGAATTTTTGTTGGCATTCTTTAAAAACCAGGTGAATTGACTTAAAATCGCCTGAAAATCGTCAGAAATAACCATGATTCATCTGAAAATTACCCGATTTTTGTATTCGCCAATGTTAGAAAAGATTTAAAATATTTCAACTTTTCATTTTCACTTTCCCCTCCAACACCTTCAATATTTCCAGCATTCTTCCGCTTTCGAAAACGCTGAGAAGGGTGCCGTTGCTGAAGCGGTCGGCGCGGACAGCGGTGGTGATGAGTTTACAGAGAAAAACAAGGTCGTAGCCGCTTAGATCGTTTTTGCCAAAAAGGACTTTGCGGCCTTCGTCCCAGTGCATCCAGCCAAAGTCAATGACAATGGGGATTTCATACACAATGTCAAGAAAGCTCCACACAACATGTGCAAATTCGGTAATAGAGCTGATTGTAAGAACTCCATCTTCGTCTTCTTCGCATGGCACTTCACCAAAGTCGCTTGTGGCCTCAATTTCCTGAATTAGTGCAAACAGCTTTTGCCATTGTTCATGCGTTAATGCATTCAATGCAGCTTCTGCTTCATATTCAGATATGGCTATCCGTTCGGACATGATAGATGTTTTTGTAAAGATAAAAATTATTTGTGCTCATTCTTATCCTCGACCTGGGCGCGCGTTTCCTGCTTGCAACCACGTAAAACGTGGCAAGCTGTTTCACGTTGATGGTGACCTTGATTGTTTGATGTCTTCGAGGCAATTCCGATAGCTATCGGAATCTCTGCGCCTTTGCGCCCTCTGCGCGAAACCTGTATTTTTCTCTGCGGGCTCCTTATTCAGAAGCAGTACTTCTTCGTCTGCAGCGTTGCATCCTTATCTCCGAGCGACTCCGCCTTTTTGAAATCAGCACAGGCGTCTTCTTTCTTTCCCATCCGTATCTCGCACAAACCCTTGTATTCAAAAGCCTTGGCG
>Ga0116172_10004473_pt1 | contig 11324 bp, 9 predicted proteins | sample AD_UKC083_MetaG_FD_89799 | JGI IMG/M metagenome (GOLD analysis project Ga0116172, IMG submission 89799) | Active sludge microbial communities of municipal wastewater-treating anaerobic digesters from USA - AD_UKC083_MetaG | ecosystem: Engineered > Bioreactor > Anaerobic > Digestate | place: USA...
AAGTACTTGGCTAAAGCGTCTCGCCGGGCACCTACCCGCATCTGGCAGACGTTCACTCCAACAGCGGGTATTGGAGAAACACATGGAACTCAATCGCCGCCACTTCCTGGCCAGTCTCATGACCGTTGGCGCAACCCTTGCTCTGCCAGTCGCCGTGGCCAAAGCCACACCAGCGCAAGTCAACACGGCATGGATTGCCCTGCTCAATGACCCTTGGTACTTTGACGTCAACGAGTCCGACACCATTACAACGGTAGGCCTGAAGGAGCCCGAAATCAGAAGTGATGTCTTTGATGCGGACTTGTCCGACCATTGCACCGTCGATTCCTTGATTTCCGACATCGAAGCCTGCTGGCCACTGACCAGTCTTTTTCAAGAACTGGCGGCCGCCGAGTTGGAAGAGACCCTGTCCAATCTGGAAGGCTCCGACGACCTGTCACTGATGGAGCACAGGAGGCTTAAGCGCCTCGCTGAGGCGCTGGACAATGAAAGGGATGGCTGGTCTGCGTGGATGCGCCTAGAAGGTGCGAAGGGGCTACCTCGGTTCAAGGATGAAGTCGAGGACTGGTTGGCCAGTGCGTTTGACTACAACGACTATGAGTGGTTTCCAAGGAATGCGACGTCCCAGGGCGCTGCGCTAGAGTTTTTTGCGTCTGTGCCGCATGAAACTCTGAAGGCGCTGGGCGTAGTCATCGTTGAAGGTGACCACCCTGGCAGCACCTACTTCGCTGCTGAACTGCGCCAACCGACTGAGTCCGCAAATGCCGCTGCCGAGTTATTGAAGTTGCCATTTCGCTTTCGTGCGGTGGGCTCTGGAGTATTGGTCACCAACAGCAGTGAAGGAGCATAGCCATGACCATCGAAATCAACCTGCGCCTGGACACCAAGAGAGGAGTCAACAACTATGAGCTCTTCACGCAACGCAAGCAAATTGCCATTGATTGCCTTGGTAAGTACGGTGAGGTATCGCACCGCAGGTTTGCATTCTGGCCTGGACACTGTCAAATTTTGATCCTGGGTGTCGCGACAAACGACATCCCACGGGATGCACTCGTCGAGTTGGCCGAGGTCATGCTCCAGGACTGCGTCAGCGTCTTCTATCCATCGAGCGGCACCGGTGTTTTGGTCGGTCCTGCCATTGCCGAGTATGGTGAATTCGACTTGGACAAGTTCTACCGTTTGGACCCAGCACTGACCACAGGCAACAGAGATATCGTGCCGCGCCAACCCAAGCCGCCTGAGCCTTTGGATGAAGAGACCAGGAAGAGTCAGTTGGCGGCCCTACATGAGCGCTTCAACGTGGTCTTTCCACATCATGTGCTGGATGGTTTTGCACCGCAGCAGATCAATATGACCAATGGCGCAATCAACCGCGTAATAGACAAGGAGGGAATGGAGGCGCTAACCATCCCTCGGCTAGAGGGAATTCACGAACTGGTCACGGTTCACCTGTGGTGTGATGCGCTCACCGTTGCACTCGCTTCACGGAGCAATTGACATTAGCAACAGTGCCTTAACGCCATCACAGGCTTTCATAAATACATGTGACGATAAAAAGTGGACTGAACGAAGATGAACCTGGTCAATCAAAATTGATCTAAGTCAAAAGATTTGCCATGAGATGTAAATCCTATCTTGGTCAAATACTTATTCCAACCGCATCAGAGCAAGTTTATGAGTCGCATTTGATATGTCTAATGAGGTCGTATGGTTGTCCAAGGCTTCTCGGACTGACAAAGCTATCAGGATCCATTTAAGAAACTTTGCCGTATACAATAGCTGTAGATCGGCGTGGCAGCGTGTTGACGATGCCTTGACATGGTGGGGGTCGTTGGTTCGAGTCCAATCGCGCCTACCAACAGGATAGCCCTGGTTTCTTTGTGGAATCAGGGCTTTTTTACACCTGTTTATAGGGTATTCCACTGCTGTTAAAGCATGGCAATTCTCTAGAATCTGCTGCACTGCAATACGCCCGTGATTACCAGGGAATTTTTACTCCGCCATGCAAAGCAAATCCAGCGCTGACCGCAAGCCATCCCAGCGGGTAATAAAGAAATATCCCAATCGCCGTTTGTACGACACAGATACTTCGAGCTACATCACTTTGGCAGAGATCAAGCAGCTGGTAATGGAGCGTGAACCATGTGTTGTTCGAGATGCCAAGACGGGCGAGGACATCACCCGCAGCATTTTGCTGCAGATTATTCTTGAAGAAGAGGCCAATGGAACGCCCATGTTTACCGCTGAAGTGCTGGCGAATGTGATTCGCTTTTATGGGCATGCAATGCAGGGACTGATGGGTGGATATTTGGAAAAAAATATGCAGGCACTGATGCAGATGCAGGCACCTCTGGTCCAAGGTGCCATGGGCAATCCCCTGTTTCAGCAAATGCAGGAGCAAATGCAAAAGCAAACTGAGCAACTTCTTGGGACTTTTGGTCTGAAGCGGTAAGCGCTTGGCTGGCTGTTTGTTCAAGAATTCGACAAAAGCGGCGACAATCGTCGCATGAGTGAAGTTATTTCTCCCGGCGTCCGCGTACCAACGGTCGGTTTTGTCAGCTTGGGTTGTCCCAAGGCCCTTACCGACTCCGAACTGATTCTGACCCAATTGAGTGCAGAGGGATACAAAACCTCCAAGACCTTTCAGGGCGCCGATTTGGTGATTGTCAACACCTGCGGTTTCATTGACGATGCAGTCAAAGAGAGTCTGGACACCATTGGCGAGGCATTGGCTGAGAATGGTCGAGTGATTGTGACTGGTTGTCTGGGTGCCAAGACAGTGGGCGACGGTGACAATATGGTGCGTCAAATGCATCCTAAAGTATTGGCCGTTACCGGGCCGCATGCTACGCAAGAAGTAATGGATGCGGTGCACGTCAATTTACCAAAACCACATGATCCGTTTATTGATCTGGTGCCGAATTCGTTCGGCGTTGCGGGTATCAAACTCACACCACGGCACTACGCTTACTTGAAAATCAGCGAGGGATGCAATCATCGTTGTACGTTTTGCATCATTCCGTCGATGCGAGGTGACTTGGTGTCGCGCCCAATCGGGGATGTGCTGACTGAAGCGCTTGCGCTGTTCGAAGGTGGTGTGAAGGAGCTTCTGGTAATTAGCCAGGATACGTCGGCTTATGGTGTGGACGTCAAATACCGGACAGGGTTTTGGAATGGCAAGCCCGTGAAAACGCGCATGCTTGAATTGGTGCAGTCATTAAGTGAGATTGCAGAGCCTTTCGGAGCGTGGGTGCGATTGCACTATGTTTACCCCTATCCCAGCGTTGATGACATTCTTCCTCTGATGGCATCCGGGCTGGTTCTACCTTATCTGGACGTTCCGCTCCAACACAGTCACCCCGATGTATTGCGACGCATGAAGCGTCCTGCGAGTGGTGAAAAAAATTTGGAGCGGCTGTTCAAGTGGCGCAGCGTCTGTCCCGAAATCGTGATTCGCAGCACTTTCATTGCAGGCTTTCCGGGTGAGACTGAAGAAGAGTTCGAACATTTGCTGAGCTTTATCCGTGAAGCGGAGATCGACCGAGCCGGTTGTTTTGCCTACAGTCCTGTAAGCGGAGCCATCGCGAATGATCTTCCCAACATGTTGCCCGTCGAACTCCGTGAAGAGCGTCGCGTGCGATTTATGGAAGTAGCCGAAGCAGTGTCTGCGTCGAAGCTGCAACGTCGCGTTGGGTCAATCATGCAGGTTCTGGTTGACTCTGCGCCTGGTATGGGAAAGCGCGGTGGCGTTGGCAGGAGCTATGCCGATGCACCTGAGATCGATGGTGTTGTGCGGCTGCTGCCGCCCGAGAAAATCAGCAAAACACTGAAAGTGGGTGAATTCACCAAGGCCCGTATTGTGGCAGCGCAAGGACATGATCTGGTGGCCATGCCGCTATGAACGTGCACGAATGGACACTTTTTTCAAACAAAAAAAAGCCGCTGAATCTCAGCGGCTTTTCATTAACTACATTACCATAGTTGGTGCCCAGGAAGGGACTCGAACCCCCACGAAGTTACTCGCTAGTACCTGAAACTAGTGCGTCTACCAATTCCGCCACCTGGGCATCTCAGGAAAGAGAGCAATTGTATCAAAAATATTAGCCGAACCAGCGGTTTGCTGGATGAAATTGCGGGAATAGTTCAAGGCCATCGCGATGGGCACGGATTTGTATCCCGAGATGACGGTGCGCCCGACATTTATTTGCCGCCCAATGAGATGCGCGCAGTGTTGCACAAGGACCGCGTAAAGGTTCGCATTGTGCGCAGTGATCGCAGGGGACGTCCGGAGGGTCGTGTGGTTGAAATACTGGAACGTTCGACCCAACCCATCATTGGTCGACTTCTTCAGGAAAGCGGAGTTTGGCTGGTGGCTCCAGAGGACAAACGGTACGGGCAAGATGTTTTGATTCCAAAAGGTGCAACCAGCGTGGCCAAGGTGGGACAAGTCGTAGTAGTTGAACTGGTCGAGCCGCCTGCATTGTTTGGTCAACCAGTCGGTCGTATCAAGGAGGTACTGGGTGAAGTAGATGATCCCGGTATGGAAATTGAAATCGCTGTGCGCAAGTACAGCGTGCCGCACGAATTTTCAGAGGGGTGCATCGCATTGGCACGCACTCTGCCAGATAAAGTGCGCTCGCAAGACCAAGCCAATCGAATTGATTTAACCGATGTGCCGTTAGTCACCATTGATGGTGAAGACGCGCGCGACTTTGACGATGCGGTGTATTGCGAGCCTGCGTTGCGGGGAAGGGGAAAGTCGGCAGTGAAAGGATGGCGTCTGCTAGTGGCAATTGCAGATGTCAGTCACTATGTGGAAACTGGCTCAGCGATTGACATAGACGCCTATGACCGTGCGACTAGTGTGTATTTTCCGCGCCGGGTCATTCCCATGTTGCCTGAGAAGTTGTCCAACGGCTTGTGCTCGCTGAATCCTGAGGTGGAACGTCTATGCATGGTTTGCGACATGTTTGTGACTGAGGATGGCGACGTTGATGCGTATCAGTTTTATCCTGCCATCATGTGGAGCCATGCACGTTTCACGTACACCGAAGTTGCTGCAATTTTGGGCAATACACGGGGACCAGAGGCCATACGACGCAAAGAACGAGTTGGCGATCTGCTCAATTTGCATGGTGCATTTCAGTCATTGAGCAAATCCCGGCAGAAGCGTGGCGCGGTTGATTTTGAAACCACGGAGACTCAAATCCTATGTGACGAGAATGGGCGTATCGAAAAGATAGTGCCTCGCTCACGCAACGTTGCGCATCGGGTTATTGAAGAAGCCATGTTGGCTGCGAACGTTTGCAGCGCAGATTTCATAGCGAAGAGCAAGCACCCTGGCTTGTTTCGCGTTCATGAAGGCCCGACTCCGGAGAAGAAAGAGATATTGCAAAACTACCTGAAGGCCACAGGGATAGGAATGTCTATCAGTGATGACCCATCGCCTGGTGAGTTTCAGGCCATTGCCAATGCAACCAAAGATCGTCCGGATGCGCAACAAATCCACTCCATGCTGCTGCGGTCCATGCAACAGGCAATTTACACACCAAACAATAGCGGGCATTTCGGCTTGGCATATGGTGCGTACACGCATTTCACCAGCCCAATTCGGCGTTACCCAGATTTGTTGGTGCACCGCGTGATCAAGTCAATTCTTGAGAAGACACGGTATCAGCTGCCCAACCTACCTGTACCTGGAGAAGCGCATGCCAAATTGGCTCGCCGACTGGAGAAAGTAGCTGGCTCACGAGTCATAGATCCCAAGCTGTCAAACAAGAAGACCAATGCAGAAGGCTCAGCGTGGTTGGCAGCAGGTTTACATTGCAGCGCGAACGAGCGCAGAGCCGATGAAGCAAGCCGTGATGTGGAAGCTTGGCTGAAGTGCAAATACATGAAAGAGCATCTGGGCGAAGAGTATGGCGGTGTGGTAACTTCTGCGACCAGCTTTGGGGTCTTCGTTACATTGGACGCGATGTACGTAGAGGGCTTGGTTCACATCACTGAACTGGGTGGAGAGTATTTTCGTTTTGATGAAGCACGTCAGGAGTTGCGAGGAGAGAGGACGGGTACCCGCTATGCGATTGGTACCCGCGTTCGCATTCAGGTCAGTAGGGTTGATCTGGATGGCCGGAAAATTGACTTCAGACTAGTGCAAGAAGGTGATGTTTTTGGGGCGCGGGGCCTGCAAGATAAACCGATTGGTCGCGAACCAAAATTGCGGACACAAGAGGGCGATCGATTTGAAGTCGATGTGGGTTCGCGTCCTGCATCATTCAAAAATGCGGCGGGGAAACGCATGTTAGGTAAATCAGGACGACCATCAAAGTCGTCGGATAAGACCCCTCTTTCGCAAAAGAAGACAACGAGAACACGCAGATAGCGAATCTTCATTTCGGTCGTACAAGGCAGTTGAAGTTTTACAAGCTTTCTGCCAGATCGAGTGCAGTCATAAAGTGTGATTTGCTCCAATGATCTGCCACTTGGCCATGCAGATATACCGATTCACAGGTACTTTGAAACGTGTGTTGTCCACAGGCAAGTTGAGCACCAATCAATCCAGCCAGTACATCTCCGGTTCCCGCTGTTGCCAAGCGAGCGTTGCCTGTTGGGTTGATGCGTGGCAGGGTGTTGGGCGCGGCGATAATTGTGCCCGATCCTTTCAACACGACGGAACACCCAAAGCGATCTGCCAATTCTTGAGCAGCCACGATTCGGTTTGACTGTACGTCTACCGTTTGAATACCCAGCAACCGGGCGGCTTCTAGCGGATGGGGAGTGAGTACAGTCGGGCGGATTCCTCTGGAAATGAGTTTGCGTTGTAAAGACAAATCTTGTGCAATAGCGTTGAGTGCATCAGCGTCAAGTACCAATTGTTTTGATCTTTCGAGTATGTCGTTCAAGTGCTTTGCTATGGAATTGCTCCCGCCGCATCCGGCAACCATCACCATCGACTCGAAGTTGATTTCATTCAAAGGCCGGAACATGATTTCGGGCTTGGTTGCATCGAGGCGCGTGATCGATTGATCGAGCAGGCCCAAGTAGACCCGACCGGCTCCTCCTCTCAATGCTGAAATTGCGGCCAGAAGCGCCGCACCCGCCATGCCTTCAGCTCCACCGACGATGCCGACATCGCCAAAACTGCCCTTATGCGTGTTATGAGCGCGCACCATTGATGGCGGATCTCCAGTAAGCTCGGCACAAACCGTTGCTGGCTCACCGACTCCTAGGCCATTGAACCAAATCTCTCCACAGCTGTCACGGCCATCTGCGGTAAACAGGCCTGGCTTGAGGGTTAACAAACTCAGTGTGTAGTCGGCATGAACGCTGTCGACTCTTCGAGTGCCGCTATCCGCATCAAGACCCGACGGAATGTCTACTGCAAGTACTGGACTGGCTCCTGAGTTGAATCTGTACACCCAGTCTGTATATGGAGGGGCGAGACTACGAATTGCTCCAATTCCAAACATTGCATCGATACAAAGATCGTATTGGCTTGGAGCATCGGCAGTCACCAAAACTCCTGCATCGATTGCACGTCTACGACTCATCTCGGCATCCGCGGGTAAGCGTGCTGCCTGATCGTCCGCAGTAACCACAGGAAATTTACCCCATAGCTTGAGATGTCGCGCAGCCTCGTATCCATCGCCGCCATTGTTCCCCGGGCCACATGCTATCCAAATCACGCGTGCATGGGGTGCTACTGCAACAGCGAGTTGTGCGACAGCAAGACCTGCTCGCTGCATCAATGTGTGTGCTGGTAGTTCGCTGTTGGCCCATGACTCCAATTCACGTGTCGCAGCTATGGAGGATAGTGAGCGGGTTTTTGAAGGGATACTCCCTTCTCGGCGAAGAATGCGTTCAGAATTCGTATGTCTCTCCTTCTCGTGCGAGGCGAATATCCATTCCCAATGTCACAGCGCTATTCGCTGACAGAGCAGCCTTAAAGGCGTCTTCCAGCGCGTCATCGCTGCGTGTGGGCTCGTGGTGCGTGCAGAACAAAACCTTGGCTCCAACCTGTTTGGCAGTGGTGATACTGGAACTGAATGTCCCATGTCCCCAGCCTTTCTTTGATGGGTATTCCGTGTCGGTGTAGGAACTATCGGCAATGAAGACGTCTACATTCCGAATGGCTGCGTTAATGGAGGCTATTTTTTCATCTACAAAGACTTGGTACTCTTCAAATCCTTCGTCGCCAGGTTCATAGATGTTGTACGGCGGTTCGTGATCGCCAGTGAAGAAAATTGACTTCCCATTGCATTCGATGCGATAGCCAAAATCGATTACCGGATGATTGAGCATACATGGCGTTACAGAAGCGGATCCAACCTGTATGGTTTCTCCCGGTACCAATGTCACATATTCAATGCGCGCCTTCATTTCCGCCTCACGGACCGGGAAATAGCTGTACTGCAACTGTACTGACATAACCTGCTCTATCCCCTTGCCTGAGACAGGATCGAAGCCGCCGTGCAAGCGCAAAGTGTTGCCAGGTATGAAGTTGGGTATGAAGAAAGGTAGGCCTTGAATGTGATCCCAGTGCGAATGGGTTATGAGCACATTGGCTGTGACCGGCAATTCACCCAGCAGAGTTTGAGAGAGCGGGAAAATTCCGGTGCCGGCATCTAAAATAATGAGCTCGTTGTTGTCGGTGCGTATTTCTATACATGTCGTGTTGCCACCATAACGAACGGTTTTAGGGCCGGGTGATGCAATCGAGCCTCGGACTCCCCAAAATCTGACCTTCATAGTGATTCCTCTATAGATTGGCGATCAGGATTCTTACTGTGGCGATGAACGGCATTTTGCGCGTCTCGCTGGGAATGTTGCCAATTCTCCTATTTGGACGCCATTTCATGCTGCCACACCGTCTGAGCAATATTCAGCATGCAATTCTTACATGTTATACTCGAACGGCTTTGCTCATAGCCATCTTGGCTTTGAGCAAATCAATCGCAAATCTGCCCCGTCAAGGTGTTGGCTGCTTAGTTCAACTATGCGGCTGATAAAGGGGCTGGATTTTAGACCCAACCTTTGGAGTAATACATGGCAGTAACTATGCGCGAAATGCTGGAAGCCGGCGTTCATTTTGGACATCAAACCCGCTTCTGGAATCCCAAGATGGCACCGTTTATTTTCGGTCATCGTAACAAAATTCACATCATCAACCTGGAAAAATCGCTTCCGATGTTTCAGGATGCAGCAAAGTTCGTGCGGCAACTGTCTGCAAAGCGCGGAACCATCTTGATGGTTGGGACCAAGCGCCAAGCACGCGAGACCGTTGCGGCTGAGGCTCAGCGCGCTGGCGTTCCGTTTGTAGACCAGCGCTGGCTTGGCGGTATGTTGACGAATTTCAAGACGGTCAAGACATCCATCAAGCGCTTGAAAGAAATGAAGTCGCAGCAAGAGGTTGGCTTGGACAGCATGAGCAAGAAAGAGCAACTCATGTTCGCTCGCGAGTTGATGAAACTGGAAAAAGATATTGGCGGTATTCAGGATATGGCGGCGTTGCCTGATGCCATTTTTGTGATTGACGTGGGCTACCACAAGATTGCAATTGCTGAAGCTCGCAAATTGGGTATTCCTTTGATTGGAGTGGTCGATTCCAATCACTCTCCCGAAGGAATTGATTACGTCATCCCTGGAAACGACGACTCGTCCAAAGCAGTTACGTTGTACGCTCGTGGAATTGCGGACGCCATTCTTGAAGGGCGAGCCAATGCAATGGATGATGTGGTTAAAGCTGTCTCTGCCGAGAGTGCCGATGAGTTTGTTGAAGTGAGTGAAGCTTCCGCGTAAACCTTTTTCGCCCGAAAATTGGGGCTGGTTGGCCCCTTTTTTTGGCCTTTATTTGATTATTGAATTGATTACGGAGAAATAAAAATGGCTGCAATTACTGCAAGTATGGTCGCTGAACTACGTGGAAAAACTGATGCGCCCATGATGGAGTGCAAGAGAGCATTGACCGAGGCTGAAGGGGACATGGCCAAAGCAGAAGAGTTGCTGCGAGTGAAATTGGGTAGCAAAGCCGGAAAAGCGGCGGCCCGCATTACTGCCGAAGGGGTGGTTGTGAATAGCATGGACGGCGCGACAGGTGCCATGCTTGAAGTCAATTGTGAAACTGATTTCGTAACAAAGAACGACAGCTTTCTCGCTATGGCTAACGCTGCTGCGGCGCTGGTGGCAAAGCATAATCCTACTGATGTCGAGGCGTTGGGTGCATTAGCCTACGAACAAGATGGGTTTGGGCCGACGCTGGAGGATGTGCGCAAGGGATTGATCGGCAAAATCGGTGAAAATATGACCTTTCGTCGATTCAAGCGCTTTGCTTCTGGAACCCAGTTGGCGTCTTACCTTCATGGCACAAGAATCGGTGTAGTTGTCGAGTTTGAAGGTGACGCCGTTGCTGCAAAGGACGTGGCTATGCATGTTGCCGCCATGAAGCCTGTAGCGTTGACGAGCGCTGATGTACCCGCAGAACTGGTCGAACGTGAGCGCTCTGTCGCCGCCGCCAAAGCTGCTGAAGACGCCGCCGTTGCGACCGCTGCGGGCAAGCCAGTTCAGTCGGCGGAAATAGTTGCCAAACGAATCGAAGGCGGCGTGCAGAAGTACCTCAAGGAGGTATCGCTCTTCAATCAGACCTTTGTAAAGAACGACAAGCAGACGGTAGAGCAGATGCTCAAATCCACTGGAACCTCGGTGAAAGCATTTACGATGTACGTTGTCGGTGAAGGCATTGAGAAAAAGGTTGATGACTTTGCTGCTGAAGTTGCTGCGCAAGTTGCTGCTGCCCAAAAGGCTGCGTAAGTTTCGCCGTCCGGCGAGTGGTTTTGTTCGAGTGTTATACCGGAGTCACCCATGAATCAGGAAAAACCTGCCTATAAGCGAATTTTGCTGAAGTTGTCAGGCGAAGCCTTGATGGGTGACGATCAATTTGGGATCAATCGCGACACCATTGTGCGAATGGTTGATGAAATTGCGGACGTGACGCGCTTAGGTGTTGAGGTTGCGGTCGTGATTGGTGGGGGAAATATCTTTCGCGGAGTCGCCGGGGGGTCTGTGGGGATGGATCGTGCTACCGCAGACTACATGGGTATGCTTGCAACAGTGATGAACGCTCTCGCACTTGGCGACACCATGAACAAGGCTGGGTTGATTGCCCGAGTAATGTCAGCTATCGGTATTGAGCAAGTGGTCGAACCTTACGTTCGTCCGAAGGCACTTCAATATCTTGAAGAGGGGAAGGTTGTAATTTTTGCTGCCGGAACTGGGAATCCATTCTTCACAACAGATACAGCCGCTGCCTTGCGTGGTGCAGAAATAGG
>Ga0116172_10004474_pt1 | contig 11324 bp, 8 predicted proteins | sample AD_UKC083_MetaG_FD_89799 | JGI IMG/M metagenome (GOLD analysis project Ga0116172, IMG submission 89799) | Active sludge microbial communities of municipal wastewater-treating anaerobic digesters from USA - AD_UKC083_MetaG | ecosystem: Engineered > Bioreactor > Anaerobic > Digestate | place: USA...
AGCAGGCTCCCTATTGCCGGAAGGGGCGACATAGTTCATGAAAAGTCTTCGAGCCTCTCTATTTATACTGATGTGATATCGGGTGAGGATACTATAAGGATCTACAACAATCATCTTCAGTCTTTTCAGCTTCACAGGATGGAAAGCACTTTCCTTGATGAGCTTACAGCCTCTTCGGATGACAAAGAAGCACTGGGCGAGCTGCTGGATATATCGGCAAGTCTGAGGAAAGGTTTTGTCAGAAGAGCATCCCAGGCGAAAAAAGTAAAATCGCACATTGACAATTCGCCATTTCCTGTAATTGTTGCAGGCGACTTCAACGACACACCTGTTTCATATTCGTACAGAAAGATAAGGAGAGGGCTAAATGATTCTTTTGTCAGTTCGGGTTACGGTGCAGGATTTACCTACAGGGGTAACTATCCGCCGAACAGGATCGATTATATTCTTTATGGAGAGGAATTTGAATGCAGGCAGTTTGAGATAATAAAGGTCAGATATTCGGACCATTATCCAATTGCTGCATTTTTCAGGAAGAAGAACTGAAACGGGTGCTGGTTGCTGGTTGCTGGTTGCTTGTTGCTAGTTGCTAGCCTTGCCCGCCATAGCTGTAGCGAAGGAGGGTTGCTTATTGCCCCTGAATTAAAATGGCAATCTGGTCAGATCAACGTTACCTCCTGAAATTATCAGCCCGACTCTCTTTCCCCTGAAAAATTCCGGGTTCTCCCTAACCACTGCCAGCACTGTCGCCGACGAAGGCTCAATAATGATCTTCATCCTTTCCCATACCAGTTTCATGGAATGTATAATTGACTCCTCGCTTACGGTAAAGATATCGTCTACATTCTTCCTTATAACTGAGAAGGTCAGTTCACTCAGGGACGTAAGAAGGCCGTCAGCTATTGTTAAGGGATTAACAGAAGGAGTAAGGACTCCTGTTTTGAACGACTTCCATGCGTCATTGGCGTTAAGGGGCTCAGCACCGATAACAGATATTCCCGGGTTGAGGCCTTTGGCGCACACCGATGTGCCGCTCATGAGTCCTCCTCCCCCGACAGGCGCCACTATTGCGTCGAGATGCTCAACCTCCTGCATCAATTCAAGGGCGGCAGTTCCCTGTCCGCAGATTATGTCAAAGTTATCATATGGATGCACGAGTATTGCCCCCTCTTTTTCCATGATGGCCCTGCATGCTTGCTCTCTTGCCCTCAGGGTTGGTTCGCAAAAGGTTATTTCCGCTCCGTAACCTGCTACTGCTTCTTTCTTTATAGAGGGAGCACTTAGCGGCATAACGATCAAGGGCCTTATCCCGTTCATGGAAGCTGCCAGGGCCAGTGCAGCGGCATGGTTCCCTGACGAGTGAGTGACTACTCCGGCTTTCCGTTTTTCAGCGGGAAGTGAGAGTACAGCATTTGTGGCTCCCCTGAACTTAAAGGCTCCTACTTTCTGGAAGTTTTCGCATTTAAAAAAGAGTTCACATCCGAAAATTACATTCAGCTGGCGCGAGGTAATAACAGGAGTCTGGTGGATGAACGGGCTTATTCTTTCGTATGCTGCCTGAATGTCAGAAAGAGCCGGGAGTTTCATTCTATAAAAGGTTTTGGCCAAAATTACAAAAAAAATCCCCCTCCCGTTATTCCGGGAGGGGGAATGAATATCTGATTTTATCAGTTACTATCTCAGCCTAAAATGCTCCATGCAACTGTCAGTCCTGCGAGGACAACCGAAACCATCGACATCAGCTTGATAAGGATGTTGAGAGCAGGGCCAGAGGTATCTTTGAATGGATCGCCAACCGTGTCGCCCACGACAGATGCTTTGTGAGGCTCGCTTCTCTTTCCGCCGTAATTACCGCGTTCAATGTATTTCTTTGCATTATCCCATGCACCTCCTGAATTATTGAGCATCGTTGCAAGGACGAATCCGGTGCTCATACCTCCTGCAAGAAGACCGATGACACCGGGTACGCCGAATATCACTCCGACAGCCAGGGGAACAACTATAGCGATCATAGAGGGAACAAGCATTTCGCTCTGTGCGCCCTTTGTTGAGATCTCAACACATTTTGCATATTCAGGTTTCCCTGTTCCGTCCATGATACCCGGAATCTCCCGGAACTGACGGCGTACTTCGTCCACCATCTTGCCTGCTGCGCGTCCGACAGCTTTCATGCTCATCGAGCTGAAAAGGAATGCCATCATGCCTCCTATGAAAACACCTCCAAGAAGAATAGGATTGAAAAGAGAAAGGTCATATGCTGCGGCAAAATCCCTTACGGAAGCAGTGGTGATGTGTACGGCTGTCTGTCCGTCCTGTACCGAGGGAACTGTACTGTTATAGAATAGAGTATCGCCGATCTGTTTGAAGCCTTCGGGCGATTTGTCAATAAGTCTGCCAAGCCAGAGCCTTACCTCTTCCATGTATGCTGCCATAAGTGCAAGTGCTGTAAGAGCAGCTGATCCGATTGCGAATCCTTTTCCGGTTGCAGCGGTAGTGTTGCCAAGGCCGTCAAGAGCGTCAGTTCTTTCCCTTACTTCCTTCGGAAGTTCTGACATTTCGGCGTTTCCACCGGCGTTGTCAGCAATGGGCCCGAAAGCGTCTGTAGCAAGTGTGATCCCAAGTGTTGAAAGCATTCCGACTGCAGCAAAGCCTATACCGTAAACTCCCATTGCAAAGTTGGAGAATCCTCCTGCGAAGCCGTAAGCGGCTATAATGCCGCCAACGATTGTAACGACGGGAACCCATGTGGAAGCCATACCCACAGCCATCCCTTCAATAATAACTGTTGCCGGACCCTGAACAGCCTGTTTTGCTATACCCTGTGTAGGTTTGTTACCATCTGAAGTGTAGTATTCAGTAGACTGTCCGATTATAACACCGGCTAAGAGACCTGCGACTGCTGATCCGAAAACTCCCCAGGTAATCCAGTCAAATCCGGCCATTACTGCCAGTACAACAAGAATAAGGGCAGAACTGCCACCTGTTCCGAGAAGAAGAGCCTGCAGAAGAGCTTTGGGTGTTGCAGATTCCTTGGTTCTTACAAGGTAAACACCGGCTATTGAAAGAAGAATACCGATAGCCGAAACAAGCATCGGGGCTATGACAGCCTTCATCTGGGTATCGCCAGTTATTGCAGGCAGGGCAGCGCCGAGAGCGGCTGTTGCAAGTATTGATCCAGCATATGATTCATAAAGGTCAGCGCCCATACCGGCCACGTCACCAACATTGTCGCCAACGTTATCTGCAATGGTTGCAGGGTTGCGGGGATCATCCTCGGGGATTCCTGCTTCAACCTTTCCAACGAGGTCAGCGCCCACGTCGGCAGCCTTTGTAAAGATACCGCCGCCCACGCGTGCAAAGAGAGCCTGTGTAGATGCACCCATTCCGAAGGTAAGCATAACAGCGGTGATTTCTATAAGTTTCTCATGTTCAGTAGTACCCGGATGAACAAATGTAAGTCCGAGGAAATGCATTCCGTTGGTCATGTGTTCCGGAGTAAAGACCAGTCCGTTAAGTATGAGGAACCAGAGAGCTATGTCGAGCAGTCCGAAACCAACAACAACGAGGCCCATAACCGCTCCGCTCCTGAGTGCAACCTGCAGTCCCTTGTTGAGCGATTTGGAAGCCGCCCATGCAGTTCTGTTAGATGCGAATGTTGCGGTTTTCATTCCAAGGTAACCACAAAGACCCGAAAAGAACCCCCCCGTAAGAAATGCAATAGGAACGAAAGGATTCTGAATCCCCATATAAGCCAGCAGAGTCAGCAGGACAACAAGAATTATGAACACCTTGATTACCACCGAATACTGACGGCTAAGATAAGCCATGGCTCCTTCCCTGACGTATGCAGCGATCTCCTTCATTCTGTCAGTACCTTCTTCCTGAGCTTTCATGCTACGGTAGAAGATCCAGGCAAACAGCAACGCAAGGAGTGCAGAGACAGGCACAATCCAAAAAATGCTACTAATCATGATATCTGTTTTTAATTAGAAATTAGGTTTAGAAATGAAAAAAATTTGCCGGTACAAAACTAATTCAGTTTTTTATTTATGCAAATAAAAAAAGATACCGGCATTTGATAAAAAAACTTAAATGATCATAAGGATGATCGTTCCTCACGATGTTCTGCAAAAAATTTAGGACATTTCATTTTAAATCCTAATCAGATAGCTCTGAAAAAATCGTAATTTATGTTTTCAAGTTCCGACATAGCCGGATACGGGTAAAAAACTATGTCATCCTTTGTTCCGACGTAGAACCCGGTTTCTATTGTTCTGTACAGAAGTTCTCCGGAGAAGATCCTCTGAACGGTTTTCATATGTTTATCATACTCGCCTCTCAGTATTTCGAGGCAATCTCTCAGATGGCCTATATTCGGATAAGGAAGATGCTCGGCAGATCCATAGAGGGGATTTGATGCAAGCTCTCCCAGTTTCAGTTCAACAAAGAACAGTTTTGGAAGAACTATAGGCGTTGAACCGTCGGTCAGCCGTTTCAGGAATGCTGAAGGGGGAAGTTCGCTTGCCACCAGGGGTGTTACCGGATTGAGTTCCTGATAAAGATGAAGTCCTTTTGATTTTTCCCTGCTCTTGTCGTAGGTCGTTTTCTTCAGTTCCAGAACACATCCGTGGTCGGTTGTCAGATATAATGATTTAAGTGCATCGAGCGGAACATTTTCCAGGACCCTGTAAACCGAAAGGTAAACAGAGCTTTTTGGTGATCCGTCCTCTTTTGCCACACATCTTTTATTGAGGCTTTCCATGTCAACAAAATGTGCTATCATGTCAAGGTCGACCTCAAAAAAGATTGTCTGGCTTTTATTCCTTTTTTTCGTACCTGTTGAAAGGTACATTCCGAATCCTTCGGGTGGAAGCATCGAAGCAACGAGTGCTTCAGGGGTACAGGTTAAGTAAACGTACTTGCTCATAGCGATATATATTTGATACTACAATGAAATCCCATGACAAATCCGCCGCAAAGAACCTTACTTGAAATTCTATATTAAGTTACTCCTTTCTTTCAAATTTAAAAAAAATACGCCTGGGAAAGATCTTAATTTTTAGCCTTGACATATTTATCCATCCACTGAAGAACTTCCCAGTGCTTGTGCAATATCGACTCCCTTGCCGCATATCCGTGGCTTTCATGAGGAAGCATGACAAGACGGACCGTGGCGCCGAATCCTTTCAGTGCGGTATAATACCTTTCGCTCTGGATCGGGAATGTTCCGCTGTTGTTGTCGGCCATGCCGTGAATAAGCATTATGGGGTCCTTTACCTTGTCGGCATTCATGAAGGGAGACATCGTATTATACACGTCCGGTGCTTCCCAGTAATTCCGTCTTTCATTCTGAAATCCGAAGGGAGTAAGGGTCCTGTTATATGCTCCGCTTTCTGCAATTCCTGCTGCAAACAGCCGGCTGTGCGAGAGAAGATTGGCAGTCATGAAAGCTCCGTATGAATGGCCGCTCACGGCCACCCTCTCACGGTCGGTAACTCCCATCTCCACGGCTTTGTCAATAGCTGCTTCCGCGTTAGCCACAAGCTGTGCAACGAAGGTGTCGTTGGGTTCCTTTCCCTCAACGCCCACAATGGGAAATGAAGCATCCATAAGGATTGCATAGCCCTGGGTCACATAAACAAGGGCCGATGCCGGACTTATCCTTGTGAATGAATACGGTGAGCCGCTTACCTGTCCGGCTGCCGAAGGATCATTAAATTCGCGGGGGTAAGCCCATAAAAGTGTGGGGAGGGGGCCATCCTTTTTCCTGTCGTAACCCTCAGGAAGATAGAGGGTGAAAGACAGTTCAACGGAGTCGTTCCTCCTGTACCTTACAAGCTCCTTATGTATCCCGGCAAGCTGCGGATAGGGATTTTCGAAACTGGTGACACGGATTGTTTTTTTCGTTTTAAGGTTACGCAGGTAGTAATCGGGGACCTCAGTAACCGATTGTCTTGTAGTAAGTATAAGACCCTTAGCGATGTCGATTACGGTTACCTGCGTTTCGTAGTAAGGTGCCTCCGATCTCCAGAGCCTTGTTGTCCTGCCTCCTTCAATTTCATATTTGTCGATAAATGGCCGGTCACCTTCAGGGGAGGCTCCGCTGCCGGAAAGAAGTAAAGATTTTCCCCTGTCGGAGAACAGAAGGGCATTCCTTCCATACTGGTTCGGCCCTGTAATAAATCTGCCGGGATTATTATACCTGTCGTCCCTGTTGTATTCATGAATTTTCTTCTTTGGCTGCATGGGAACTGAAGGATTGAACGAGCTGGTAATTACAGTCCTGCTTCTTGCCGATCCCTCTGTTATCATTGCCAGATCATACCCGCCCCATGTTATTCCGTTGAATCGCAGTGCAGTAGCCACAAGTTTCAGAGGTTCACCCGAGAAGGGCGGATCGAGAGTATAAATCTGGTCATGGAACTCCATCTGATTTTTCATATCTCCCCCGTCAAGAGCTTCGACCCAGAACACGGTTGCCGGTTTGTCGTCGCGCCAGTCGAAGAACCTTGGTCCGGGAAGGACCATATCATAACCTCTTGGCTCATTTTCCACGAGAGGTCTGTCGAGAAGGGTTTTTACCACGGTGCCGTTCATATCCCAGATCTGTATCAGTTCGGGGAAATTATAATAAGGCACGACATATGAGAATGGTCTCATGATCGATGTGACCATCAGATAGTTCCCATCGGGCGAGGGAGAAGCATCCGTTATCATTGCAGCTTCTCCAAGCGCTTTGCTGGTGGTTCCATTCCAATGCATAAGCCTTGACCTGGCAAAATATTCAAATACCGCCTCATCGGTCTGATCTCTGAGCAGGTCCTGATAGGTTGCCGCCTGCCCCTGTTTCCCAAGGTTCTCCTGGACCACCGGTCCATCGGGGACAGGACTGCGAAAAGGCAAAGAACCCCTGCCGGGATCTGTTGCCAGATAGATGAGTCCGGAACTTCCCGGAAGCCACGAGACCGGATTTCCGAACACCATGTTAAGGTTTTCCGCTATTCTGACAGCTTTGGCGGGGTTAACATCGCAAATCCATAGCTCTATCCCGCGTGAAGTGGTATTCGTAAATGCGAATCTGCTTCCGTCGGCTGACCACAGGGGAGATCCGAGAGCGGCATTGACAGGAATACCGGAAATAATTCGGGGATTTGTTCCGTCGATATTCATGAGCCTGAAGCCCTTGTTAAGGGTCTGCCTTCCTGGGCCGTTTGTAGCCGGATTTATTCTTATCCCTCCAAGTCTGAGCTCCTCGGCCGACAGTTCCTTCATCGTAATTATCGGAGGTCTGTCTATAACGACTATGACCGACCCGTCGGGGCTTACTGATACAACCGGCGTTGAAGGAGCATCCACTATTTTTACAATATCATCCGGAGGCATCTGGTATTTCAGAGGCTCCTGGGAAAATGAAACATGAAAGGATGTGGCTCCCGTCATGAAAAAAAGGAATAAAATTCTCTTTATCATCTGCGGAAATTTTAGGATTTACTTACAGTTATTTTCAAATATACCATTTATGAAGGATCAGTTACTGAAAATTAATACTTCTTTACTTATTGTACACATAACATTTAACTTTTATTACTTTTGCCGCGATATTTGAAAAACTGTTATAAAAACAAGAACGATTATCAATGACTGACTTTTTTGAAGACAAGATATCGGAACGGCTTGGCGGGAAGGGCTTTGGCAAATCAACGGAGATTTATAAATTCGAAATGATCAAAAGGGCCAGGGCAGAGGCAAAAAAAGCACATCCCGGCACAGAACTCATCGATCTTGGTGTGGGAGAACCTGATTGTCCGGCTGATCCTCTTGTTGTGAGAGCACTGGCGGAAGAAGCAGGCAAACCGGAAAACCGCTGGTATGCCGACAACGGCATACCTGAATTCCGTGAAGCTGCTTCGGGGTATATGAAAAGGGTCTACGGTGTTTCAGGGCTGGATCCTGACGAAGAAATAGTACATGGTATAGGCTCAAAACCCATTCTTGCCATGTTGCCCCTCTGCTTTATTGATCCGGGTGATCTACTCCTGACAACCGTACCGGGATACCCGGTGGCTGCTACTCACACAAAATATCTCGGAGGGAAGGTTTATGAACTTCCGCTTTATGCCTCGAACGGGTTCCTGCCAGATCTGACTGCCATTCCACCGGAGGTTCTCAGAAAAGCCAGATTGTTCTATATGAACTATCCAAACAATCCAACAGGTGCTGTTTCCACACCTGAATTTTTCAGGGAAGTAGTCCGCTTTGCCGAAAAACACAATATAGCTGTAGTAAATGATGCGGCATACGGAGCTCTTACCTATGACGGTAATAAGCCCCTTAGCTTTCTTTCTATCGACGGGGCAAAGGATGTCGGGATAGAAGTTCATTCCTTATCGAAAGCTTTCAATATGACCGGATGGAGGATTGGCTTCGTCTGTGGCAACAGAAAAGCCGTCAAGGCGTATGCGGCTGTCAAGGACAATTCCGATTCGGGTCAGTTCAGAGCCATTCAGAAGGCAGCAATAAAGGCTCTTGAAAATACGCATATCACAGAGGAAACAAGGGAAAAATACTCAAGAAGATTTGATCTGCTGGTCGGTGCTCTTAAGGAAGCCGGATTTGATGCCGCAAAGCCGGGAGGTACCTTTTTCTGTTATGTGAAGGCACCTGTTGGGACACAAGGAGGTTTAACATTTAAAAGTGCCTCGGAATTTTCAGGCTTTCTGATCAGTGAAGCGCTTATTTCAACTGTTCCATGGGATGAAGCCGGCAGTTATGTAAGGTTTTCTGTTACTTTTGAAGCTGATTCTCCTCAACGTGAGAAAGAGGTGATTAATGAGATGAAAAAAAGACTGAAATCTCTGAATCTGAAATTTTAAGGGGAATGGGTAAAATCAGGATCGGCATAGTCGGTTACGGCAACCTGGGAAGAGGGGTTGAGTCGGGGATAAGGCAGAATCCCGATATGGAGCTCGTTGCAGTTTTTACAAGACGTGATCCGGTATCTTTACAAATCTCAACATCCGGTGTAAAAGTATGCAGATACGAGGAAATTGAGAGTTATAAAGGCAGTATTGATGTGATGGTGTTATGCGGAGGAAGCGCCACTGACCTCATCTGTCAGACTCCTGAGATTGCCAGGCATTTCAACAGTGTCGACAGTTTTGACACTCATGCCAGGATCCCTGAGTTTTATTCGGCGGTTAACGAAGCAGCGCTTCAGGGGAAGCATGTAAACATCATTTCAGTGGGGTGGGACCCGGGGATGTTTTCTATTGCCAGGGTATATTCAGGGGCAATTCTACCGCAAGGAAAAGACTACACCTTCTGGGGACCCGGAGTTAGCCAGGGTCATTCTGATGCCATAAGGAGGATCAGGGGAGTCAGGGATGCAAAGCAGTACACCCTTCCCGTCGAAAGTTCGGTCGAAAGGGTCAGGAAAGGGGAAAATCCCGACCTTACAGCCAGGCAGAAGCATACAAGGCTCTGTTATGTTGTTGCTGAAGAGGGGGCTGATATCGCTTTGATCGAAAAAGAGATAAAGACCATGCCTAACTATTTCAGCGATTATGAGACCACGGTGAGATTCATACCTGAAGATGAGTTCCGGAGAGATCACGGAAGAATGCCTCACGGGGGTTTTGTTTTCAGAAGCGGATCTACGGGAGAAAACGGGCAGCATTCACAGCTTATTGAATATTCGCTTAAGCTGGATTCAAACCCGGAATTTACATCAGCTGTTCTTCTCGCCTATGCCAGGGCGGCTTTCAGACTGGCTGAAAAGTCTGATTTCGGTGCAAAGACTGTTTTTGATATCCCTCCTGCATTTATTTCCCCGCTTGGAGGAGACCAGTTAAGAGAAAAATATCTTTAATGAGAACAGACTACAGGGACGATATTACAAATGCCTTAAAGGTTTTAAGGGAAGACGGGGTTATTCTGTACCCCACGGATACTGTATGGGGACTAGGATGTGATGCCACAAGCGCAGCAGCCGTTGAAAAGATCTTCAGCATCAAGCAGAGGTCAGGCGGTAAAAGCCTGTTAGTTCTGGTAAACGGATTGACCATGCTGGAGCGTTATGTCAGGAGTATTCCCGACGTTGCTTCAAACCTGCTGGAGGTTACCGACAAACCCCTGACCATTATCTATCCTGCAGGAAGAAATCTCGCGCCGGGAATTTGCGGCGAAGACGGTTCAGTGGGAATAAGGATCTGCGAAGATGGTTTCTGTAGCGAGCTGATCGGACGATTACGGAAACCGCTTGTCTCAACCTCGGCAAACATGAGCGAAATGCCCGCTCCCTCTTTTTTTGGCGAGATTGATGAGAGAATAATAAAGTCGGCAGATTATGTTGTCGGATACAGGCAGGACGACACGATAAAAAAAACACCATCACCGGTGATCAAAGTCAGCGATGATGGTGTTATAAAAATCATCCGTCAGTAATCAGACTAGTTGGATCTTACGTGCCCTGAGCCGGATACCCTTGCATTTATGCGGGGATTTCCCGAATAGGTTACATTTCCGCTTCCCGACACCTGGGCATCGAGTTTTTCGCCGACGCTGCAGCGGCAGTTACCGCTTCCTGAAATGCTTACCGATAGCTCGCCTATCTTTATCTGATCGCCGTTAAAATTCCCCGAGCCGCTGATGGAAATCTCACCTTCCTCAATACTACCTTCTGAGCCAAGGTTTATATTTCCCGAACCCGATATGCTGCAGTCGAGCTCTCCGACCTCCAGTCTTTCTGTGTATAGTTTTCCGCTTCCGCTAACTGAAAGATTAAGCTCTGAAGCCTTTACAGGATCCATTATCTGTACCTTTCCCGAGCCAGAAACGCCGACTCCCTCAAGTGAGGGCATTGTAAGGTGAATCGTCACCCTTTCATCATTAAGTGAAAACCTCCAGTTTTCCTTCCTTATAGTCAGGCGGTCGCCCGAGACGATGGTTTCGATATCGTCAATTACATCCCTGTCTCCTTCAATTTCAAGACGGAAATCTGAGCCTATCTTCAGGAAAAGATCTCCGGAGACGCCAAAACTTACTTCAGTGAAACCGCGTACATCCCTTGTCTCCTTCGACTGGGCAAGAACAGTGCCCGGTATGGAAAGGATGGACATAAGCATTAAAAATGAGCATGTTAATTTCTTCATTACGTTAATTGTTTTAAAGATTCAGGCAATTTTATATAAAGACAGGAAAACTTGCCCCATGCTGCAGCAAAACGGAAAATTTGCAGAAAAGACTGTGATTTTTTCAGTTCAGGTCGATAAGTCCCTCGGGAAGTCTGACTGTAATTGTTTTCCGGCGAAGGTCTGAAGTAATAA
>Ga0116172_10004476_pt1 | contig 11321 bp, 11 predicted proteins | sample AD_UKC083_MetaG_FD_89799 | JGI IMG/M metagenome (GOLD analysis project Ga0116172, IMG submission 89799) | Active sludge microbial communities of municipal wastewater-treating anaerobic digesters from USA - AD_UKC083_MetaG | ecosystem: Engineered > Bioreactor > Anaerobic > Digestate | place: USA...
CCTTTAACTTGTCTGCTTCTAAAGGCTTTTATATGTCTCTGGGGTGCCTATGTCTATGAACTTGCCTTCGGCGACGTATCCCATCACGGTCGTCTTCTGGAGCAGCCATCCGATTATCTTGCCCAGCGCGTCCTTGTGGTTTCCGTGCTCCAGGTATGAATCTATATGAGAAAGGGCTTCTTTGTTGAAAGCGTAGGCGGCGTAGGCAGCCATGTCGGACTTAGGCTGCTGGGGCTTCTCCTCAAAGCCGATTATCCTTGATGTAGAATCAAGCTCGGCGACCCCGAGCCTCTTCAGATATTCCAGATCATCGACTTTCTGCACGATTACGCTGCATAAGCCGGTCTTCCTGAATGATTCGATGAAACCGGACAGGCTGAACGACAGGTGGCTATCGCCTGCGATTATCAGCATGTCGTCATCCTTGCCTATCCTGTTTATGGCGAACGCCATGTCTCCGATTGCGCCCAGCGCATCATCGGGGGACTCCACACCGTTCGAGATGATGTCCAGCCTTATGTCGCTCCTGTAGTTTTCGAGGAGCCTTGCATATTCCCGGTAGTGGGTCTGGTTGGATATTATCGAAATCTCCCTGATGCCGGCTCCGGCTATGTTGTCCAGTAAGTTGAGAAGTAGAGGCCTTCCGTTCACGGGAAGCAGGGGTTTGGGCGTGGACAGAGTAATCGGGTACATCCTCTTTCCGTATCCTGCGCAAAGGACCAAGGCTTTCATTCGATACCTCCGCGGGTTTATTGCCACCAAGCCGATTATATCAGACAAGCCGTGGTTTACCGAATGCTGGAAACACGTCCGGCAAACGGATCGTCGGCCCGGCATAGGTTAAAGGAAATTCGCATCCGATTGAAGGAAAATGATACAAAATATGAAATATTAATTATTAAAAGCAATAGCGAGGGAGGGATCTTCATGGCGCTAAGTCGTATTGCAATAGCGCTGGCGTTATGCCTGGCCGTGACCTTTTCCGGCGGCTGCGAGCCGAAGCTTTATTCCATCGACTTCGGAATCGAGCAGGACCTTGGCAATTCGCAGGGCGAATGGCTCACAACCATACCGGGTCCGTACGAATTCGCCCCCGAGGGACTCTTGCCGAAAGCGAACATGATCTGCTGTCCCCTGACGTTCAAGGGGGATTTCACCATGACGATGAAGGTGCTGGTCTATGCCTCGATGGGAAATCCGACACTATATCTGATCTTCGCAGAGAATCCTGTCTACGTTCTGGACATTTCCCATACTCAGATGTTGCTGCTGGGTTTCTATGGGATTGGATCTGCAGATGAGGCGTTCATGGTAGTAGACAGAAGCGATGAGGGGTCGACAGGTTTCCCGCCTGTACTATTGATTCCGGGCATCAACAGGGGAGGGGAGAACATTCTCACCATAAGGAGGAAAGGGAACCTGGTCAGCATAAAGTGCAACGGAACCAGCGTCTATGACCATACGATCCAGTATTTTGATTCAAGCTGGTTCGCTCCTCATATATATGCCACATCCCCCGGTGATTCATTGATCATCGGCAGGGTTGAGGTCGAGTATTTTACTGCAAGGGACAGCATTTGAATTATTCTGAGGATAGAAGGGGGATAGAAGAGGCGCACCGGCTTTCGCCGGTGCGCCTCTTACACTGGAGTTTTTCATACCTCGAGCAACGTCGCAATGCCCATGCCCCCGCCGATGCAGAGGCTGGCAAGCCCCCTCTTGTTGCCGCGCTTGTGCATCTCATAGAGCAAGGTGACCAAGATCCTCGCGCCTGACGCTCCGACCGGATGCCCGAGGGCGATGGCTCCGCCGTTTACGTTAACGATGCTCTCATCGACCTTGCCGTGCTCCTTCTCTAGCCCCTTGATTACTGCTATGGACTGGGCGGCGAATGCTTCGTTCAGCTCGATTAGCTGGACGTCGGAAAGCTTCCATCCTATGCGCTTGAGGGCGTTGCCTATGGCCGGCACGGGGCCGAAGCCCATGACCTTCGGGTCGACCCCTGCCATCCCGTACGAAACGAGCTTCGCCAGGACCTTAAGGCCCAGTCTATTGGCATTCTCTAAGCTGGTCAGGACCAAGAACGCCGCTCCGTCGTTTATGCCCGAGGAGTTGGCTGCGGTGACCCTGCCGTCCTGCTTGAACGCCGGCTTCAGCTTCGCCATGCCTTCCAGCGTCGCGCCCTTCCTTGGGAATTCGTCGGTTTCCACCACTATAGGATCGCCCTTCCTCTGGGGGATGACCACGGGGGCTATCTCGTCCTTGAACCTGCCGGATGCCATCGCGGCCTCGCACTTGTTCTGGCTTGCCACGGCGAACCTGTCCATCTCCTCCCGGGTTATGGACCATTCGTCTGCCAGGTTCTCGGCCGTTATTCCCATGTGATAGTTGTTGAATACGTCGGTGAGCCCGTCTTTTATCATGGAGTCTACGAGGGCGGCATCCCCCATCCTCGCCCCGTATCTGGCCGACGGCACGAGATAGGGGGCCTGGCTCATGTTCTCCACGCCCCCTGCCAATACGACCTCCGCGTCGCCGAGCATTATCGCCTGGGCCCCCAGCACCACTGCCTTCATTCCGGAGCCGCACAGCTTGTTCACAGCATAGGCCGGCTTCTCGACCGGGATGCCCGCCTTCATGGCGACCTGCCTTCCTACGCCCTGGCCGAGGCCTGCTTGCAGTATGCAGCCTACTATCGTCTCGTCTACCTGTTCAGGCCTGATCCCGGCCTGGGCAAGGGCCGCTTTGGCGGCTACCGCCCCAAGCTCGACCGCCGAGACGTCCTTGAATACGCCGCCGAAGGCGCCTATCGCCGTCCTTTTCGCTCCCACTATCACTGCTTCGCGCATCTTTAATACCTCCAAAGCCCGAAGGCCGTAATCTGTCAGAGTATGTTAAGCGCCCTTGCCTTTTCCTCGAGCGCCTTCCTGTGGTCTGGATGAGCTATGGCGATGAGCGCCTTGGCGCGCTCCCTGACGCTTTTGCCCCTTAGCGCCGCGATACCGTTCTCAGTTACCACATAGTCCACGTTTGACCTGTGCAATGTGACCGCCGAGCCCTCTGTCAGCAGCGGTGTGATGGTCGAAATGGTCCCACCCTTGGCCGTGGAGTAGCATGCGATTATCGACTTGCCTGCGCCGTCAAGGCCTTCCACCGCGCCTACTGCAGTGTCCGTCTGGCCGCCGGTCCCGGAATACTGTATGGGGCCTATGGACTCCGACGCAACCTGCCCCGTCAGGTCCACCGAAAGGCACGTGTTGATGGAGACCATCTTCGTGTTCTGCCTCACCACGCAAGGGTCGTTCACCCATCTGCCCCTGTGGAACTCAACCACAGGGTTGTTGTCGACCCAGTCATAAAGCTTCTTGGAGCCCATGCAGAACGTCGTCACCGCCCTGTCTTTCATGAAACCCTTCTTACGGTTGGTGATCACACCCATGTCGTAGAGGTCCATCATGGAATCGACGAACATCTCCGTATGCACCCCGAGGTCATGCTTGTCCTTCAGCGACAGGGCGGCGGCGTTGGGTATGCCGCCTATGCCGAGCTGTATGGTTGAACCGTCCTCTACAAGCTCCGCTATGTGCGAACCGATGAGCATGTCTACCTCGCTCGGCTGCATGCCAGGCATTTCAGGTACTTTCTGGTTGTTCTCCACGAAGATGTCCACGTCCCGGACGTTGACCAGTGTGTCGCCGAAGGCCCTGGGCATGTTCTCGTTGACTTCAAGGATTACCAGCTTGGCGTTCTCCAAGATGTCCTTCTCATAGGTCAGGCTCATGCCGAGGGCGACATTGCCGTGCCTGTCAGGAGGCGTACATGTCCCCATGTAGATATCGGGGCGCTTCACGTACAGGCGGTCTGTGGCCGCCCTGTGCAGCATGTTGGGCACGAATGTGACGGTGCCGTAGCCCTTCTTTATCACTTCCCTTATGTTCGCGGTATGGAACCATGAATTGAGCTCGAATATCCCCTTCATTTCGGGCTTCATGTAGAAATCGTAGGGAAGCAGTGTGAGGCATGAGAAGACCTTGACGTCCTGCACGCTGCCGGCCCTCGTATGGAACGCGCCCATCAGCCCCTGCGGCTCGCTTGCGCACATGGCGACGACGATGTCGTCGTTCGACTTGATGTATGAGACCGCCTCTTCTATGGACCTTAACTTCCTTTTGTACTCGTCCTTCCAGTCGATCATGGATACACCTCCGAAATCTCTCTAATATCTGAAAAGGTTCGCCCCAACTGAGAGGCCCGACCCCGAAGCTATGAAGGCCACCGCGTCGCCGCGCCTGACCCTGCCCTCCTTGACCGCATGATGGAAGGCCATTGGCACGCACCCGGATCCGGTATAGGCGTACCTGTCCATGACCATGGTGGTCTTTTCCATAGGAAGGCCGAGAATACCCATCACTTCCTCGATCACAGACTTGTTGATCTGGGTGAAAATGATATGGTCGAGGCCGTCGGTGCCGATGCCGCCCTTCCTTAGCAGGTCATGCACTATTTCCGGCCACAGCCTGACGTTCCTGTCCGGAGGCAGCCTTTTGAGGTTCTCAAGCCCCCACTTGCCCTCGTTGAGCAGCTCGCACGTGGGCTGCCTCCTGGCCCCTCCGGTGTATATGCCGATGTAGTCCCACTGGGTCCCGTCAGTGACGAAGGAAGAGGCTATGTATCCTGACTTTCCGGTTTCGTCCCTTCCAAGCACCACCGACCCGGCGCCGTCTGCGAAGATGGAAAGCCCGAAGACGTCCCCCGGCCTTACGAAGGACGGCATGTCGTATACGCCTGTCACGCAGGCGTACTTAATGGCCGGGTCCGATGCCATCAGGGAGGCCGCTGCGTTGAAGGCGGTAGTGAAGCTGGCGCACGAAGCTACTACGTCGAATGACGGCACGGGCCTCTGCCCTGCCTGGATGCGCCCCTGCAGCATCACGGAGGTCGAAGGGGAGATGTACTCCGGCGTGTCGCTGCCCACTATGAAAAGGTCAACATCAGACTCATCGATCCCCGCTTCTGCGATTGCGTTCCTCGCTGCCTTCTCTGCGAAATCGAGGCTGCTTTCGTCCAGCCCCCTTAGCTTGGCTATATGCCTCGTCTTGTAGCCCAGCTTCGCCTCCGTCTTCTCGGCATCGAACTGGATGCCTGCGATCTCCATCAGTTCCTGGTTGCTTATGGGTTCCCCCGGGGCGTACACCCCGGTGCCCAGGATTCGTACCGGCAACATTCCTTACACCTCCCGGCGGGACAACCCGTCCCTGTAGCATTGGATCAAACCTTCCATAAGGGGTTTGATGTCCTGTTTGGATGCTGAGTACGAGAATTCCATGCCCACGTAGTGCGCTATCCCTATGCAGAAGTTGGCGGCGGTCACCGGGTCGTATCCGCCCGGCGGCCATGCCCTCCTCTTAAGGTAACCCCTCATGAAGCTGTCGTAGTACTCCCTAGTGACATCGGGCACGACGTATTCAGCCTGCCTGACCACCGGGTAACAGGCAGGATCGAACGTGAGGTACAAACAGAAAAGGTAGAGGCCGGCGAGCTCCTCTTCGAGGCTGCTGCGGCATGCCGGCATGTTGAGGTTGATGAAACGCCTCAGGTCCCTCGATATCCCCCTTACGATCTCGGCCAGGAACTTGTCCTTCGATTCGAAGTGCCTGTAGAACGACCCGACCGAGATTCCTGCCCTTCCCGTGATGTCGGATATGGAGACCGACGCAAAATCCCTTGCCCCGATAAGTTCCTTGCCTGCGGCGATGAGCCTTGCCCTGCTGTCCTGGAAGACGTCGACTGCGGGCGGGAGTATCCTCTTGGGCAGGAAATCATCGAGCGGCCTTGCCGGATCCCCCGGGAATGCCCCGCGCTTGAGGATGCCGAACATCGTGGCCTTGTCGGCAGGGACGGAATCGAAGGCGTGCCTGATGTTGACGAACCTCAGGCCCGACATTGCGAAAATGTATTCCATCCGGCTTGCCTGCCTGCCAAGCACCTTTTCCAGGTGCCTTGAATAGACTTCGTGCAGTTTGGACTCGTATTCTATCATCCTGTACTGCCCCTGCCGGAACGCCCTTATAAGATGCTTCCTGTTCTCAGTGAGGTCCAGCAAGTCGCCGATGTAATTCATGAGTCTCGCGTCCGGGTCTTCGGAACCGTTCAGGGAAGGGGCTGCGTCCACGGCCCGTATAGTCCTTTCCATCAGGTCTTCGAGCAGCTCTTCCTTGTTGTCGAAATAGTGGTAGGCTATGCCGTTTGAGACGCCAGCCGTACGGCATATGTCAGCCACGGAGACAGTGGAATACCACCTCTCCGCAAAAAGCCTCTCAGCTGCAGATATTATCTTCTCTTTGGCCTCTCCCCTTCGCATCGCACCGACCTTCTTGAGAACCTATTCATCAATAGTATTTTACATCGCTCGGCTGAATCCTGCTAAGCCCGTGACGAAAATAAAAAGGGGGAAAATTGCGAAAAATGGCTGAGAAAAAGAAGGATATTGCTAAAGGGCGGTGAATATCATTAAATATTATTGAGAGCATATTCACACCAGAAGCGATAAGGGGTGTTCGAATTGGACATCGGAATGATGGGATACGGCCTTTATGTGCCAGAACCCAGGATGACGTCGGCTGAGATAGCCTCCGCCACCAACATCCCGGAAAACGTGATTTCGCAGAAGTTCGGAATCAAGCAGAAGCCGGTGCCCGGCCCTCATGACACAACGGCCGAGATGGGGCTCATAGCCGCCAGGCGCGCCATAGAATCCGCAGGCATAGACCCCATGGAGATAGACCTTGTCGTATGGTTCGGAGCCCAGCATAAGGACTATCCATGCTGGCTGGCAAGCCTCAAGATAGCTCATGAGCTAGGGGCCGGGAACGCCTGGGGTTTCGACATGGAGGCCATGTGCGGATCTTTCATGGTGGCCCTTGAGACCGCAAGGGGTCTGATGCTTTCCAGCGAGTCGAACAGGACGGTGCTGCTTGTCTCGGGGTACAGGAACGCCGACCTTATAAACCTTTCGGTGCCAGAGACGACTTTCATGGCCGACCTTTCCGCAGGCGGGGCCGCTGCGGTGCTAAGGCGCGGGTACGACAGGAACGTGCTGCTGGGCACTGCATTCAAGGGCGACGGGTCCTTCTCGGAGCTGTGCGTGGTGCCGGTCCTCGGGTCGAAGAGGTGGCCTCCGGAGCCTGGGGACGACCAGAAGGCGTTCTTCAGGATAGACGATCCCGAGGAATTCAAAAGGAAGCTGGGCGAGAAAACCATGCCCAATTTCTACTGGGTGGTGCGCGAGGCGCTCAGGCGCTCGGGCGGTCTGACAGAGAAGGACGTCGACTACCTTGCGATTCTGCACTTCAAGAAGAGCGCCCACGACGCCGTGCTAGCTGAGCTGGGCCTGACTCCCGACCAGACCACCTACCTGGACGATTTCGGCCATATGGGCCAGAACGACCAGCTCCTTTCGCTCGACCTGGGGCTTAAGGCGGGCAAGGTCAAGGACGGTGACATCGTGTGCATGGTAGGGGCGGGCCTCGGCTTCGTATGGGCGTCGGCCGTCATGAGATGGGGAAGGCAATCGTAAATCCGAGATAATATAGGAGGGTGATTTCCATGAAGATGGCTGGCAAGATATGCGTCGTGACCGGTGGAGGCCGCGGCATAGGAAAGGCTATCGTCGATAAGTTCATCGAGTACGGCGCCGAGTTCGTATATGCAGTGGACCTCAACCAGGAAGCGCTTGCTGAGCTTGAGAAGCTGTATAAGAACGTAACGGGAGTGGTCCTGAGCGTAACCGACACAGCTGCCGTGAACGCGTTCGCGTTGAAGGTTAAAGAGGAAAAGGGAAGAATAGATGTACTTGTGAACAACGCCGGCGTGACCAAGGACGCCCTCATCCACAAGATGACGGACGAGGACTGGCAGTTCGTTATAGACGTCAACCTCAAGGGGCCCTTCGTGATGACCAGGGCCATAGGTCCTATCATGATGGAGACGGGCAAGGGCGCGATAGTGACGATATCTTCGGTCGTCGGCCTCGACGGGAACATCGGACAGACCAATTACGCCGCGACGAAGGGCGGGGTCATTTCGATGACGAAGACCTGGGCGAGGGAGTTTTCGAGGAAGGGCGCGAACGTTCGCGCCAACGCTGTAGCCCCCGGCTACATCAACACACCCATGATGGCGACGGTCCCGGACAAGGTACTGGAACCCATCAAGGAGAAGACATACTTCAAGAGGCTCGGGGAGCCGTCGGAGATTGCGGAGGTAGTCGCGTTCCTGGCAAGCGACGAGGCAAGCTATGTGACCGGGCAGGTCATAAGGGCCTCCGGAGGATTGGTAGTCTAGCGAATTGAAGAGGGATACTATATCTGAAAGCACAGTCACGAAGATCAAGAAACAGGAGGGGTAAAATGAAGAAGATTCTGTTAATCGCCCTTGCAGCGGCACTCATGATGACCGGCACCGTATTTGCGGCCGAACCGGGAGTCACCGAGAAGGAAGTGCTCGTAGGAAGCTTCATAGCGCAGTCAGGCCCCTACGCCGCAATCGGCGTCCCGTACGCCAACGGCATCAAGGCCTATTTCAACTGGGTCAACAAGAACGGCGGGGTCAACGGCCGCCAGATCAAGTTCATCATCGAGGACGACCAGCTCAATGCAGCAAACACCACGGTCGCGGTCAAGAAGCTCGTCGAGCAGGACAAGGTGTTCGCGCTCGTCGGCGGGCTCGGCACTCCCGGTGTCGTGGCAACATACAAGTACCTTGAGACCAACAAGGTCCCGCACATCTACCAAGGCGCCGGAAGCGGCCTCATCGCCATCCCGCCGAACAAGTACATATTCCCCGTGCAGCCCAACTACACCACCGAGGGAGTCCTCATGGTGAAGTACCTGGCCGAGACCAAGGGCGCGAAGACGATCGCGGTCATCTACAGGAACCTGGACGACGGCAAGGAACTGGCGGCGTCAGTAAAGGCTGAGGCAGCAAAGCGCGGAGTCAAGGTAGTAGCCGACATACCGGTCGAAGCGACGGCTTCCGACATGTCCACCCAGATCCTGCAGCTGACGGCGGCCAATCCCGACGCGATCGTGGTCGGCCTCTTCAACCCCCAGAGCGCATCGTTCCTCAAACAGGCAAGGGGAGACTTCAAGCTCACCAAGCCCACATACCTGATGACGTACTCCAACGCGGACCTGACAGTGGCGGCCGGCGCCGCAGGCAATGCCGTAGGCGTCGAGGCGATGGCATGGGTCAGCGTGGACTTCACGGATCCCAACCTTCCTATATTCAAGGTATACCAGCAGACGTTCCCCGGCCAGCTGCCCAACGCATTCGGCGTAGCAGGGCTAACAGCGGCCGAGATATTCGTCGAGGGCCTGAAGAGGGCCGGCAAGAACCTCACCAGGGAAGGCCTCGTCAAGGCGATGGAGTCGTTCGAGAAGTTCACAGGCATGGTAGCCGTCGACATAAGCTACGGTCCGTACAATGTGAACGACTGGACCTGCCGCCTCGGCAAGCAGTCGATGTACGTCCTCAGGTTCACGAAGGACAACATCGAGGTGGCAAGCGACTGGATCTACCTCAGGTAATCAGGGTCTTAGCGCAGGCCGCGGGCGCCCGTTTCGGGGCCCGCGGCCTTAATCCACATAAGGAGCATCCGACATGCTTGAGACGAGAAACGTGACGGTCCGCTTCGGCGGGCTTACTGCCGTCAAGGACATGAGCATGAAAGTCGAACCCGGCACCATACATTCGCTCATCGGGCCCAACGGCGCCGGCAAGACCACTCTCTTCAACGTGATATCGAGGATTATAGAGCCAACAGCAGGCGAGGTCCTGTTCGACGGCGAGAGCCTCAACGGCTTGAGCTCGGAGAAGGTCATCTACAAGGGCATATGCCGCACATTCCAGAACCTCCAGCTTTTCAGATATACGACGGTCTACGAGAACATTTTCTCGGGCCTGGTCCACGAGTACAGGGGGAGGGAGCTCCCGTTCATACCGGGGGCAGGGAAGGCGTTCATCGACGAGACCCGGGACCGTGTGCTCGAGGTGGCCGAGATGCTCGGCATAAAGGACAGGTTGGGCTCCATGCCCGCTTCGCTTCCATACGGGATACTAAAAAGGGTCGAGCTGGCCCGCGCCCTTGTGTCGAAGCCTAAGATGCTGCTGCTGGACGAACCTGCTGCCGGCCTCAACAACGACGAGACCAAGGAGATAGACGAGGTCTTCCAGAGGGTCAACTCCATGGGGATAACGATGTTGCTGGTAGAGCACGACATGAACATGGTGATGAAGGTCTCGGACAGGATCACCGTGATGAACTTCGGAGAGAAGGTCGCAGAGGGCACCCCAGAGGAGATCGCATCCAACCCCAAGGTAATAGAGGTATATCTGGGCAAATCGGACCTGGGGGTGAAGAAGGATGCTTAAGGTGGAGAATTTCACGGTCAGCTACGGCCACGTGAGGGCTGTCAAGGGGATCAGCTTCGAAGTGGCCAAGGGGGAGATCGTTACTATAATCGGCGCAAACGGCGCAGGCAAGTCGTCGACGGTGAACGGACTCGCCGGAATAGTGGAATCAGGCGGGAGGGTCGAGTTCGACGGACACGACATCTCGAGGATGCCCAATTACGCAAGGGTCTCGAAGGGGCTCACTCTATGCCCTGAGGGGAGGCACATATTCCCAGAGCTGACGGTGGACGAGAACCTCAGGATGGGCTCATACCGGCGGGGCAGCTACTCCAAGGGGCTGGGCTTGGTGCACGACCTGTTCCCTGTGCTCAAAGAGAGGAAGAACCAGGTTTCCGGCTACCTTTCGGGCGGTGAGCAGCAGATGCTGGCGATAGGAAGGGCCCTCATGGCCGACCCGAAGCTTCTCATGCTGGACGAACCGTCGCTCGGCCTTGCGCCGATCTTAGTGGACCAGGTGTTCGCCTCGCTTGAAAGGCTCAGGATCGAACAAGGGCTCTCGATTCTGCTGATCGAACAGAACGCGTTCAAGGCGCTGGGCATTTCGCAGCGCGGCTACATAATGGAGACAGGCAGCATCACCCTCGAAGGCAATTCGAAGGACCTCTTGGAGTCCGAGGACGTCAAGAAGGCCTATCTGGGGATATAGGAGGAGACGGCGATGAGTTTAGGGATAAGGTTGATGCAGGCCGTCCTCTTCGGGATATCGAGGGGGTCCCTATATGGTCTGATGGGGCTTGGCATCTCGCTGATATTCAGGACAGTGGACGTCATGAACTTCGCACACGGCAATTCCGGCATGATTTCGACATTCGTGGCCCTTTCCGTCTACATGCTCACGGGGAACATAG